>ERZ1023666.238-NODE-238-length-25228-cov-12.675009_pt1 | contig 25228 bp, 29 predicted proteins | sample MGYA00380341_ERZ1023666 | MGnify/ENA primary metagenome ERZ1023666 (study PRJEB33179, sample SAMN07448983) | human gut metagenome | biome: Human-gut; feature: Human associated habitat; material: Faeces | host: Homo sapiens | place: India: Bhopal | collected...
TTATGCAAAGTATCTTTTTAAGAAGGTTGAACTTTCAATCCTGGTTTACCTGATTGATGCAAGTCGTGGTCTAACAGATGAGTCAAAGGACGAGGATGTAACGAGTGCTATCTCGGCAGTTGAACCTTATGTTGGTATGATGCAATCATCATTCAATCGTGCGGTCAGTGAAACAACGAAGAAATTCGATGGATGGATTGACCCTAACGACCCTAACCATAAGCCTACTCCACCAGTTCCTCCTACTCCTCCAGTACCTCCAACAGGGCTTACACAAGAGCAGGTTCAGCAGATGATTGCCGAGGCTACCAAAAGTACCCAGAAAGCAGTTAGCGAAGCTGTAGCCGCCGCCATTGCTCCATACAAGGAAAAGGAAGAAAGAGCACGTCTTGATGACCTTTTCGGTAAGAGCGAAAAATTGAAGGACGTTCCGCAGCAGTTCCGTTCACGTTATCAGCTCGACAAGGAAGAGAATCTTGAAACTCTCGCACAGCAATGTGCCGATGATTGGACAGCATTGAAGCAGTCACTTGTAGCAAACGGCAATTTTGTTGAAGCACCCAAGGCAACCTCTCCCGAAGACGAGCAGAATGATTTCATTAAAAAAATGCAAGGCTTCTCGGAGCGTAATGCTCCAAAGGAGTAAGGCATTATCAATGAATTATGTTAAACTCTTAAAAAGAAGAAAATTATGTCAAACAGAGGCTATTTTTTGCATAGAACCAAGCCAGAGGATATTAAGGAAGCACTTTGGCTTGAAGAGCAGTGCCTTCGCCGACAGGGTGGTTATGACCTCGACCTCACCAACCTTCCAGCTACTTTAAAGTTTGTTGCGAAGGGTACAGTTCTCAGACTTGTAACTGGTGGTAAGGCACAGGTTGTAAAGACTGCAAAGGTCACAGAAAAAGCAGCCAAGGCTGCTACAACCTTAAAAATTGCTAGTGGTTCTTTATTCCAGGTTAATGATAAGATTGCTGGTGCGACCATTTCGGCAATTACTTCTTCCGAAGGCGTAGATACTTTGACTGTGTCAGAGCTTGCTAATGAAGTTGCTGCAAATGCGATTGTATCGGATTACGATAAGACTAAGGATGTACTTCTTGGATTTTCATACGATACTCTCGATATAAGAGATAAAGAAGCTTCTATCGCAGCAACTCCTACCTTACAGGTAATGGAGGTAGAGGAAGATTCACTCCCTTATCCTATCAATGATGAGATTAAGGAAGGTATCAGAGCAAATGGTATCGCTTTGTTCAAAATTCAGTAACCTTTAAAAGTGGAGATTATAGATTATGAATAGTATTTTGAAAAATCTGCAAGACCCAAAGTCTTTTCAGACCTACATTGACGAATACATGAAGACTTCCACCTACAAGGCTGAGTGGAAGAACGAGTTGAAGCCTGTTGAGTATTGTGCTGCAAAGGTATATCAGGCAAATATGGCTACCTATGCTGCTGCTATGGTTGGTTCTGTTGTCGCTAAGAACGCAGAGCGTCCATTGCATACCATGCCTGATTGGGGTCAGCTTACTGGCTCTATCGGTCGTATCGCCGATGAGTGGGAGCTCGATAACGATTACCTCGAACAGATGCACCTCTTGGAGGGTAAGTTTAATGATATGTCGGGACGTGGCGGTTATACACAGTCACAGCTCAATGCTAAGTACGATGAACTTATCAAGTACTCATTCAAACCTTTTGAGTTGGCGGTTATCTCTCCTCATAAGCGTATTGATATGTTGTATTTTGAGGGATTGTTCAAGGGTACTCAGACTGTATCACGTACCAATAACTCTAAGGCTAACGTATCTTATACCTTTGATTTGGGTGTCAAGCAGCTCTCTGCTACCACAAATTGGGGTGAGGAGAACGCAACTCCTATTGAGGATATTAAGAAATTGAAGGACGAGGCTCGCAAGAAGGGTCGTAAGATTCTGCGTCTTCGTATGTCTGAGAACACATTCTTCGCAATGTGTAAAGCAAAGGAGATTAAGGACACCTTCCGCTTGAACCTCGGTCAGATTACCATCAATCCTACTGCACCGATGATTAGCGTTGACCAGATGAATATCTATCTGCGCTCTATCCTCTTGCCAACAATTCAGATTGATGAAGATAAGTTTGTTGAGCTGCCTGACAAGACAGTCTTTAACCTTATCCCAGATAACCGAGTTGTTGCGATGTGTGCCGATAAGGTGGCTGTACCTAAGTGCGCTGAGTGCTTGGAGGCTATTGACCCAGTTGATGGCGTTTCTTACTCTACATACGATAACAACCTTATCGGTTATTGGAGAGATAAGAAGGGTTATCATCTTACCAACGAAATGTGGATGCAACCAGTATTCGATGGTATCGAAGACTTCTTTATCTTGAAGGTTGGTGCTTAATGCACTGACCCTCAGTTATGGATATATTGATTTAATAAGTGAAACTTCATAAGATAACAAGATTAGCATGACAATTTCAGAAGCCATAGCAAGCGAGATTCAGCCTTTCTCTACCTCTGATGAGACTTTGGAGAAGATGTTTATTGATGCTACTGATAAGTTTAGCATCACGGCATCCGTGGCTGATGAATACTCTGTAGCGGTAAAGAAACCCGTAGCCTATGCGGCTATGCGTATCCTCTACAAGATGAATCCATTATCAAGTGAGAATGTTGGCGGTATCTCTCAGAGTTACAAGAACGACAAGAATCTCATTGATAAAATGATTAAATCTATTGCGAAGGATGCTGGATTGGATGCTGACCTTGTTATTGATAGTACTTCTGATGATTATTGGATTCAGAGTGTGAAGGTATGGTAATCAAATAGATAGCGTATGAACTTTGAAGATATACTTAAAGTAAAAGGTGCTCCACAAGATGGCTTTGATGAGGACGGAAATCCTATCGAACAGCACGAAGGAGAATGGCAAACCTTTGGAAAGTGCGTTATTTTGCCTAATTCGCAGGCGAAGATTATCACTCTGACAGACGGGCAGCAGTACGTGTATTCGCACGAAATCTATGCTCCTCTCTCAAAAGCAAAATACCCTCTCATACCGAAGGAAGGCGAAAAGGTTTGGATAACCAAGAAAGATGGCACGATTGATAAGGAAATGGAGGTTAAAGGCTTCGTAACCTTAAAGAAACGCTATCTTAGAATTTGGCTCTAATAGGCGGTAATATGGCAAAGGTTGAATTACAAATCAAAGGTCGTGAAGCCTTACAGAAAAGGTTGAACGAAAAGAGGCAGCAGATTATCAGTTACCTTAATATGCGTTTGATACAACTTGCCGAAGAAGCAGTTACCTACTCTAAAGAAAACAAAGGTTATCAAGACCGAACTGCAAATTTAAAGAACTCAATTTCATTCGCTCTCTACCTTGATGGGCAACTCATTACCTCGGCAGTTGGTAAGATTCCAAAGGCAGAAGAAGCGGAAGGAGGACAGGAAGGCGTAAGTGCTGCACTCGGTGAGTATGCACAGAAAGAAGGTGTAGTAGCACCCAAAGGGTACTCTCTCGTTATTGTTGCTGGTATGAACTACGGTAAATACGTAGAAGATAAAGGCTACAATGTCTTACACCTTACAAAGTATTTCCTTCGTGACGAAATGAAGAAGATTTTTGAAGAAGTAGCTGAAATGATTAAAAGCGATAGTTAGATATGATACTCGGTGATACAGCCGTTACGGCATTATATAAGTATCTCAATGATAATGTTGAGAGAATAGGCATAAAGAAAGGTCGTATCTTTAAATATGAGATACCCGAGAAGTTGGCGGTTTGTGATTATATCGCAATCAATCATCTTCCCTTTGTGTATAGTGATGCTATTAATGAGGGTGTAGTGAATCTGAATATTCATTGCCCTAAGACCTTATCAAATCTACCTAACATAAAGAAACTCTCTGATTACTCGGAGAAGATTCTTTCTCTGTTTGGTGACGGTACTTACCTCGGTGGCTGTTACTTCGATTTCTACTCTATCTCTCGCCCAACTCGTGATAATGATAACACTTATTACGTCAATATAAAATTTAATGTAACGTATAATAATTTAAAAGAATAAAATTATGGCAAAGAATGGTGTATATGGCTTGGAAAGCTTCAGTTTTGCCGATTGTGTCGAAAATGGCGGCTACCCAACCACATGGAGCGACAAAATTAAGGCTGTCGTTTCTGGTAGTTTGAGCTTTAACGACCAAGCGGCACAGACATCGGATGTAGAGGTTGAGGATTCAGAAGACCCTTACGCAGTGCTGACCACATCAGCAGCAACAAAGGGCTTTACCTTGCAGACATACGATTTCTCAGAAGATAACTTCACGAAGCTTCTTGGTTATACAAAGGATGAGGGTACTGGTGGTAAGGATGCTTGGTTGAATGAGCTTCCACAAGAAACCGAGATTTATAAGGCAGTTCAGATTGTGACAAAAGATTTGGATGATATTCCTTCTCGTACCTTCCAGTGGTCTAAGATGAAACTTACAATCACTCGCAGTGGTTCTATCGGTAAGAGTGGACTTCCTAATCTTAACATTGAGTTCCGTCAGATGGCGGTATTCGATGCAAAGGGTGACAAGAAGAGCGGTCATCGTAATATTCTCACAAAGGATATTAGTGCTATGGCTATAAAAAGTAAGTAAAGCTTTTATCTTTTATATGATTTAAAATTAAACTTCAAAAGGCGGTGAGGTAAGGGAACTTTCCCAAGCCGCACCGCTTTTTTTATGTTATAAAACATATTTTGATATGAAAACATCAGATAAGGAAAAGGTAGCAAAGACGCTTGCCGAGGCATCTGTAAAGATTAAGGTTGGTAAGTTTCGCTTTAGAGTGAAGCCGCTTACTTTTATGCAGATTTACGAAATGGGTGTATTCGGTAGCTCTATCAAAGAACCTACATGGAAGGAAGGCGATAAAGTTAATATAATCCCTCTTTTGTTTGAGCACTCTGAGACAGCTCGTTTAATGAGTGAGATTTTTATAGTGTGTGCCTTTCGCAAGAAGTGGGCACGCAAGGTATGGGGGCGATATATACGCAAGCACCTTGGTATTATGGCATTCAATGAGCTTGTGAAGTTTATCAGCGGTTCGTTTAATGCAAATTTTTTCTTAACCTCTATAATTTTCCTGACTCAGACGAAGATAATGACGGAGCCGAAAACGACTCCCCGTGGGCAACAATCGGACAAGTAATGAAGTACTTTCGTATGAGTTACGAGGAGGTCGTATTTAATCGCTCATACATTAATATTATTCTGCTTAACCGCTCGATTCCGTCCTTTAATACAAATACCAAGGAAGAACCGAAAAAAGGCAGCAGACAGCAAAAGAAGCCGCAAAAAGAGTATCATAAGATAGATGAGCCAATCTCTGCTAATGATTTCTTTATGGGCTTGATGTAATAATCACATAAATAAGCAAACAATATGGCAGCAGCAGATGAAATACTTGGAATCAGCGGACAGATGGATATTTCCGATATTCAAGCATCACTTGACAAGCTCTGTGATGGATTGAATCGTGTCGGCGTTGATACAGAAGCCTTATCTCAGAGAATGAATAAGGCACTTAACGATGTGGCGCAATCCGATGAAGACCTTGCAACAAAGACCACCAAGGCTATGCAGGTTCTTAAATCTGCTATGGATGAAGCTACGAAGGGGATTCAGATAGTACCTGAAATGATTGATACCGCCAATAAACGAGTAGAAACCATTGAAGGTACTATCGGCAAACTTAATGAGCAGTTAGCTAAGACTGAAAAAGGCTCAGAGGCATTCGGTTCGCTTACCAAGCAAATTGATGCTCAAAAGCATTCTTTGGAATTGGCGAAAGGTGATGTAAAAGAGCTTGTTGAATCTTATGATGGTGTAAGAAACTCTATCTCTCAGGTAAATGGTGCGTACCAAGCATTAAGTGCTTTCTCCGTTGCAAGCACAAGCGCAAATGGTGTTCAATCCGCAACGAATATTGCTGTAGGGGCTACGGCTACAACGGCAGCAACCGCCACATCAGCAGAAGCAGCAGCTCACGTAGCAAATGCCGAGGCGGCAACACAGAATGCCGAAGCGGAAAATCAGAACGTAGAGGCAACTAGACATCTGACAGAAGCTTTGCAGCAATATATTTCCGTTGCTTCGGGTCGTGCTGAGATTGAACGAATGCAATCCGAGAGCACAAAGGAGCTGAAAGCAGATATGAAGTTGTATGAGAAGGCTATTGAAGATATTCAAAATAAGCTTGATGCAACTGATTTTGCTAAAAATATCGAGGAAGCAACGAAGAAAATAGAAGTGCAGAAATCAAAGATTGAGAGCTATAAGAATGCTATGAACAATCTTTCTGCTGCGGATAACGAAACAGGAAATGGTGCTAACTACTACAATAGGCTTATAGAGAAAGCACAGGAAAATATTGATGCCCTTCAATCAAAAATCAATGATTGGCAAACAGAACAGCAGCGACTTAATGCAGACCTTCAGCAATACAATGCTCTTCTCGAAGCTGCGAATAAGATTCAGGGCGGTTCAACCATCGTTCAGTCTGATGCAACATCAACTGTTAAAATCAACGTTGAGGACACATCATTATCAGAACTTACTTCTAAGCTTGATGAGAGTAAGCAGAAATTGCAAGATTTAGAAGCAGAAGCTTCTAAGATGGATGGAAAGCCACTTGGAGAAAAGCAGAAAGAAGACTTGCAGAAACTACAGTCTGAGATAGAAAAGACAAAGAATAATATTTCTGTTTTGCAAGAGGCTATCCGTGAGAAGAACGAAGAAACTTTTATCGGTAGATTACGTAATCAGATTTCCGATTCATGGCAGAAGATTTCCGATTTCGGACAGAGCATAAAAGATAAAATTACTCAACCTATTGATGAGCTGAAAGCAAAAGTAAGCGGTTCTTCCATCGGTCAGCGTTTTAGTGAGGAGTTCGCACAAGCAAAGTCTGGTCTAAGTGATTTTAAAGACGGTATCATCAATGTAATGACTGCCAATGGTAAGTTGCAAGGTGAGATTGGTAAGGTTGGCGAAGCTTTCAAGGCTCTTGGTATTCCTGTGACGGGGTCTCTTACTGCCATCAAGTCTGTAACAAAGGCTCTATGGGGAATGTGTGCAACACCTGTGGGTGCGGTAATTGCTGCAATCGCCCTTGCTTTCAAGGCGGTGCATACATGGATGACTAAATCCGCAGAGGGTCAGAAGGTCTATACAAAGCTGATGGCTTACTTTGGTTCTCTTGCTAAGTCTATCACTGATATTGTGATTATCTTCGGAGAATACTTGTATAAGTGCTTCACTAAGCCAAACGCTCCTCTTCGTGACTTCGGTAATAACTTCGTGAAGACGTTTAAAACCGCAGTTAAAGCAGCGGTGAACCTTATTGGTGGTCTTGGAACGACCATAAAAGGTGTATTAAATATGGATTGGGACATCTTTACTGCTGGTCTCAAAAAAACATGGGATGGAATTAAGGGTGCTGGTGAGACTGTTATTGGCGCATTCAAGACGAGTGTTTCGGGAGCGATTGGTGTTGCTAAGACTGCTTATGATGCTTTTGCAGGTGATGATTTAGCAAAGAAGTTAGCACCTTCTTTAAATGGAATACTTTCTAAAGCAAAGCAAGCAGCTTCTCTTGCTGGTAAGATACAAGAAACACAGATTTCCATCAAAAAGAATACAGAGGAGCAGTATAAACTTAACGAAAAAATCGCCGAGATAAAGAATAAGATATATTCGTTGCAAGGTAAGGAAAAAATTGCAGCCATTGAGGAGGCAAGAGCACTTGTTAGGCAGAAATATGATTATCAGATAAAACAGCAGCAGAAACTCGTAGAATTGCATGAAAAACAAGCAAATCTGCACACTAAATCATTGCAAGATATTGCCGCAGAGCGTGAACTTAGAATACAGGTACTGAGAACGCAAGTTCAGCAGAATAGTGAACAGAGAATGCTCATCAGACAAGAGGAAGCAGCAAAACGTTCTCTAGCGAATAAAGCAAAATCGGATACAAAGAAGGATGCTATTCAGCAAAAGCAGATTAATTCAGCAGAGGGGAAGCTTGATGATGTTATCTATAAGAATGCTTATGAGAGAGCAAAAGCTTGGCAATCTTTGGAACAGGAGGTAACCGATGCAAAGATTAAGGCGATGAAAGAAGGCGAAGAAAAGGTCATTGCCGAGCGCAAAAGAGAGCTATCCAAAGAAATTGAGCAGATTGAAGAGCGAAAGAATGCAGCTATCAAGGCTGAGCGTGACCGACAGAAAGCTGAATTTGACGCACAGCAATCTGTTATCAAGGCAAAGGGTGGTAAGGCTGAGACTTGGAATGATAAGAAACATCTTGATTCAAAGAATATTAAGAAGATTACCGAGCAGTATACCATCATTGAGCAAAAGACTGTAGAATCATATAATAATGAGATTTATGCCGATGAATTAAAATCATATCGTGAATACCTGAAGGAGTATGGTAACCTCGAACAGCAGAAGCTCGCCATCGTTGAGGAATATAACGAGAAAATCAAAGAAGCAAGGGCAAAGGGTAATATTTTCGAGGAAGCAAAGTTAAAAACTGACCTTGAAGAGCAGCTAAAGAAGCTCAACTTTAATGATTTCAAGGATTCTATTAACTGGGATTCTGTTTTCTCTGATATGGGAAGATTGAGCAAATCTTATCTCGAAAACCTAAGAAAAAAGCTCAAAGACCTTCTCGGTTCGGGTACTCTTGATATTGATGATATGAAGGTTGTGTCAGAACAGATTAGTAAGATTGATGATGCAATTTCAGAGCAGACCGATAAGTGGGGATGGTCTAACGAGAAGGTGCGTGAATATAATCGTCTCTTGCAAGAGGCTGCTGACGCACAAGAGCGATTAAGAAAAGCTACAGTTGAGCAATATAATGCACAGGAACGACAGTCCTCTACGAGGATTGCTATACAAAAAGTCTTTGCTGAAACGGGTGTATCTGTAAGCACAAATAAGATAACCTCTCAGAACAAGAGCGCACTCTTTAATGAGAATAAGATGAATCTCAGTAATGAACAGCTTGAAAAATTAAAGAAACTCTTTGATGAGCTCGCTGTTTCTGAGGTAAAAGTCGGAAAGGCAACAAAGGACGTAAAGAAGGCACAAGAGGATGCAAATATATCACAAGATAAGGCAAGAAAGTCAATTAAGGAGATTGCTAATGAATGGGCAGAAAGCATCGGTAACGTTGCTAAAAAGCTACAAGAAGCAAGTGAATTGATTGATGTTCTCGGTTTCGGTGATTCAGACCTTGGAAAGAAGCTTAAAAGTGGTGCAGATGCCTTCAATAAGGGTTCGCAAGCGGCATCAGACTTTGCTACGGGCAACTATATCGGGGCAGCTATTAACGGCGTAGGGGCTATCAAATCGCTTGGTAGTGCTCTTGGTATCGGCAATGGAAGTAATGCGAAGGAGGTTGCGGAGACTACAAATCGCCTTACAGAATCCAACGAGCGATTGCAATACTCTATTGAGCAGTTGAAGAGTTCGATTGATAAGACCTCGGGAATGAGTGCCGTTAGCAATTATCAAAAAGCCTATGATGCACAGAAGCAAATCAATAAGCAGAGTATGGAAATTCTTCAATCACAGATGGGTTACCACGGCTCGCACCACTCTAACGCTTATTATTGGAATCTGTCAGCACAGGACTATGCGGCTATCAATCGCACGTTAGCACAACAGTCAGCGGTCAGAGGAGGCTATATTAATTCTACGATAAACAAGGTAAGTTCTTTGGAGGATATTTATAAGCTCACTCCAGAGCAGATGAAGGATATTCGCACATACAACCAAGATGTATGGAAGAATATGACCGACCAAGGTAAATATGATAAAACCGAATATTGGGAGAATTATACCGACCTTGCCGAGAAGCTTGAAGAGCTGACTAATAAAATCAATCAGAATCTTACGCAGACAACCTTCGATTCGTTAAAGGACAACTTTATCAGCAATCTTATGGATATGAGTAAATCGGCGCAAGATTTCGCAAATGATTTTACAACGATGCTCAATAAGTCTATGCTTAACTTTGCCGTTGATGACCTTGCTAATAAGAGACTTAAAGCCCTTTATGAAAAATGGGCAGATAAGATGAAGCAAGGACAGCTCTCTAATGATGATTTGGATATACTTAAAAAAGAGTATGATAACATCGTTGATGAAGGTTTGAAGATAAGAGATAATATTGCTGCAATAACAGGGTATAAAGAGGCGAAATCTCAGCAGACAGCAACGGGCAAGGGTATTGAGGCTATCACCGCAGACCAAGTAAGCAGCCTTATCGGCATCGGTTATGCGGTACAGATTGCACAAGAGCAAGGAAACGAGGTTCGTAAGGCTATCGCTATAGATGTATCTTCTTTGTGCATCTATGCTGCGCAGATATATAATAATATCTCAGAAATGCGAGATATTCAGTATCAAGGGTTGGAGCAGTTGGAAGCAATCAATAAGAATACTGCACCTATTATATTGATACGTGAGGACATCGCAAGTATGTATAAATTAATGAAGGATAAGTATTAAGTTATGAAGAATGATGCTTTTATTAAATTGGTCGATGAAGCGGATACTGCTTACATTGACCTTGATACTTTCGGTATTACATTGGTAAGGGGTTGGCGAGAAGCTCTGCTGACCCCTGCCCCAGTAAAAAGCTATGTAACTAACGATAGTCGATTGGAACATGGGCAATCGGTTATCGCTACATCGAAGTATGCAAAGAAAGATAAGCGTGAAGTAAGTATCTCTTTCTTCCTTGAAGGTAGTTCAGAAGAAGATTACTTACAGAAGTATGAGGCTTTCCTTGATAAGATTGCTTATTCGGGTGAGTTTTGCTTAAAAGTTCCTCGCTTAAAGAGGGTTTTTAAACTTGTTTACACGCAATGCTCGCAGTTTGGTGATTATGGTCTAAAAAAAGGTAAATTTGTACTCAAATTAACGGAGTATAACCCGAATGATAGAATTAAGTTATGATTAAGATATATGATATTAACGATAAATTGCTGATGCAAGCAGAGGTAACATCAGCGGCGAAGAGAGAACAAGATATGTCTAAGTCAGATTATATTTCTCTGTCTTTCTCTGCTGCTGAGAAGGTTATTCTGCCCATTGGTGCGTATATCAATTATACATATAAGATTGATAAAGTAAGAGAGGTTACTAGGAAGTTCCTTCTCTTGGAATCGTATGAGCCTACTCAATCAGATGAATGCTCTTGGAAGTACACTCCTCAATTCCAGCATCCGAAGATGATTCTATCGAAGACCCCATTTTTTATCTATACCCGTAATTCACAGAATGTAGAGGTAAAGCAAAATGTATGGTCTTTCGTAGGTACTACATCTGCACTTAGCGAAAAAATAAAAGATTTCCTTAACAAGGATTTAATGTTTGGCGAATGCGGATGGAAAGTTATCTTTTCAAATGTAACGGCAAATACTGTCAATGTATCATTCAGCGATAACGATTTTATTTCTGCACTTACAGCAATTACAAATGCTATTGGAGATAACTGCGAATGGCATATTGACTATGATGATGAAATTATCTACATCGGTAAGGTCTTAATCGGTGCAACTCCTGTCGTTTTAGAGGTTGGAAAGAATGTAGGTGTACCAAGTATAAATAATAGCAAAGAAGGCTACTATAACGCTTTCTCTATCTTCGGCGGTACTAGAAATATTACACAAGTAAATAGCAAAGGTGAGAATGTTTCATCTGGCGATATTCGTCTGCAATTAGATGAGGGCAATGGTACAATATTAATAGACGGAAAGGAACGCTCCTACTCTATTGATAAGTATTCTACCCTTGACCTTAGAGCGGATAAAACGAAAGAACCTCTCTTTACGAAGGTGCTTGATTTTTCTCAGATTTATCCTTCGCTCAATACCTATGTATATAATGTACGTGGGCGAGTTAAGTATGTGCTTGATGATAATAATAAGAAAATACCTATTTCTTATAATGCTGATGGCTCGGTTAAGGAATATAAGACCTTTACAGTATGGTATATGAAATTGGCTTATCCTACTACAGAAAAAGTAGAAGGAAAGACAATTATCAATACAACAGTTGATGATGGCGTTACTCATTATTGGTATGACTTTGAGGTTACAGATGATTTGCTTATCAATGGTAAGAATATCGGATGCTCATTTGAACCAAACTTTAATACGGGTGCGCTTTCTACTCCACTTGCTGGTCGTGGCTCTAACGGCGAATATGTAGGCTTTGAACTTATCTATCATAAAGAGGCATCATCCTCGCATACGTCAGATGATGTTAGTGATAGTAATTTCTCTGTATTGGCTGGTGATTACGAAATTATCTATCAAGAGGATAATGAGGTTATCATACCTACAAACGCTGCTGAAATGCTCATTCCTCGTGGAGAAAGCAAACCTTCTTTGAAGTGTAATATCACGGTACTCTATAATATTGCAATGGCTGATACTATCTATTACGAGGATGCTCAAAATAGATTGTTAGAGAAAGCAAAGGAGGAGATTGTGCGATTACTCTCTGATTTGAATAACTATGAGGTTAAATCATATTCTGATGTATTCTTGGAAGATAACCCTCAACTACAAATCGGTCAGAGTATAACGTATAAGGACGGACACGGATATGAGCTTGCGACAAGAGTGTTGAAGCTATCGACTAATATTGATTACGACTTTATTCAGTCGATTACAATAGGCAATCAAGTAATTAAGGGCACTATCACGCAGCTCAAAGAAGACGTACAGACAATTATTGCGAGCGGAGGAAGTAGCGGTAACGGAGGTGGATATTCCGTTTCCCAGCTAAGAAAACTCATTGCGAAGTACGGAAGTGATAATTTTATATCTAAGCAGTTCGATGACATTGCAAAAGGCACTATCACTTGGGAGAAGGTGCAGAGGTTCTTGAAGGGCATTCTCATAGGCAATAACAACGCATACAGCATTGATGCAAATGGAAATGTAACCATTAACTTACTCAACTCTGCTGATTACGATGATGCAACTCAGTCAGGTTTTGGATTCTACAAGCGAAAGGATGGAAAATACGGACTGAACGTCACAGACATCAGTGTTTGGGGCAAAGCATACTTCAACAACTTGACGATTCGTGAAACCACCTTCGTAGGCGGTAATCTCGTTTTTTCACCTTCGGCAGGTAAGATATTCGAGGTAAGAGAGATTTATAACGAGACCACAAATGAACTGACTGGTTGGAAGTGCTATCTGTTAGCAGACGATGGTACAACCGCTACAACGAATATGTTTGAGGTTGATGACCAAGTACGCTGTGAGACGTTCAACATCAAGGCTGGCGTATATGAGAACGTATCGAACAAGTTCTATTGGCGTAAGATTACTGATGTATCTACGGATAATGAAGAGATAAGGGATTCTAACAACAATATCCTCTATGATGGCAAGAAATTCTCATGGATAGTTATCTCTGCAAGTGATAAGGCAGAAGGTAGTGATAACCCTGCTGCTGGAGACACAATCGTTCTCATGGGTAACCGCACGAACACAAACCGAATGAGTTTCGTTGTTAAAGAAACCTATGGTGACAACGCTCCTCGGGAAGTCGGCTACACTAACGTCCACAGCTACACGCTCGGCAACGATAACCTTGTTTATGAAATAAGCCCGAAGAAGGTGCGGTTCTACTCTCAGTACTTCGAGATAGTAACCGTTGAGGGTTTACCTATTAAGACCATCAACTATCGTGGCGATTGGAAGCAAGGAGATACCTACGTGTACTACGACCAAGTGACACATAACGGCACGACTTGGCTCTGTGTTGCGCCCGAAGGAACAAATGTAACGAGTGAGCCTGCAAGGGGTAATGATTTCTGGAAGGCGCAAAATGCCATCCTTGATGCTACACTCAATATCACTCAGAGCACAGGAGAATGGATAGACAAGGGCGAGACAAATCATGTAGTATGTTCTGTGATACGTGGCTTTGAGGATATTACAGACCAAGTAACATCGTGGAACATCGTGCGTGATAGTGGTGATGCTGTCAATGATGCGGCTTGGCAGAATAAAGATAAGGTCAAGAACTTTGATGGAACGATAGATATAGCGTGGACGGATGATGATGATGACATCGGTGATTCCAATAGCTGTATCTTCACAATCACTGCTTTTTGGGGTAACAAAGTTGAACTAGCAAAAGGAACAATAAGCGTATGATGTATGTAATATTAGACAAGGTGCAAGCGTTGGGTCTCGGATTCAACTTACACACCCACATAACTGCTCACGGCAAGATGATTCTCAATGAGAAAGAAATCTTGATGAGCAACAATATTCAAGGTGACACCTTGGATGAGCGTGTTAAGAATATCGGTGGTAAGGCTATGACCGAGCAAGAGTTGGAACAATTTAAAAATACGGAGGAATAAAGATGGCAGAAACTAATTACTCAGTACAAGGTTGTGTACCTGTACGAAGACTTCGCAACAACGATTCTTTGTCAATTTCAATCGAGAGTACGCAGCCTCTATTTCAAGGCGTTGATGCCAACAATGACAACGCTACACCCTTCCCTAACTGGGAAACTGATGATGCGGCTCGACCTATCCTTACTCCTGTGGTTAAGAGTGCGAAAGGTAATATCGTATCTCTCAGCAACCATCATTGGAAGTATGGTGATACTCTGCTTGTGTTTAGCGGAAGTACGAGCGGTACGTTTCAGCTTACAGGAGATGGCAAGTTCGGTATGGATGCAAACGGAAGGTTGAAGATATTCAAGAACCTTGCATCAAGCAGCTCTACAAGTTCAGATACTCTCACATATAGCGGAACTGCAAAGATTGGTGATAGCAGCACACAGGACGTTAGCGGATTCGTCACTATTCTCATCCAACCTATGGGTAACAACTCGTATATGGGATGGATAACAGCTAACCGCTCGATACTGACAGATGCGCCGAATGAGAATACGGCTACACTCTCGGCAAGGTTGTGGCTATCCACAACGGAACTTACCGACTTCTCTGTCAAGTGGAAGAACTCGGCAGGTGAAGTACTCGGAAGTGATAAGACCCTCACGGTTACTCGTGATATGGTGAACGGCTCTACCCTCATTATTTGCGAGTTCTATCACAAGGATGCGCAAAACGCTTGTTTTAGAGCTGGCAAGGTGATGACCGATAATGCGGACGAATACGTAATTGTCGGGGAAGTATCAAATCTCATAGGCGATAAGGCGGCTACGATAACAGGACGCATCAAGAACACAAGAACGAATGCTATCGTAACGCCTACAGGTGTTGCTTGGAACGCTAAAGCCTACAAAGACAATAACGAGCTTATCAAGGAAGTAAACTCTAACGTTATCACAATCGCAAAATCTGAGAGCGACTATGGCGGTACAGAGCATGATGCTTATGTTCTGTTTACGGCAACTTGGTAAAAATAGGAGGAAAAAACTATGGCAACAAACAACGCAGTAAGAATAAGAAGGTCTTTCGCACCGCTCAATACGGCAAAATCAATCGTATGTGTGTCGGGCGGCTCTCCTACCACGCAGGTGTATAACGTGGCTAACAGCAGCTACGAGCCTAACCGAGCCAACACACCTTGCGTATTACACCCAGACATCACAGCTTACGCAAGCGATGGTACATGGAAGTATCAGCAAGCCAATGCGATACTTGCCAACATGGTGTGGCTCGTTAATGGCAAGGATATAAGCAAGGTGTGGGCAGCATCGGACTATTCAATCAATCAAGATGGTGCTACACGTGGAGACCTCACCATCTTTCGTAACGTGGCAGTAGCAGAACGATTTGCTTTGAGATTCAAAGCTGACATCGTAGACTATCGAATCAACGTCAATGTTCCTATCCTTACCGATGAGGTAGTTTTGAACACGGTTGCTAAGAGCGATGATGCTTATTCAATGGCTATTGATGATGATGAGACTATCATCTACAATCCGATATTAGACAGATTGCTTCTGTATGACTACAAGGTTGCTCATGGAATGATAGCGGCATCTGATGCTGTAAGGAACGCTTGCATTGACGAAAAGGCTTATCTGAGAAAGATTCCTCTCCATATCTACAAGGGTGCAAAGAGTATTACTTCTGATTACACTATCAAGCTATACAAGATGAGCGGTTCTTCGATGACACAGATAAGCGTAGGAATGAATGAGGTGGTAGCAATCAGCACAAGTTACATCACACTTGATTTAAGACTTATTAATTCGGCATCATACGTTATCAAGGCTTATGTAGGCGATACGGAAGTATGTAATAAGCAAATCTCTGTTTCCCGAACTTACTCTAAATACAGCGTGTCGGCAGGTCAGAATGTTGATATATCTCCTGGAGTTGATAACCGACAGCAGATTGCTCTAGTCAATTCAGAGGGTAACATCGTGGAATGCCCTGCCAACGTCCTTAAACTCAATTGGAGCACTATTGCCGAAAATGGCGGTGCTACAACTACAAGGCAATGGCAAGAGGGCGATACGGCAATCTTCAATATCTCTGATACAGGTCTTGGCGAAACCGCTGATGATGAGTTGGAGATAAGATGTGATGCTGAGTACAAGCCGAGCTTCGACTTCTTCTCTGATGGTTCTGAACCTCTCGTTGATGAGAATGGAGATTATCTGATAGGTAACTGATTTTAAAATAATATAAAATAAAAAAATATGAAAAATCTAGCAGCAGTAGCAGCAGTATCATCAATGATTAAGGATGATACTTTATTGATAGAGGTTGGCGGCTCGCTCAGACGTATCAAGCTGTCTGATTTGGCTAAGTCTATTCAGACTAACCAACTTGATTTGGCTCTAATAGCGTGGGGTACGCCTATCAAACAAGACGAAGATAGTCAAAATTGGGGAAGAATAGGTAATCTCTCCTTATGGGAAGAATACAAGAGAGCGACTGGTCGCTACCTTGTGAAGACAGGAGGTGAGAAAATGGCAAAACTATCATCTACAAATAGTTCGATTTTTGCGGATGGTACGACCGTTGACGAAACAAAAGGTGATGTTTTCGTGGTAGCTCCACGTCTATATTTTGTCGTTAAGTATGATGCGTCATTAGGATGCTATGTTGTATGGCAATCACAATATCCTATTGGCGGCTACTATATCGAGCATCCGATGATTGGTGCGTATATGGGTAGCGTTGATGGAAATGCTCTTCATTCTCGCAGCGGTAAGAACATTGATACGTCAGGAAGCAGAACTATCCGTGATTTTTGGAATCTCGCTAGAAACAATGGTAAGGACTATGGTATCACTTGCTACGAGCATGGTCAATGGGGAATGATGGTAAACTTATCTGAGTATGGTAACCCTAATGTACAAGCTAATATCGGAAATGGTATTGGCGGTGAAGGCGATTGGAAAAGCAACTGGAAAGAAGCTTCGCAGTTGAAGACTGGTGCAACAATATCACTTGGAGATAGTTGCGGTAAGATACCTATCACCTTGATAAATACACAAAATGCTTGCCGTGTATCATTTTTCGGTATCGAAGATTGGTATAATTGGCAAATGGAAATGAGACAAGGCATCTATTTCGGTAGCGTAAACAATTCAGGACAGACAGGATTAGAGGCGTTTATTTACGAAGGTAATCGACTGCCGACCGATGCGGAACTTATTAGCCATCCTACGGGAACATATCGTACTATTCAGCGATTGGGAAGTTCAGAAACATGGATAGCAAAGATGACGATTGGTGAACATTTCGACCTCATTCCTTCACAAGGTGGAGGTGGCTCTGGCAGCCGTTGGGGCGATAAATATTGGTGCTATGATAATTCTAATAAGCCTAATGGACAGCTCTGTTTATGTGGTGGCGATTCCAACTGCTGTTCGTCCAGCGGTATCTGTTGCTTTCTTTCGAATAACAGTTTCGTTTATAGCAAAGGGGCGAGTGACAGTGCTCGTCTCGCTTATTATGGCGCATTACCGAAAATCGTTAACGGTGCTGACCTTTAGGGTCAGCGTTATCAAAAAAACGCAAGCAAGCTATTCCTTCGTAGTGGCAACTTTACTTACGACTTAGATTATCAAGAATTGTTAAACGTTAAAAAATAAAGATAGATATGAAAATATATTTTGATTTGGTTGGCGAGGCTCCAAAGGAGAACGTCTCTGTACAGGTTAGTAGTAATTGGATGCGTGTAACTTACGACTACGTGAAGTCTGAGCCTAAGAAAGACAAAGAAGGCAATGTAGTTGTTGGTGATAATGCGTATAGTGCTGAATACATCGAGCTTCGTGGTGGCATCCGCAGCTATGGTGCAATAGCTTCAGCCATCATCGAAGATAAGTACCCATCTGACAAAATGGATGCAATTCGCCTTAACTTTGAGTTGGCTCAGAATAGTGCTGTGGCATCTATTGCATTGGCTGACAGCAAGCGTGAGGAGTATATTGCAGAGTACAAGGCTATGCAAGAGTGGCGCATCCACGCAAAGGAAATAGCTCGAAAGGCTGTTGACTTAATAAACAGAGAATTGAAATAATCAAGAAAGGAGGTATACTATGGCTGGACATAGTGCGCAAGGTGTTGTAAGGGTAAGCCGCAAGCCCAAGACAGCGAGTGAAACGGAGATTGTCCGTATCATAACTGCTACTAATGAGAGTACGCCTATCGGGAACTTTACTCAGTTAGTTAAGGATTTGGCTGCGGCAGGTATTGTTATTAGCGGGAATCAAGTTGCTATTAAGGGCGATAAGGTAACTATATACAATCAAAATGAGGTTGCTCTCTTTGCCCAAGATGGCAAGCTCAATGCTAACCTGATTGATGCTGATAAAATCGAGGTAAAGCACCTTTGGGCGAAGTCTGAGGATGGAACTACCAAGGTGGGATATTTCGGCAACTACGAGATTGACGCGTGCAAGGTAGATGATACTACTTATGCGCCATTGTTTGTTGGTGGGGATACAGCTAGCCAGTCATCGTTCTACGTATCGAGCGAGGGAGCAATGTATGCTACGAGCGGATATATAGGTGGATTCAATATAGGAAAGACCAGTATAGATGGAATCAACGGACAAAACAAAGTCATGCTTACACCAGGGTATATTTCCTTCGATAACAAAACTCATGGCATTGATAATATAATTGGAGCTAACTGGAAATATGGATTGGACTATGTTGGTCAGCAGATAGTTGTTAAGTACGACCATGCAACACCATCTTATGGCGGTAATATTGGTATAGCAAATTTAAAGAATATCGCATTGTATGTTTCAGCCTCTGGTAACATAGATAGGCTTTCGAGAGATACAGGCATCGTTAACTCGGTATATCCTTGCGGTAATCATGCAATATTTTGTGATAAAGGTGATTTTGCCGGATTTAGACCTTGTTTCAGAATTATTACGTCAAGCCAGACGTTGTCAAAATATGATGTAGTCGTAGAAATTGTTGAAACCTGGAAGAAGCATAACAGTATTACAGGCGAAGATACATCAGTGGAGGTTGGTCCGGTAACAATCAGTCTGCCCACGAATCCGGAAATAGGACAGATGTATTGGATTATAAGGTCAACCAGGCACAATTACTCTATGAAGACGACCGACGGTACGCAGATTTATACTCCTGGTGGCGTTACCACATTTTATACGTTTAAAACACAGAATGAGATGGTATGTGTCGTGTATACAGGATCCAACTGGAGGGTGATGTGGAACATGGGTGTCTAATTTTTAAATAACATATAAATATGAAAAAGAATTTTAATGTACCTTTCAAGAATTGGAAGGGTGAGGTGATAGTAACCCCAGTAAAGAACGAGAATGGAGAGGAAACTTACAAGCCGCAGATTATGGGCGATATTGTAGGCAAGGTACTCTTCGAGGTGATAGACAATCAGAGTATTCAGCTATCGGGCGAAGAAAAGCTACGTGCTTATCGGGTAGCCTGCAAGATAGGTAAGGATGCCGAGAACGTAGACATCGAAGCCGAGGACATTATACTTATTAAGAAGATACTCTGCCCAGTTATGGCTGTAGGTGGATATGGTCAGATAGTTGATTTGCTCGAAGGATAGGAACAGATAAGGCGGTTACTACATAGTGACCGCCTTATTCTTTTCTCGTCCGTCAGGGAAGTGTGTTGCATCGAACTTCTCTATAGGCTCTAATATCATGTCAGCGAAATATGGAGCATCAGAGCCACCAAAAGATGGAATTAAATCACTAAGATAGCCATATCTACCTTTCCTTCGTTCCTACTCTGCTTGCGTTACTAGACCTTTCGGCATTCTAACAGCAAATGGAAGTTTGTTATAACTAGAACCATCTGTATCGTTTACCCAATAATCGGTTATAGGAATGATACTTTCCTTGTCAAGTTCTAATGCTTCCTCAACAGACAAAGGATTGGCTACTTTCTCCTTCATCGTCATTTGACTTCTGTCTTTAAATGGTATCTTTATCTTCATAATCTTAATGTTTTATTTTCTGCCGCAAAGTTACGAAAATAATCTGAAAGTGCAATGTTTCTGTTACCAAAAAACGATAAAATGGTAACAAAAAAATCGGTAACAGAACTTTCAGATTGTTACTTTTTACAAAGTTTAACACAAAAATATTCTCATTTTCAATGACTCTGTGCAAAAAAGTGTATCTTTGCAGCACTTTCCTTATTATTAAGAATGAGGAACTAAGAACAAATAATAAACCCAAAAACAAAAGGAGAAGAATTTATGACTAAAGAGGAAGAAGATGAAGTCCATCGGTTAGTTCAATCAGTCGGTGTTGTACAGTTGTCAAGAGTAATGTTTAAGGACATGGACGTTAGCGAAATGATAAACGTCATTATCCTTGCAGGTAGAGGCTACAGCGTAAAGCTACTCACTTGGTTTAAGTATTATTGTGAAGTGATGCCTCTGTTTATCATGCTTTTTCATATTGCATGCATGGTAACATTTGCGTCTCATGAAAAAGAAATGTGCGTATGGTTTAAGGAGAATTGGGTATCGGCAGCATTTATCTATTTCTCAGTTTACATCCATCCGCTTGTGCTTATACTTGCTAGCAGATTCTTTTGGCTCTGCTACAGATGGAATTGCCACTGCTATCCTCTTTGGAAGCAAGCGAAACATCAATTTCACGGAGGAGGATTTTGCAGAGTTAAAAGATTTGATAATAGGTTAAAATATATAAGATATGGAAACAAAAGAGATTATGAGTAAATTTGATGAGCTGTATGGAATGATGGCTTCATCAACCAACGTAAAGTATATGCACACATTCGGAGACACCATGCGTTGCATGATGCAGGATATGGCAGCCAAACACCCAGAGTTGGCGCAAGAGTATCTTGATAAGCTCTGCGCCATCAAATGGAAGAACTATCTCACCAAGAATGAGGCTTTGGATATTATCGGTAAGATGAATCCCGAAGCAACTTGGAATATGCAAGGATGGTTGGACGAAATGGAGAAGTTGGGCTTATGTATGGAGGATAAGCCATATTACAATGATTATGCGCTGTATATAGCCATGAATCAAGTAATAAGCGACCACGGAGAGACCCTTGCCATAATAAAGGGCGAGAAATCTCTTTCTGATATAAATGAGGAAGAACTTGTAGAATACGCCTACAAATTAGCCCTTGACCTACTGAAAGATAAGGATGGCGTATATAATATAAGAGAATACTTTTTGAAGTAGATATACTGTTTGAATCATTTGTAAAGAGGAGCTTTTGGTAAGTTCCTCTTTATTTGTTTACACCCGATTATCTATTTTCTTTTGTCTTTCAATTTTAAAAGCTATCTTTGCATCAAAAACAAAATATGGTAGGACAAGTAGGAAATACGGGTACAAGAGCGGCAGGGATGATGCTATTCGGGGATGAGTTGAGTTGTATGTTACTCGATACCCGATGGATGCTCATTGCTATCGTTCTACTTATCATTGCTGACTATCGCTTTGGTTGTGAAGAAAGTAGCCTTCGACATAAAAATGCTTTAGAAAGCAAGAGCCCTCTCCTTGCTGATAGATATGAGTTCAGAGCATCACGGGCAAGGCGCAGAACTTTAAATAAATTTGTGGACTACCTTATCTATATAATGGTAGGTGTATCTCTTGGTAGAGCTTTATTGCCGCAGATTGATATTGATTATATTTGGGGTGGATGGGTTGTTACTGCATTTATTGCGGTAAGAATAGAGATTCCGAGCATAGTAGGACATTTCTTGTTTGTTCGTGGCGTAGCGGTAGAAAAGAAAACAATAAAGGGCTTCATTAAAGCCTTTATCGTAGCTCTTGCTAAATCAAAGAGTGAAGGTGTTGGTGATGCCTTAGAAGAAGGATTTAAAGCAACGGAGGATAAAAAATGAAAGTAACAAAAGAACAAATGAAAGCCATCATGCCGAAAGCTGGAGAAAGGATTGATATATATCTTCCTTATATCAACGATTACGCAGATGCTTTTAATATCAATACTCCACTTCGCATGGCACATTTCCTTGCACAAGTGGCTCACGAAACCGCAGAGTTGGTACACATGCGAGAAATTGGTAATGCTGACTATTGCCATAAGTATGAGGTTGGTAGGCTCGCAAAGATGTTGGGCAATACTCAAAAGGGTGACGGCTACAGATATAAAGGTCGTGGCTTCTTGCATTTAACAGGAAGGGCAAATTATCAAGCATACACGAACTCAAAGTACTGCAAAGGTAATGTTGTGGCAGCGCCAAAGCTCTTGGAACAACCGAGAGGAGCAGTAAAGAGCGGTATGTGGTATTGGCTGACAAGAGGATTGAATGCCGTAGCTGACAAGAATGATATTGAAGCGGTTACAAAAAAAATCAATGGTGGAACAAACGGCTTGGCGAGCAGAACCAAATATTGGAAGAGAGCTTTGAGAGCCTTTAATATATAAGCTTATGAAATGGGTTAAAGATTTGTTTTATTGTTTATCAATTTCAATGCTTCTGTTTCTTATGACGCAGATAGTTATCGGGTGTACGGCTACCCCGAAGGTGGTTACCCGACAGACTTATATCAGCGATAAGCAGTCACATTGGGATTCGATATTTAATGCTAGACTTTCAGCGACCTTTGAACTCTATCAGAGAACTCAAAGTGAGCTAAAAGAAAATAGCAAGTCTGAAACAAACCATATTAGAGATAGCACTTTAACAATGGTTGATAAAGATGGTAATATTCTCAGACAAGACAAATATCACTACGAGAGCCATAATTATACAGAGGTATTCGTACAGAAGCTCAGAGATAGTATTTCTTATTATAAATCATATAAGGATAGTCTAAGCAAGTATCGACTCAAAATCGATTCCTTAGATAAAGCTAAACAAGATTCTGTTCCATATCCCGTGTATATAGAGAAGCCGATGAATAAAATAGATGCTGCATTCTACCGATTAGGTAAGGTTACGGCGGTATTCGTGCTTCTCTTCATAGTAGGTATGATATTTTTGGCAATATATAAAAATAGAAAAAGATAAGACATTTTCAATAGTTACTAATATTTATAGGTTTTAGTTTTTTGGTTATAAGATTGTTGGATAACAAAGGCGGTTACTCGTGATGAGCAGCCGCCTTATTTTTTTTAGTACTTCTTGCCTCCGTGATGATACTCACGGGTCTCATTATAGCGCATCTTTAGATTAATGTGCTGTACGAGGTCGATACCTAGTGATTCTGCCCATTCAAAGGTAGCAACGATTATATCATTAAAATAAGCTTCACAGAGCAAAGGATTATCAGAGGTAGTAAAGTTTAAGATACCTCTTGAAATGAAGTACGCATTAACTGTAAAATCTCTTGTTTCACAGAGTTCTACATTTTCTTCATCGGTTGTATATTCCGTTCTACACTTCACGTTTTTCAACCCCATAAGGCTAAATAAACGAATGCAGATGTCTGCCAATTCACTCTCAACAGTTCCCTCAATATGTTCGCCGTAGAATTTTTCAACCAAACCTCCGTGGTGGTCGTTAGCGATAACGCAATCAAGCCCACTTTTATCAAGGTTATCCATCCAACGTCCCTTGCGGTCAGCTTGAACGGCTTCCGTAACCTCTGTGCTAATCATCATAACCCAGTGTGCCGTAGGCTTCTTCTCTTCGTACCATCCGTGTTTTACGGCATTGTTATAGGCACGTTCTACCCATTCTTTAACTTGTTTTCCTTCTATTACCATAATTATCTGTATTTATGTTTATTACACCATTTTCCACAATCTGTACATTCTTCTTTATCGCAGCAAAAGCCATCACCATAAACACTTTCGTTAGTAAATGAAACGCAATTACCGCAACAAGGCTCTTCATTCTCTTTTTTCATATAAATAACGTTTTATTAATTCACGCAATAACTTATTTTCATCGGTAAGCTTTCTTACTTCCTCTTCTAACTGCTTTTTGATATGTAAATACGACATTTCTTCAAGAGTTTTCATTTTATCAGCTCCAATGAGAATCCTTTCTTCGCAACGTGAACCGCCTTGCCCGTGGCTTTCGCTACCTCAGAAGAGAATAATACGGCATCGCCGTTGTTTGCACTCATGTGAATAAGCACTATCGCTTTCGTTCTTTCCAATTTATTCTCTTTAAGGCAGTTCAGACATCTTTCCAAGCTCATGTGAGTAGCTTTTGCTCTAATGCCAATCTTCTCAGGAATAATGCCCTCTCTCACACTCTTATCAACCAACGAATCCATGTGATTGCATTCGATAAGGATATAGTCAAGCGGAAAAGATAGCTTATATTTGATATGATGGCTATCCGTAAGAAAAAGCATATCTCCCATATCGGGATGGTAGATAATAAAGCCGCAAGGCTCTTTGGTATCGTGAACTGTATCGAAAGCTTTTATAACGAAGTTACCAATACGAAACTCTTTAAGCATCGGTATGGCATTGTAATGAAAATCATCTTCCTTAATCTTCTTTTCTTCCAAAGTACCTTTGGTTGCAAAGATATTGAAAGGTCGTGCATACTGACGAATAAACCCTGCGTGGTCGCCGTGGCTATGAGTAATCAAGCAACCGACAACCTTTTTAAGATTTCCTCCAAGTGCTTCTACGGCATCTTTTAAGGGCATTCCGCATTCTATGATAAGTGCTTCATCATCATTCTGTAGGATATACCCATTACCAGAGCTTCCACTACCTAATGTAATTAATTGCATATTCTATACATTTTATATATAGG
>ERZ1023666.244-NODE-244-length-24770-cov-37.636011_pt1 | contig 24770 bp, 23 predicted proteins | sample MGYA00380341_ERZ1023666 | MGnify/ENA primary metagenome ERZ1023666 (study PRJEB33179, sample SAMN07448983) | human gut metagenome | biome: Human-gut; feature: Human associated habitat; material: Faeces | host: Homo sapiens | place: India: Bhopal | collected...
AACAATAAGGAAAGATAATAACCTTTTCATAACCTCGTTATTTTACATCACAAAAACCCTTTACCAATAACATATCACTTTTCTTTTTGGTAGAATATTTTTTTACCATTCTGGTATCGCTATACTCATGTTCCTTATCGTCAACAATTATTTTGCCCTGCCAATCTAAATATACATCATGTATGGCCCATATTTCATCCGCCGTGGTTTCTGCTTCTTTTTCATTGGTCAAACGACACTCTGCTATTTTAAATCCTTGGTCGGTAACCATAATTGCAGCACACTCAACAATCATAGAGACACTTAGGCTTTCACAATCTATCAAAAACAATTGATAATCAGTAACCCAGCCATCACTATTAGCCCAAACAGTTGTTGCGACATAAAGTTTTTTACCATCAGGTGAGACCAAGTACTTCATTCGAGGAAATCCATCCTCAAAATGATCTTCTCCTTCATTGTACCTATCATACTTAGTTGGGATTCTTTTAGGCACTTCATTGCCATCATCAACATACCATAACTGCCCTAAACTATCTTCCGATATGAATTCATAGAAATTTCTGTTTTTTCCATTTTCTACAACGAAAGAATAAAGCAAATGTTTTTCCACGTTCGGACAAGCAAATCCAGCACTATCCCCATCTATTTTCTCCATATAAGTTAGCGGTACTGGTAGCTTTTTACCAATACAACTATTTGACAGAAGAAACAGAAAGAAAGTAACAATCAATAATATTTTCTTCATTTTTACCAAACTATAAATTTGTTTTAGAAGTAGAAGATACGGGAACATACACCCCATAATTCTCACAAACTTCTTTTTGAGAAACATACCAAGAATAATCATTCTCCTCATCAGAAGGGCAGATAGTCATATTTACGAAATTGCTAATTCTCAACTGTAGATACTTGAAATCATGTGCCGACAATATATCGTTAGCACATACGGTAAAATACGATTCATCTTGTTTTAATTCTTTGACTCCATTCCAACTAATCTTGACAAGATATTCTTCACCAGGCATCAATTGAGCTTTACTTCCAAACACAAGTTTCTGTGTTTGCATATCTAGCAAATGTACATAATCCCATACTTCAGCATAAGGGATAACATTTCCCATTTCGAGATAATATTGGCCGAACTCATTTCTCTTACGCACTTTCTTATAATCAAATCGAAAATATACACGATCCTTTATCTCTACAAGGTGCCCAGAGATATTTTTTACCCCAATATGATATGTAACGCCAAAGTCGTTTATCATATAACCATCCAATCTAAATTGCAAGCCATTGGCTACAAAACCATTAAACCATTCTTTTTCCATACGTTTCTTTCTCTTATCATTTTTCTAATGAACTGTTTTTATAGCAAACTATAAAGATTTACAAGAATTATAACCAAATATCATCACTTACCCTATCCCCATCATATATGCGTATCCATTTGGTTGAAATTGGGAGTGGCTCATAATATTCCTTAAATGGAAAAGATTTGTATTTGAAATCATAAAAATACTTACAGTTTGATTTTCCTAGTCCTATTTCACTGCTTTTAATATAATATTTTTTTCCCGATTCTATGTCTAACAAGTATTGAGAAGACACACTATATACATATGTATTATCAGTAGTAGGCATTACGACATTATTCAAAACCGTATATTCAGGGTAGAGTTCTATAGAAGTGAGCCACAAATAATGATTTGATGTTTCTCTAGTCCAAATGCCACCTCCATAATTTGTAACATATGGATAAATTCTATCTACTTGCTTTTTTCCCTTTCTTGTCATATGATTCCTTTTCGTCACACTCACCCTTGGCTTTATTGTTTTTTTTCTACGAACAACTTGCCCTTGTGCAAAAATGTTTATATTGCACAACAACAATAACAACAATAAGAAACACTTTATATATATATTATTTTTAACTGTCATATTTTTGCTTATATAAAATACATCTTCATTTATTTACTTTTTACAGGTCTTATCATAAATCGAAATGTTCGAGCCCAATTATTAAAATGGGCATCAAAATAAATACTTTCAGAAACATCCAATAAATGAGCTCCCCAATCATTAGAATCCCCCAACCAGTAAAAACTGTATTTGTTCCCATCAAATCGGTCCGAATAACGAGAAGACATTGGAAAAAATATAGAATTTCCATTTGGTCCAGTTACCACATATCCCAAGACTCCATTTCTCGTTTCTTTCCTAATTGTACATTCACGAACAAGTTCCTTTGCCATTTGAAGAGTAGGCAATTGCCAATTTACCCCCCATTTTGTCTTAGCAATATCATAAGAAGTGCCTGAAATATGATTTTTTTTTTAGGAGCTTGCACACGTTTATTGGTACCAGTAGGATCCCCCCATACAAATTCTCCACCTTTATCAACTTCTGAAGAAGCGCCTATATTTCTATCAGCCCATAATGTTCCTGAAGATAACCCCAAATCAACACCTATTCCTGGAGAAAAACTTTTTTTTTCAGAAACAGATACTTTGGAAGACAAATTATCCCCAACTTGTCTTCTACGCACAACCTTGTTTTGCGCATTTAGCCCAATACATACCATCGCCATTAATGACAAAACTAAAATAATTCTATTTCTCATAATCATTTATTTTTTACCAATCAGTATTTCCCTTCTAAACTCAATCATCAAATGGCAAAGAAATTAAGTAGGATTTTCTTTGCCATAATATTTATCCAAAAGGATTAAGTTCTTAAAGTCCTTACTATCTCTACAACTGTCACAAACAGTACCACTGGCAGACTTATACCAAGCAGATGCATGAATGCATGAGATAACAAGAGCTTCACAAATGCAAGTCCTAGTTTTTTAAGCTAGTTTTTCTACATAAGTTCAACATTTAAAAGGCAAAAACAGAGCCTACTATCTTCCTACCGAAGTTAATAATCATGTGAATAAATCAACATTTCGTTTCTTCATTCACCTTCATCTAAAACATATTCTTCCTCAAGAAGAAAGAATCTAACCACCAAATTTTAGCTTGGTGGAATAAGTAGCCCTACAAAATCTCTATAAATATGTCCTGTTGCATCTTTCATCAAACACACCATTTTCTTTAAACTTTGGGCTGTCGGTTTATTGGTTCCTTTCTTATATTCATAAGAATAATCACCTACAAAATCAACTTCTTTGTCCATTGTATGCTGCAACTGCAACAGACACGTACGATACTTATCTGGATTTATCTTTGACAATTCAATCGCTTTGTCTAATAATTTCTTTGCATTAAATCTATATTTAACACCAGAAGGTGGTTCTATGCATCTAAAACCAGAACCAGGCAAATAACTTCCTTTTTCTTCTGCTTTCAAATCATCGTAAAGAGAGCGTATCTCTTGTATCAATTTTTGTTCATCCATATCTCTATATTTTTAAACATTCTGTAAAAAGTTACCATTCTTGTCATACCAAGCACCTTTCTTTGGTTGACCATTACTATCAAACGTACCAATAAACTGCTCACCTGTAGATTTTACTGTATATGTACCTTTCGAAAAATGATTATCATAGAAAGAACCTGTGTATGTATCACCATTTGGATAAATGAAAGTTGCATTATCCCCTTCCATTCTACCACGATTAAAAGGTCCCTTATACATTCTCCCATCACTAAAGGTAAGTTCACCATTATCATCACATGGATAAAATCTACCGGGATCAGGATTTGTTAGTACTGTTCCTGTATATTTTACCGTTTGATTAAAGAATACCTCTTCCTTATTCTCCACATAAACTCCATCTGAATCAGCAGTTGCTTCTCCAACAAAATAGGCAGAGTCTGAATCTGTACTAGCGACATTGGTATTTGCTGCAGTACGAGTATCACGTGGTAAGAATAGTATTGCTAAAATAACAAGCAACGCTATTACGAAACAAGCCATAAGTTTTAAATAGATATGACTATTAGAAGAATTCGTTTGCTCCTTTTCATTACACTTTTCTAGTTCATTGACCTCTGTTTCTACTTTTTCATCCTTATCAGCCCATACAGTTTCCTCATCATCATTAACTGGATTAACATAAGATAGATGTGGACTAAACACTTTTGTCTCTTCATTGTTAGAAGTAGAAACAGAAGGCTGTTGCAAGATACGTCTTATCTCCCCCACATTCTTCGGTCTCTTTAACCTATTCACTTGCATCATCCAAACCACCAACTTCTTTATTTCCCCAGAGACATCAGGCATTGGGAGGGCAAGATGCTTGTCCTCTGTCTCGTCTTCAGAAAGGTCAGAAACTGATGGAGGGTCTTGATTGGTAAGCAACTTATACATAGTAGCACCAAGGGCATAGAAGTCTGTCCATGGTCCGAACTTATCATAGCTCTGCGCCATTTGTTCACTAGGAGCATAGCCATTCGTATAACTGATACCCGTGCTCATCGTGGCACCACCTACCGTACTCTGTTGCTTACTTGCACCAAAATCTATCAACTTGACAACATCATGACTATCCACCATAATATTGGCTGGCTTGATGTCAAGATGGAACATACCTTCGTTATGGATTGCCTCAAGACCATCCAAAATCTGATTCAAGTAATTGCGGACCTCAGACTCTGCCAAAGGTGCATTGGTACGCTTCAAACGTGTAGATAGATTTTCTCCATCCACATAATCCATCACATAATACGCAGTACCATTCTCCTCAAAAAGGTCATAGACCTTGACAATATGAGGATTACTAAGACTACGAAGACGGCGAGCTTCTTTCTTGAACTTCTCTCGCTGTTGCTCAAAACTATTGGTATTCTCGGCATTGCTTACGCTAATGGTTGTGCTATTACCATCACGCTGGCACACGCCCTTTACAAAGAACTCTTTGATGGCATAAGTCTCATCAAACTCGATGTTCTTTGCTAAATAGGTGTTGCCGAAGCCACCTGATGCTATGTAGCTTTCAATTTTGTAAGTTCCGTGTAGGATGGTCCCTACCTGGAGCATATTTTGATTATTTATTTCGTTCATTTTTGGTAGTATCTTGGTTTATAGAATCTTGCTTTGTTGTATCAATCTCTAACTTGCTATTAAGCACTTGCACGGACACCATTGAATCCTCATGAAGAGTATCAAGCAAAGTTGCCTCTGATTTATGCTTGCTATAGTAGCCATAGCCAGCCATGCCAACAGCAGCCAATACCACTAAGACAATGAAGGTAATGAAGAGAGATTTCTTTCTTTTCTGCTTATTCTCCATCGCAACTCTCACACTATCAGGAAAAGGCGGTGTACCAGCAGGCTTTACGACTTCAACATCAGGAGAAGCAGTCAACTCTTCCACATCAGGCTTGATATTCAAAGCATTGCATTTCGCCGTAGGCTCTCCATTTACAAGACTCACATCAGCCTCGTCATGACTCACCTCTTTGATGTGAACTATATAAGCTGAATGATTATCTTTATTATCTGAGGTTTCTGAAATCAGCATCTGTCGTTTTTCTTCATCACGAACATTCGCAGAGAAGACATCCAACAGTTCCTCATCCTCCATCTGTTCCAACATGCCGTCAGAACAAATATAGAAGTAATCATCTGGCTGAATATCTGAAATATGGATAACATCAGGTTTTGGATGATTTCTGTCTCCAGCTATCATCGCACGGGTAATGACATTTTTCTGTGGGAATGTCTTCATCTCCTCATAGGTCAACTCACCAGCCTGATAAAGATCATACACCAGGGAATGGTCACGACTCTTATATAATATGGTATGCGAAGATGGACGGAGATGGTATATTCTACTATCTCCAATGTGGGCTGCCGTACATCCATTACTGTGAAAATACAGCAAAGTTAAAGTTGTTCCCATCTGGCGGGTATCTCCCGCAACAGCCAGTTTATCCAGTTCTTCGTAGGCATACGCCAAAGCATCAGACAGCAACTTATCTTCCAAGCCTTCAGAAGCAACTGCATGCTGCAACAAAAACGAAAAAAGACTTTTGCAAATACTTTGGCTTGCCACCTCGCCATGTTCATGTCCACCCATACCATCACAGAGCAAAAACAAGCGGTCATTCTCCGTAGCTTTGCCCTCTATTGGATAGATGCTATCTTCCTGGTTCGCCCTTTTACCCAACTCATGGATAGCTAAAGGCTGATATATCTTGATTCTCATTGTTAGCTTTATTTTTGATGATAAACAACCGTTGTGTTACCCATCTTGATGATACTTCCTTCTGTCAAGACGAGCTGGTCACCCTCGTTCAATAATTGTCCATTCACATAACTGGCATTTTTATTATGGTAGTTAGACACCACCACCCTAACATTATCTGTAGAAGCCTTAATTACTTGGATGACAAGATGCTGACGACTCATATATCTATCATCAGTAGCTATCTGTACAGTTGCCTGCGAAGTAGTAGCCTTGCGGCCTATTACATTACTACCGAACCCTAACGGATACTTCTGACCGCCATAGAGCAAATAACCGGGGGTAACTTCTTCTTTCTTGTCGGCAAGAATCGTGTCATCAGATTGAGAAGGAGAAGAGAAATGCCCCACGTAACGAGTTTCTCCATTATCTCGATTCACATACTGAGTCTCACCATTACTATTACCAACATATTCTGTTTCCTCAAAAGATTGCGGAGTTGCAGCATGTTGCTGTGAGAACATCACTCTCAACTGAGCTTTACATTGAGGACAAGTAATCATCTTAACCGCTTCGTTTTGAGAATTTCTCACGTCAAGCAATACACCGCAATTTGGACATTTGATTCTTTTAGTTTCCATTGCCACCATCTATTTTAATCAATGTTTATGCCATCTGAATATCAGCATCAGACATATAGTCTGGCATATCAGGAGCAACATCAGGATTCTCCAAGGATGCAGTTTGGAGATTTGAATCAGCAGAATCATCAACTCCGGCATCAGCGAAATTACTACCACTTGGAGTAATCACTTGTCCTGTATGCAAGTCAACTGCTTCACCAACGTCAATACTTCCATTGCCATTGACATCACAAATCGCAACATCAGGATTTCCATCTTGATCAAAATCTACCACACTCACTTCCTGACCATCCACGTCGAAAACACCCACTGTAGCCATGGAGCCATCAGCAAGCTGAACTTCACCCGCATTAACCAAATGAACATCTGCATTTTGGTCATCAGCCACCTGCACATCACTTGCCTGATGCAAATTTGCATCATTGTGAGCAACAGATACATCCTGGTCTGTATGAGAAGAATGAGATACCATAGCAACATCTTCAGTTTGATGAGGAGCAGCATTCATTTCTTCTGCACGTACTTCTGGCTTTACAGCCTCAGCATAGTCGTTCTTTTCTGCATCTGTCATGTTGTTCCACTCATCCTCGGTATAAGTACTATAGATATTACCATGCCAATGGAAAGCGCCACCAGGACCTACTTCGGCTCTAGCGGCATCGAATGCCTCCTTAAAGCTCTGCTCATCATGACTCTCAGCCACCTTGATAGAGGCATTATCATTAGCTGCAGCAGCATCTTGCGATGGATTCTCCCCTTCCGGTTTTGTATCGGGAGTTTCTTCTGTATTTGCAGCAAAGGCATCTGTGACATACATAGCACTTGCACCTAACAAGATACCAGCAACTCCACTTACCGCTACTTTCTTCCAAGCTGCCTTATCAGCAGCGTTCTGAGTTTTATCTTTACTTTCCTGTCTAACTTCAGGATGTGTATTATCGAAATACAATGTTTCTTCATTCTGTGCCATAATCATACGTTTTAAAATTATAACTGGTGCAAATATAGTGAAATAATAAATAGATAGGTGCTAATTCTGTGCTCATTACACAAAACCTATCTTCTATTGTACAAAATCACTTTTTAATTTTAGCTTTGCAATAAGGACAAGCCTCATTCTGCATTAAAACTCCATAAGACAGAAAGCCCAGGAAGTGATGACAATGAGGACAAACATAATGCTGCTGAAACTCTTCAGTCAACTGCTTCTGCCTTAACGGTCCTTTAGAAGAATCCTTATATGCTTTTACCGTAAAGCCTACAGAAACCAAAATACCAAAGAGATACAAGCCTATATAAAGAGGAGTCTCTCTAAATTCTGGGAAAATGATACTTAAAGCGATGGCTCCCATAGTAATCAAACCAGTAATGCCACGAAGAGAATTAAACTTGCGGTCAGCAATTTGCTGATCAAGTTTATGCTCATCATATTCTTCCCAAACACGCTGCAATGGACGAAAATCTACCATTTGAGGAACAAAACTCTTTATCCAATCCCAACTAACCAAAAATTTGCTTGGACCAAGTTCTATTTTATCCTTTTCCATGATGGTCTTTGCCATTATTTCCACTCCATTGACAAAAGTAACGTTCTGAGGTTTTAGATTCGTAATTCTATAAGAACCATCTGGATTAATGGTCAAACTACAGTGTTGACGGCTCACAGTCATAGGAACACTTCCAGCAACCCCAAAAGTCTTGGATTGCTGCCCCATCGTTATTCTCAATTGAGATGTACTAGCATCACGTCCGATGATTAATTCCATAAAAATCTTTGCTTGATTAGTTTATTTTTTAGCTATGAGTAAATCCTTCATTTGTTTCAAGGCTTCCTTAGAAATACCTAAAGCAAAAGCAAAATGCTCATAATCGGATAATATCAACTGTTGCTTTTGCGTATTGACCTGATAGATGTAGCCAGTGTTGATGATAAAGCACTTACCCACTCGCATAAAAATACTCTTGCAATCTACAAGATGCTCGGCCAAATACTTCTCCATCTGAGTCAAATTCAGACAAACAACAGCCTTCAGCTTGTTAATAGTAACAATCTGCGTATAATTGCCATCTCCTTCGAAATAAACAATTTTGGAAACATCTAATCTTAAGAGTTCCGTCTTTGTATTGAATACGATAAATTGACTATCCATTATTTACTATTTACATCGCTGACTTGTTCCCAGAAGTAGCTATCGGTCATTAAGTTTTCAATGAAAAAGCGTGGGACTATTGTTCGGTCGCCGAAATAGAGGTTGTGGAAAGACCTTTCAACTAGCAACTAACAATAGCCCACGCCAAAAGGTATATCGGCACCTTCCTCCTATAGAGAAAAGGATACAATAATCCCATAGCGTGAGCCGTATTGCAGTTCGTCATAGTTGAATTTTGAAATTTCCACATTTCTATTTCAAGACTAACGTTCAATACGCTCATTCATTTGAGTCTTCATCGCAGTCGTTCTTTTCCGTCTGCTCCAACTCTGACCGCAAAAGTAAGCAATATTCTTGATACTGCCAAACTTTTAGCTACTTTTTTTCTAATATGCTCTATTTTTCTAAAAGGGATAAGAAAAAGGCATCGGATGCCGCCACTGCCGAAAAGATAACACTTCCACATTCCTATTCCATGACGGCTCCGATGCCTATATACCTCAAACTTTTCTATCTTCCTTTTCCGTTTAGTTCTTCACCACCGTCCCCTTTCTGACATTCACCGTAAAATTACCAAGGGATGTCTTGACTTTATAAACGCCATTCTTTGATGATACCAACTTTGCCGACATTCCCATAAAGCTGACACCGCCATCCTTCTTCTCTATGGTGTACTTTCCGAAAGGAGTAGCTACGATGATGTGATGCTTGGTGTTCTCAACCACACCATACACTGTGCCGGATGGAGCCTGCTTTACCTGCTCGGCTACGCTCTTTACGGCATTTGCCACATCGGTGTTGTTACTCTTTGCAAAACTGGTTGTGGTGACAGTTACTACCATCATCAACGAAATTATAATCTTCTTCATACCTTATTATATATTAAAAGGGTTATACTTCATGTTCCCCGTTCCACGATTTTTTCTTTTCTATCGCTTCCCGATTACGAGCGCAAAAGTAAGAAGATTATTTCTATCAGCCAAATATCTAAACCTACCTTGTATGAAATGCCGGGCTGAATGTACCAAATGACAAAACGGATGCTTGACATTACTCATCAAGCATCCGTTTTAACCCACATTGCAGCAGCCTTTGGTGAAAAACTTAAAGATTCCTAACGAAATCCTAGATTTTGGCAGTTTTCTGCCAATTTCCTAGCTGCTTTTGCATAAAGATTTCTAATTTGCGACGAATTTTCTCCATATAAGTTCCCTAAAACCAGGAGAGAAAGAGGACAATTCCCAGAAAAAGTACGATGAAGCCCAAGGAAAAACATGATAAGCCCCAAGGAAAAGTATGATAAGCCTAAGGAAATGAGTTAATCATAAGCTTTAACTAGTTAATCACAATACTATAACTAACTAAACACAAGCTTTAACTAGCTAATCACAACTTATGATTAGCTCTATCTCCTAGGAATAACAGGTTTATTTCCTATCGTTATATACTTTATATCATATACTTACAAGGTTATTCATCAGGGAAAAGCAAACTTTTCGCAAGAAACTTTTGCTTTTTCTGAAAATAATCGTACCTTTGTGGGTACATTACTAAAAATAAGAATCTATGGCAAATTACGTAAAGCAAGAATTGCCTAATCTCAACGGTAAGGGAGAGGACAGAAGTTATTATCGCATCCTGAAAAGAGGAAATGTAAACAACGAGCAACTGATCGACCGCATTTGCAATGTCGGCGGCAGCAGCCTGAGCCGTGGAGCCATCATCCACGTCCTCACTACCGTGGCGGAGGAGATGGCACGCCAGTTGGCAGACGGCTATTCGGTGACCCTCGATGGCATCGGCACCTTCTCAGTCACCATCGGCGTGAAGGAAGGCAAGGAACAAGATACATTTTATGGAGAGGAAGTAAAACGAAACGCCAAGAGCTTGGAGGTGAAGAACGTGACCTTCCGCTCCGACAAGGAATTGGTAAAGGAAGTAAACAGACGATGCGACCTGAAGCGAGCCGGCATCTTCCAAATCCATCGCTCTAAATATAATAAGGAGGAGCGACTGAAGTTGGCTCTCGACTATCTGTCTTCCCACTCCGTGATGCGTATCCAAGACTATGTGGAGCTGACCGGCTTGTCTCGCACCTCTGCCACCCTGGAACTGAAGGAGTTTCGCGAGAACCCTGAGTCGGGAATCACTTTCAACGGCAGAGGCACAACAAAGGTTTATATCAAGAGGGGATAGAAAATGGGAAAAATGTCCTTTCTGACCAAGGATATACCCCCAAAAGCTTTGTTCATCCAATAATTATTCGTACTTTTGCAGTCGCAATCATAACTAAAGTATAAAGCCTATGTGGAACATCGCCCAATATTTCCCGATAACCGACCCTACGCTGATCTTCTTCGTAGTGTTGCTCATCATCCTCTTCGCCCCTATCATTATGGGCAAACTCCGTATTCCCCATATCATCGGAATGGTACTGGCTGGCGTACTCGTCGGCAAGTATGGACTCAATATCCTGGAGAGGGATTCATCGTTTGAGCTGTTCGGCAAGGTGGGACTTTATTACATTATGTTCCTTGCCGCCCTGGAGATGGACATGGAGGGCATGAAGAAAAACAAGGGGCGGCTGCTCATCTATGGCTTGCTCACCTGCTTCATCCCTTTCGTCTTGACCTACGGCATGAGCATCCACCTATTGCACTATTCTCAGAAGGCTTCCTTGTTGCTGAGCTGCATCATGGCTTCCAATACCCTGATTGCCTATCCTATCGTCTCCCGATTTGGTCTTCAACAGAAACCGAGCGTCACCCTGAGCGTTGGTTCCAGCATGATTTCCCTCTTGATAGCACTGGTGATTCTCGCCGGCCTCGTCGCCTCGTTCAGCAAGCATGATGGCGTACTCTTCTGGGTATTCTTCATTGCCAAGTTTGCTGCTTACTGTGCCGTGATGATCATGCTGATACCTCGCTTGACTCGCTGGTTCTTGCGCCGATACAGCGATGCGGTGATGCAGTTTATCTTCGTGATGGCGATGCTCTTCATGAGTGCGGCACTCTCCCAGATAGTGGGCATCGAGGGAGTCTTCGGCGCTTTCTTCGCCGGTCTTATATTAAATAGGTATATACCGCATGTCTCTCCACTGATGAACCGCTTGGAGTTTATCGGCAACGCTCTCTTCATTCCTTATTTCTTGATAGGAGTGGGCATGCTCATCAATATCAACTTGCTCTTCCAGGGTGGTCACATCCTATGGGTGGTGCTCTGCATCGTCTTCTTCGGCACACTCGGAAAGGCGATAGCAGCCTATGCCGCTTGTATCGGTTTCCGTCTGCCGCTCAGTTCGGGACACATGATGTTCGGTCTTACCTCCGCCCATGCCGCTGGCAGTATCGCCATGGTGATGGTGGGAATGAACATCCTCGTGGCTCCTGGTACCTATCTTGTCAATGACGACATGCTCAACGGCGTGGTCATCATGATACTCATCACTTGCATCATCTCTTCTCTCCTCACCGATTGGTCTTCCCGACAGATCGTGCTACGTGACAAGGAGTTGCCGGAAGCTGAAGACGAGAAGAAAGGCAATGACGAGAAGATTCTCGTGCCAGTGAGATACCCTGAATATGCCGACAACCTGATGAGCCTTGCTTTCTTGGTGAGAAACCAGAAGTTGAACCGCGGCTTGGTATGCCTCAACGTGGTCTATGACGACAAAAACATGAGATACAACCAGGAACAGGGCAAGCGACTCTTGGAGCATTGCAGCCAACTGGCTGCTGCCACCGACGTGATGACCCAAACCCAAGTGCGTATCGCCGCCAACATCGCCAATGGTATCAAGCATGCCTTCAATGAATTCCAGTGCTCGGAGATCATCATCGGAATGCACATGCACCCTGAGATTTCCCCTAAGTTCTGGGGCGAATTCCACCAAAGCCTTTTCAATGGTTTGAGCCGTCAGATTATCATGGCTCGTATCAAGCAACCACTCAATACGATACGCCGCATCCAAGTGGCAGTGCCTTCGAGAGCCGAGTTTGAGCCAGGCTTCTACCGTTGGCTCGAACGCTTATCCCGACTGGCTGGCAACCTAGATTGCCGCATCATCTTTCATGGTCGCAGCGAGACTTTGGCTCTCATCAATGAGTATATCCAAAACCGCCATCAAGAGGTACGTGCCGACTACACGGTGATGAACCATTGGAACGAGATGCCACAGTTGGCTGCACAGATTTCCACCGACCACATGTTTGTTGTAATCACGGCTCGTAAGGGAACGATGTCTTACAAGACAGCTTTGGAAAGATTGCCTGAGGAAATCACCAAGTTCTTCTCTGGCACCAACTTGATGATTATCTTCCCTGACCAGTATGGCGATGCCTCCGGCAACACATTGACCTTCGCCGAGCCTCAGCACCAGGAGGAAATCAGTGCTTACGAGGCATTCAGTGCTTGGATGCGGAAGCATTTGAAGAGATAACATTGAGCAAGAAAGTGAAGCTTTCTGCATCAGAAATGAGAGGAAAGTAGGAAGAAAAGCAAGAGAAAATACATTTTTTAGAAAAAAGTTGCAGAAAAATTTGGTAGTATGAAATAAAAACACTACCTTTGCACTCGCTTTTGAAAAGCATGGGTGGTTACCAGAGTGGCCAAATGGGGCAGACTGTAAATCTGCTGGCTATGCCTTCGGTGGTTCGAATCCATCACCACCCACTTTTCCCAAAACAACTCAAAAAGATAAGAATCCGATTCCTTCATTGAAGGGGTCGGATTTCTTCGTTATTGGGGAAATCAGAATTGGTGAGACGAAGCCTCACCAATTCAGCCTATGCTTGTTCCGTTTGCGTCTTCGGCCAATTCACGAGGAAGAGTTTGTCCTTGGCACGAGTGAAGGCGGTATAGAGCCAATGGATATAGTCGGGAGTGAGCATATCATCGGTCATATAACCCTGATCGACATAGACATGCTCCCATTGTCCACCCTGTGCCTTATGGCAGGTGATGGCATAGGCATACTTCACTTGCAAGGCATTGAAGTATTGGTCACCACGAATCGCCTTCATACGGTCTGCCTTCAGAGGCACATCCTGGTAATCCTCCTCCACTCCATGGAAGAGTTGCTCCTGCTGCTCATGCGTCAAGGCTGGTGCCTCGCTCTGCAAGGTATCGAGCAAGGCGGTGACACTCATCTCATAATTATCGTAATCAGGGAACTGCAAGAGAAGGGTGGCAAAGCGGAAGCCATAGAGTTCCATGTGACGGCTCACCCGAAGCACCTTCGCCCTATCGCCATTCGCCAAGAATGGAGGAATCGCATTCAGAGCCTCCTTCGCCTCGTTTCTTTCCTTCTCCGTCCAAAAGTAATTGTTCTTCACGATCATGAGCATATCGCCACAGGAGAGTTCATCCTCTCGGTCGAGCACCATGTTGCGGATGCCGTTGTTATAGATGTTAGCACGCTTGTTGCTGCGAGTGATGACCATCGTCTCGTCCTGCCCCACCCGATAATAGCTGTTGGCAAGGCTCTCCACCAGCTCATTGCCAGGCATCATCACGATGTCGGCGAATCCCTTGAAGCGAATCAATGGCAACTGGGTGATGTCGTCGTGGGTAATCATCTGGCGGATGACGGTGGCATTATAAAGGATACCCGACTCCTGACTCTGGCGAAGCACCTCATTGAGGTCACACTCATACACCTTCAAGCCATATCCTTCGAGCATCATCCTGTTGAGAGCCGGCGACTCCTCCTCGCCCACCGGAGGCAACTGTGCCTTGTCGCCGATGAGCATCAGTCGATCGTTGTGACCTTGATAGACGAAACGTACCAGGTCGTCGAGCAGACAACCGCTACCGAAATTACCACCCCCCAAACCAAGGTTGGAAATCATCGAAGCCTCATCCACCATAAACAAGGTATCGGTAAAGAGATTGTCATTGAGATTGAACTGTCCATCAACACCAGCGAACGACTTTTCCCGATAGATGCGGCGATGAATGGTGTAGGCAGGGCAACCGCTATTGAGCGAGAAGACCTTTGCCGCACGCCCCGTTGGAGCCAGGAGCATCACCTTCTGACGAATCGCCTTCAAGGTACGGACGATGGCACCCGACAAGGAAGTCTTACCCGTACCGGCACTACCGCGAAGAATCATCACGGCATGGGGATCTCTATCCGTCAGGAAACGAGCAAACGCATCAAGAGCCTGACCTTGCTCCTCGGTAGGAACAAAGCCGAACTGTTGTAATATCTGATATTTGAGGGCATCAATGACCATAATTCTAAAAAATAGATAAAATTATTTTGTATTGTCTTCGATTTGCATTATCTTTGCATTGCAAAAGTAATAATACTTTTTGAGATGAGACGAAAAATAAACATTAATTATATATTGGGGGCATGTGCTTTGGTATTATTCCTGCTGTGCATCCTAAGCATTATAACAGGTAATGACAATGCAAGCATCTGGTAACAATACTAACTGGCAGCAAGCCAGGCTTACCATCCGAGTAAGCAACCAATCACTCAGTTTTTCGGTCGTGGATCGAGAAGCTGAGCACCAAGTCATATTCGAGTCATACACCATGAAGAGTGGCGTGTCGCTCGCAGCCAACTTGCGCCAAGCGTTCAAGGAGAGCGACCTCTTGATGAGGGGTTACAACAAGGTGCGTGTCTTTCTCGATGCCCCAGTCCTTGTGGTTCCGATAGAGGAGTTTCATGAGGAGGATGCGCAAACTCTCTATCAACATGCCTTCACGGGACATGATGCCGATGCCATCCTCTACCGAGTGCAGCCTACCCTCAACGTGGTTGCCATCTTCCCTATCAACAAAGACCTCAAGCTCGTCGTAGAAGACAACTTCAAGGATGTGCGCTTCACCCCACTCTTGCAACCAGTTTGGAACTATCTCCACCAGCGCAGTTTCACGGGGATGTATCGCAAGTTGTATGCCTACTTCCACGACAAGAAGATAGACATCTTCTGCTTTGAGAAGAACCGCTTCAAGTTCTTCAACTCCTTTGCCGCCTCCCATTCCAAAGATGCCCTCTACTTCATGCTCTATGTTTGGAAACAGTTGGGGCTCAACCAGCAGCAAGACGAGTTGCACCTCGTAGGCAGCATTCCCGACAAAGACTGGTTGCTCTACAACTCCAAACTCTACATCAAGAAGACCTTTGCCCTCAACGCCAGTGCCGAGTTCAATCGAGCACCCATCACAGAAATACCGGGCATGCCTTTCGATTTGCTAACATTATACTTAAGTAAATAAAGATGAGAATCATTACAGGACAATATAAGGGACGCCATTTCGATATACCTCGTACATTCAAGGCTCGCCCTACAACAGATTTCGCCAAGGAGAACATCTTCAATGTGCTCCAGGGCTACATTGACTTTGAGGATGCCACCGCCCTCGACTTATTTGCCGGCACTGGTAGCATCTCTCTCGAATTGGTATCTCGTGGTTGCAAACAAGTGGTGAGTGTGGAAGCCGACCGCGACCACGCCAATTTCATCCGACAATGTTTCAAGAAGCTGAACGAAGACAGGGACATCTTGGTTCGTGGCGATGTTTTCCGCTTCTTGAAGTCATGCCACCAGAAGTTTGACTTCATCTTCGCCGACCCTCCATACGCTTTAGAGAAGTTGCCAGAGATTCCCGACTTGGTATTGAATGGTGATTTGCTCCAAGAGGATGGCATCTTCGTCTTCGAGCATGGCAAGAACTACGACTTCTCCGACCATCCCCGATTCTTGGAACACAGAAGCTACGGCAGCGTCAACTTCTCATTGTTTAGATAAATCACAACAACGGCGATAGCAATCGTACCAGCGACTCGAGCAAACGCTGCAAGAATGGGCGTTTGATGAAGTAAGACACGTCATCGACCAAGGTGGATTGCGCTTGGTCGGTGAGGAAAACTTTCTTCAACCTCAACGCCATACCCTCGTTGAAGAAGAAGGCATTCGCCTCAAAATTGTTCTCGAAACTGCGGAAGTCGATATTGGTGCTACCGCACGAGCTGAGATTGTCATCACTCACCAATATCTTGCTATGATTGAAGCCCGGCTCATAGAGATATACCTTTACGCCAGCCTCTATCACCTCCATCAGATAAGAGCGAGAAGCCCACTCTACCAACTTGGCATCACCATGGCGAGGTACAATCAACCTGACATCTACACCAGCCAAAGCCGCCGTTCGCATGGCAAAGAGCACAGGTTCGGTAGGCAAGAAATAAGGCGACTCCATATAGACATAACGATGAGCCTGCAAGAGTACCCGAACGTACCCCTGCATGATGTCGGGCCAAGGAGAGACCGGACTGCTCGTCACGATCTGGGTCAAGCAGTTGTTGTTGATCGTCTTATCCACAGGAGGATAATAACGACGGTCGGTCACCAAGGTGCGAGACACAAAATACCAATCGACCAAGAAGGCTCGTTGGATGGCATAGACAGCACCACCTCGAATGCAGAGATGCGTATCTCGCCAAGTTTGCCTAGCCGTCCCCTTGACATATCGCAAGGCGATGTTCATACCACCGATGAAGCCCACCTTGCCATCTATCACACACAACTTGCGGTGATTTCTATAATTTACCTTTCCCGTGAAAGCCGGGAAACGCACTGGCATGAAGGCATACACTTGTATGCCGGCAGCCTTCAGCCTATTGAAGAATCTGTCTTTTACCCTCCAGCACCCCACATCATCATAAAGCAAACGAACCTCCACTCCCTGGCGAGCCTTGTCGATCAAGGCATCCGCCACGAGATTGCCCAATGGGTCGTCCTCGATGATATAAGTATCTAGATGAATATGGTCTTGGGCTTGCCCTATATTATATAATAAGGTGGAAACGAACCCGTAGCCATCCGTGAAGATGCTCACCTCATTGTCCTTGAATGGCAAAGCCCAGTTCTGGTTGGTGAAGAGTTTCATCAGGGGGCGGTTGCGGCGAGGGATATGCAGATTTTCCTGCTCGGCAAACTCCAGCATGGAGCGTTTCATAAGCAAGTCCATACTTCGCTCGCTGATAACCTTCTCCTTTCGGGTGTTCTGACCGAAAAACAAATAGAAGATGATACCCACGATAGGCATGAAACAAAGCACAAGAATCCATGCCATGGTCTTCTCTGGCTGCTTGTTGTCCATGAGAACCGCCACGATACCTCCTATCGTAATCGCTAGGTAGATAACCAACAATATCCAATGAATGTATAGCATCTTCTATTCCTCCTAATTACTATCTTTATATTTTCCCAGTGGCTAGTTGAAGACATTGTTTGACTTAGCCGCCACGAGGGCATTCATCTTTTTCAACTTGACATACTCTGCCAACAATTCCTTGTTGCCCGGATTCTGTCTGAACTCCTGCTGTACCTCCACGATACGTTGGGAGATGTAGTGAGTGCGGAAGCAAAGCAAGTCCTTCAATATCTGCTGGCGCAACTTCTCCTCATTCATCTTCATCTGCAAGCTAGCCGTCGTAATCTCTTGCTCGCCCGTAGGCAGACCTGCCAACTTGCTGATTTCAGGGTTGGAATGCGAACCGAAGTAGGTATCACACTTGAAGTCTTCCTCCTCAATATGTTCCATCGCCTCGTCCATGATTTGATTGTAGATAGGGTTATGAAACTTGAAGTCATCCCCCTGCATATCCAGATAGATATACTGCGCAGCCGGCAGTTCCACCTTGTTGCCCTCGCTATCTTCCACGATGATTTTCTCATCACCATGGTGGATGACGATTTTTATCAACAGATCTTCCACCTCACGGAGCTTGTCGAGCGGCGTGATGGCAGATTGCACCGGACGTTGCTGCGGCATGGCAATATTCTGATCACGAAGACCTGCGGCACGACGCTCCTCCTTCACTTGCTCGCTCATTCCGTTTCGGATGAAACCATTGAGCGCATTGATGATGACCGCCTCGTTCACTCCCAAGCGGTGAGAGCAATCGGTGATATAGGAAGCACGGGTAATCTGGTTCTTGATCTTGGAGATGCTCTCCACGATGGAGTTGATCGCCTCGCTTCGCTTCACCGGGTCGGTGACACCCTTGAGCATGATGTCGGTCTTAAACTGGATGAAGTCGGTCTGGTTGTCGGCGATATACTGTCGGAACTGCTCCGCCGTATGGTTGCGAGCGAAACTGTCCGGGTCGTTACCATCTGGCAAGAAGAGCACCTTCACGTTCATCTCCTCCTCCAAGAGCATGTTGGTACCTCGCAAGGCGGCATGAACACCAGCGGCATCACCGTCGTAGAGCAGCACAATATTATTGGTAAAGCGGTGCAAGAGGCGAATCTGATGCACACTCAATGCCGTTCCAGAGTTCGCCACCACATTCTCGATGCCACACTGGTGCATGGAGATGACATCGGTATATCCCTCCACCATAAACACACAGTCCTCCTTGGCGATGGCTTTCTTCGCTTGATAGAGTCCATAGAGTTCTCGTTCCTTATGATAAATCTCGCTATCCGGCGAGTTGACATACTTCTGGTTCACGCCCTTGGTACGGCTATCCAGCACACGACCACCGAACGCCACCACCTTGCCACTCACACTGAACCACGGGAAGATGGCACGACCGGAGAAACGGTCGAAGTACTGTCCCGGCTCCTTGTCAGAGGCAATCAGCACACCGGTCGCTGCCAAGTACTTAGGATTATACCCCTCCTTGACAGCAGCATCAGCGAGCGCCGTCCTCTGGTTGAGGGAGAAGCCCAACTGGAATTTCTTGATGATGTCATCACGGAATCCACGGCTTCGGAAATATTGCATACCGATGGCACGACCATCGACATCATTCTGAAGGATATTCTGGAAGTATTTCGCCGCCCACTCATTGACGATGAACATAGACTCACGCTCACTCTCTCGCTGTTTTTCCTCGGAACTCAGTTCACGTTCCTTGATCTCGATGTGATATTTCTTCGCCAACCAGCGAAGGGCATCGGGATAGGTCATCTGCTCCAGTTCCATGAGGAAGTTGATGGCATTGCCACCCTTGCCACAAGTGAAGCAATGACAGATGCCACGAGTAGGCGAGACGGAGAAAGAAGGATGAGAGTCGTTGTGGAACGGACACAAACCGATATAGTTGACTCCTCGTTTCTTGAGTGTCACAAACTCCGATACCACCTCCTCTATCTTGGTGGCATCCATGATGCGGTCTATGGTCGGTCTATCTATCATTTTATGAACTTATATAGGGTTTCCCTATGTTTTATATAATACTATCCTTATAATATATAAGGGTTTTATTATGCAAAGGTAACATATTTATTTCAAAATTATAAGGGTTTTATTATTATTTATTTCAAAATATAAGGGTTTTATTATATATTAATATATTAATTTTAGGCGTTTCCAAATATTTTGCTTAATTTTGCCTACCGAATGCGAATCATCGTTGAAAGAGCAAAGTCAACATGAAACGCCACACATTAAAGTTTTGAATCAATGATAGACATTAAAGGCATAACCAAGAGCTTCGGCTCCCTGCAGGTTCTTAAGGGCATCGACCTGCATATAGGCAAGGGAGAGGTGGTGAGCATCGTCGGACCCAGCGGTGCCGGCAAGACCACTCTTCTCCAGATTATCGGTACCCTCGACAAGCCCGACAGTGGCAGCATCGTGATAGACGGCATCGACGTGAGCAACCTCTCCACCAAGAAGTTGAGCGATTTCCGCAACCAGCACCTCGGTTTCGTATTTCAGTTCCATCAACTCCTCCCTGAGTTTACGGCACTGGAGAACATCATGATTCCTGCCTTCATCGCTGGTAAGAGTCGCAAGGAGGCAAAACAACGTGCAGAAGAATTGCTCTCGTTCATGGGACTCAGCGACAGAGCTGGTCATAAGCCCGCCGAGCTGTCTGGTGGTGAGAAGCAACGAGTAGCAGTAGCTCGTGCGTTGGTCAACAACCCTGCCGTCATCCTCGCCGACGAGCCATCAGGCAGTCTTGATACCAAGAACAAGGCAGAGCTTCACCAACTCTTCTTCGACCTGCGAGACAAGTTTGGTCAAACCTTCGTCATCGTCACCCACGATGAGGGGCTCGCTTCCATCACCGACCGCACCATCCACCTGAAGGATGGAATGATCGAGAAAGAAATAGGAGTTGAGGAAGCAGAGAGCGAAGAAAATAGCAATATAGCTACCCCAGAAGAGACACCTAAAGAGGAAAATATAATATGAGCAAAAAGATAAAGCTAGGCGATTACAATCGCCTGAGAGTCGTAAAGAAAGTAGATTTCGGATTGTACTTAGATGGAGGTGACGAGGGGGAAATCCTTCTCCCTACCCGCTATGTCCCCGAAGGAGTCAGCATCGGCGATGAACTCGACGTATTCATTTACCTCGACCAAGAGGAGCGTGTCATCGCCACTACCGAGACCCCACTCGCCAAGGTAGGCGACTTCGCTTACCTCGAAGTGAAGTGGGTCAATGAGTATGGAGCCTTCCTCGGTTGGGGCTTGATGAAAGACATCTTCTGTCCTTTCCGTGAGCAGAAGAAGCGCATGGTAATCGGCAACTCCTACATCGTACATATCCACATCGACGAGGAGAGCTACCGCATCGTGGCCTCAGCCAAGGTGGAGCGATACATGAACGAGGACCATGCCCACTACAAGCATGGACAGGAAGTAGATTTGCTCATCTGGCAGAAGACCGACCTCGGCTTCAAGGTCATCATCGACAACCAATACCCAGGCTTGCTCTACCAGAGCCAAATCTTCCAGTACATCCATACCGGTGACAAGATGAAGGGCTACATCGGCAGAGTACGTCCTGACGGCAAGATTGACGTCACCCTTCAGAAGACGGGCATCCAGCAGACCGCCGACTTCGCCGAGACGCTCTACCAGTATCTCCTCGACAACGATGGCGAATGCGACCTTGGCGACAAGAGCGAGGCAGACGACATCTACGAGCGCTTCCACGTCAGCAAGAAAGTATATAAGCGTGCCATCGGCGACTTGTATAAGAAACGTCTCATCACGGTAAGTCCGATGAGTATCAGACTGGCGGAATAAATCACAAAGTTTATGCTACATCACTCTATTCACACGATTATCCAACGATTCTTGGTAGGTATGGCACTGTTCGCTATCGCCCAGTTTGCCCATGCCCACCAAGCAAACGACACCTTGGCAGTCGGCGACTCCTTGCCATCGGCTCCTGCCGACAACTATCATAAGATTCATCTCATCAGTGCCGACTTCTGTCCGGGCGGCATCCTGCACACCAATGATTTTCTTGTGGGCGACAACCCGGAGGAGCGCACGATGAACCATGCCACTACCTACAAGCTCAAATATGCCTTCATGGAAGACCCGAACTCGCCTATTGCCCAGATTTACAAAGGGGCATACCAAGGTATCGGACTCGCCTACCATGAGTTCAATCCCCAGTTGAGCAATCCCGTCTCGGTCTATCTCTTCCAAGGAGCACGCATCTTTGGCGGCAAGAGAGTTTCCCTCAACTACGAGTGGAACCTCGGTCTCACCTTCGGCTGGAATCCTTACGACTCCAACACCAATCCCTCCAACCACGTCATCGGTTCCAAGGTGACGGCTTATATCAATGCCGACTTTTATGCCAACATCATCCTGACACGATGGCTTGACCTCAACATCGGAGCTTCGGTCTCCCACTTCTCCAATGGCAACACCGCCTATCCCAACATGGGATTGAATACCCTCGCTGCCAAGGTGGGACTGGCTTATTACTTCAATCGTCCAAGCCTTCAGACGCAACCCACACCCCATGTCATCCCTCCCTTCCAGCGCCACATCAGTTACGACTTGGTACTCTTCGGCGCTTGGAGGACACGAGGCTATACCGACATCGACACTTACCAAACGTACGTATTGCCAGGCACTTATGCAGTATGGGGCTTCAACTTCAATCCGATGTACAACTTCTGTCACTGGATGAATGTGGGTGTCTCCCTGGATGGTGTCTATGACCGCAGTGCCAACTATCCTTACGAGGACTATGGCTATCCCGACGTTCCTTCCAGCAATGAGTTGTACCGCCCTTCCGCCTCCAGTCAGATGGCCTTGGGTTTGTCAGCAAGGCTGGAGTTTGTGATGCCCTACTTCACCATCAACCTAGGTTGCGGTCGCAACTTCATCAATGACAAGGGCGACCTCAAGGGCTTCTACCAGATGCTCGCCTTGAAGATGAACGTCACTCGCCAAGTGTTCTTGCACATCGGCTACAGCCTGTCGGAAATGAAGAATCCTCGATTCCTGATGCTAGGTGTCGGCTATCGCTTCAACAACAAGAGAAAGTGGATGTAAACGAAATACAAGAAAGTAAACATAAGATAAGAAAACTATGGATTCATTATTTCTACTTCAGTTTGCATGTTTTATATTCATGCTCATCAATGCCTTCATCGTAGCACTCTCTCATCTGCATGTAAGATGGGAGAACAAGCGGTATGAGCGTTCACGATGGATGATTGTTGGCGCCTTAATAGGGTTAGCGATACAATATGTGCTGCAGATGACTTTCGGGTTCCGTGCTATGCACGATGATTTAGGGGCGGTCATCAACATCCTCCTCTATACCCCCTGCTTCTCGCTCATCTCCATAGGAATCTACAACATAGAAACCACCCGTGCTAACCTCAGAAAGATGATACTGATGTGCAGTGGTATTTATGCTGCCATCATTGTGGTCTTTTGCGTGGGTATCAGTCTTCATCATAGCCTGTATATCAGAGAAGGGCTTTATTTGATGCTTACTTTGTTTTGCGTAAGTGTTTTCTATTGCATATACATGATTATTCAGGAGATGATTAGGCGTAAAAACATGTTGGAGACAATGGCTGCAACGGATATGTTGCCTTACGTGAGATATTCCCGAGCCAGTGTCATTATTCTCTGGCTCGCAGTTCTCGCTATGCCGGTTGCCATCTTTTCTACCACCTTATTATATATAGTAGGTCCAGCTGTATTGCTTGCCTTGTTGTTCTTCAACCTTACGTTTATCGCTCTCGGCAACAGTTATATTCCAACAGAAGAGCTATTGGATAAAGAAGAGGAAAGTCAACGATGTGGGGGGGGCAAAGGAAAAACCTTTACAGCAATTATCTGAGGAACGCAGGAACTTTATCCAAAATAGTCTTGACCAATGGTGTATGGATTTGGGCTATAAGGATTGTAATGTGAACATGTTGACGCTTTCTTATACACTTTGTATATCTAAGAACGAATTGAGCCTGTTTTTCGATCAATGCTTGCACTCTAACTTCCGAATATGGCTCAGCGAGATACGTCTCAACGCTGCAAAAAAGATGATGTTGGAATATCCAGATTATAGCAACGACATCATTTCAGCCGAGTGTGGATTCTCTTGTCGCACTCATCTTTACCGAATCTTCAAGACAAAAGAAGGCTGTTCTCCTACAGAATGGAGAGACTTCCACTCTACAGATGCAGCACAAAATGATTCAAATTGAGCATAACCATTTTTTATAAAATACCAAAGAAAAACCAAAATTTTTATCGAAAAACAGCCAAAAAGGTGTCGCATTCCTACGAATGCGACACCTTTTTGGTATGAATGCGACACATGAACAGGTAAAAACTGCACCTTCTTTCGGAGAAATTCACTATATTTGCGACATGAAGGAAATAATAGAAACTATGCCAAGGATTGAATTAGCCCTGATCATCATCGGGGTGTTTGTACTCATATTAGGTATTATCTTGGGATATGCCATGATACATGAGTACAGGATATATCTTGATGATCACTATAAGGCTCGCTATAGCTTTCGTGACTTCATCAAGAGGGAACGCTTTTATATCTTTTTGCTGTTGGCATCCATATTTATCTTGCTGACAAACC
>ERZ1023666.251-NODE-251-length-24511-cov-40.934413_pt1 | contig 24511 bp, 15 predicted proteins | sample MGYA00380341_ERZ1023666 | MGnify/ENA primary metagenome ERZ1023666 (study PRJEB33179, sample SAMN07448983) | human gut metagenome | biome: Human-gut; feature: Human associated habitat; material: Faeces | host: Homo sapiens | place: India: Bhopal | collected...
TCATAGCCATCGGCGCATTCTGCCAGTCCAGTTGCTACGTCCCAATCAACAAGATTAAAGATTGGAGTTGGGAATCCTACTGGATAGTTCAGGGTGTGTTCGCATGGCTTATTTTGCCTTTTTTCGGCGCTATGCTTGCTGTACCAAGCGGACATTCCTTCTTTGAATTATTCGACGGTTATGGCTTCAATGTAGCGATGACCATGCTCTTTGGTGTGCTCTGGGGCGTAGGCGGACTGACTTTCGGTCTTTCCATGCGCTATCTGGGAGTAGCTTTGGGTCAGAGTATCGCCCTGGGAACCTGTGCAGGTCTCGGCACCATCATGGGTCCAGTATTGCTCAACATCTTCTTCCCAGAGATGGACGCCCTCTCATCACTCACCTTCAGCGTAATTCTCGGTGTGGTAGTCACTCTTCTCGGTATTGCCATCATCGGTGTGGCAGGTAGCATGAAGGCGGCTTCGCTCTCAGAAGAAGAGAAGAAGGCGGCAGTGAAGGACTTCAATTTTCCTAAGGGTCTTGCCATCGCCTTGCTGGCTGGTTTCATGAGCGGATGCTTCAATGTGGGTCTTGCCTTCGGCGACGACATCCATTTCGGCAGTTTCACTCCTGATATGTACAAAACCTTGCCAGCCACCTTCCTGGTTACCCTGGGCGGTTTCATCACCAACGCCATCTACTGTTTCTATCAGAACACCAAGAACCATACTTGGGGCGATTACCAAAAAAAGGAGGTATGGGGCAACAACCTTCTGTTTTGTGCCCTTGCCGGTGCCTTGTGGTACAGTCAGTTCTTCGGTTTGTCATTGGGTAAGGGTTTCCTCACCGAGTCTCCTACCCTCATGACCCTGTCGTTCTGTATTCTGATGGCACTGAACGTAGTGTTCTCAAATGTATGGGGCATCATTCTGAAGGAATGGAAGGGCTGCTCCAAGAAGACCATCACCGTATTAATCGTCGGCATCATTGTCTTGATTATCTCAAGCTTCTTGCCACAGTTGATTTAACACATTAAATAATATGAAAAGATTTGCATTTAAGATGTATCTCAAAAAGGGATGCGAAAAGGAATATGCCAAGCGCCACGCTGCAATTTGGCCAGAGTTGAAACAGATGATCAAGGACCAGGGTGTGAGCGACTACAGCGTCTTCTGGGATAAGGACACCAACCTGCTCTTTGCCGTTCAGAAATGCGACAGCGATACCAACAGTCAGGACACCACCAATGTGGATCCTATCACCCAGAAATGGTGGGATATGATGGCAGACATCATGGAGGTGAATCCAGATAATTCGCCAGTCAGCATCCCATTGGAAGAACTCTTCCACATGGACTAAGATAGAAGTAGAAATCTATCATTTTTACATATTAATAATATAAGTTACTAAAAATCCCCAGGCATTTTCCAACGCCCGGGGATTTTCTATTTTAAAGTTTCCTCTTATATTATCTTGGCAAATTGAAAGCCTTGGTCATCTCAGCCATCTCTTCCTGGCTCATACCATCAGGCTCGAATCCCATGCACTTGGAATCGATGTAGATTTTCGCGCTCTTAGAGAGCACATCAATCTGGTCGAAGGCATCCATCACGTCCAAGCCCTTGGCAAAGACACCATGCTTCTCCCACATCACTACATCATAATCCTCCAATTCCTTCAAGGTCTCCTCAGCAAGTTTCAAGCTGCCAGGCAACTGATAAGGAACGATACCCAAGCCGAGTGGACAGAATGCCTTGGTCTCTGGAATCATACTCCAGAGCAGGTTGCTCAACACGTCCTTGCCCATAAACTTCTTGTTGTGGCTCATAGCGATGAGTTCGATAGGATGAGTATGAACGGTTGCCTTGTAGCTGGAACCCTTCTCGATGAGACGGGCATGAACGCTCAAGTGGCTAGGCAACTCTGATGTTGGCATCACGGCGTTATCTGCGATGATAACATAGCTGGCACAATCGTCGAGGATGCGGATGATAGAGCCATTCTCCATAGGCCAGCGAGCCAAGTCGCGCATGCGCTTGCCTGTACCCTTGCAGAAGAAGTAGCAGCCCTTCAAAGCAGGTAAAGCTGTACCAATCTGCTTTACTTCGCTGATGGCAGGCAAAGCCTTGATTTCGTCATCTACCAAGTCGGTGATGTTCACGGTGATGTTACCACCATTACGCTCAGCCCAACCATTCTGCCAGAGGTATCCAGCAACTTCAGCAATCTTCTCGACCTCCTTTTTCAAGGCAGGACGACCTTCTAAAACACTATTCATAATAATCTTGTTATTAGCTTGTTTAAAATTTCTGCTGCAAAAGTAATCATTTTTCTCCATATCCACCCTATTCTTTTGATATTTCTGCTATGACATTTGGCATCTTTGCATCATTTACTGATTACAGAAGAGGCTTTCTATCTTCCATCATCCCCCAAAAACAAATGGCGGACAAAAACACAAAATTTTGAATGGAAGAACAAAAAAACATCGGTTTTTTTTCGTAATTTTGCACCATAATAATAACGCAATAATAATATCACAATAATAATAATAATAATAATGCAACAAAACAATTAAAACATCATTAGAATGAGAAAAAGACTATTTCTACTTCTACTCGCTTTCATCTCGCTCTGCCAGATGGATGCAGTGGAAAGAACAAAGCTCAATTTCAATGGAGGATGGTTGCTCAAGGTGGGCGACTTCCCGGGAGCAGAACAGGCAAACTACAAGGATGCCGGTTGGAAACAGATTACGCTGCCTCGTGCCTTCAACGAGAAAGAAGCGTTCAAGGTTTCTATCGAACACCTCAGCGACACCATCACGTGGTATCGCAAGCACTTCCATATCCAGGAAGTGGGCGACCGCAAGTATTTCATCGAGTTTGAGGGCGTGCGCTTCGGTGCCGACATCTGGCTCAATGGCAAGAAAGTGGGATATACCGAGAATGGTGTGATGGCAAGCGGATTCGACCTGACACCTTATATTATAAAAGGTGAAAACGTCATAGCCGTACGTGTGGATAACTCCTGGAACTATCGTGAGCGCACCAGCGGTCAGCGTTTCCAGTGGAACGACAAGAACTTCAATGCCAACTATGGCGGTATTCCAAAGAATGTGTTCCTCCACATCACCGACAAACTCTACCAGACTCTTCCGCTCTACAATAATCTCAAGACCACAGGTATCTATATCTATGGCAGCAACTATGATATTGCGGGAAAGAAGGTAACGGTAAATGCAGAATCGCAGGTAAGGAATGAGGATTCCAAGTCTCGCTCTTTCCGCTTCTTCGCCAAGATTCTGGACGCTAACGGCAAGGAAGTGGGCCATTTTGATGGCGAAAGATATACCTTGAAGCCAGGCGAAACCAAAACAGTAAAGGTGAGCGGACTCCTGAACAACGCCCACTTCTGGAGTTGGGGATATGGCTATCTCTACACCGTGAAGACCCTCTTGAAGGCGGATGACGGAAGCAAGATTGATGATGTGGTGACCAAGACCGGTTTCCGCAAGACCCAGTTCGGTGAAGGCAAGTTCTATCTCAACGACCGTGCCATCATGATGCACGGCTATGCGCAGCGCACCTCCAACGAGTGGCCTGGCGTGGGTATGAGCGTTCCTGCCTGGTTGAGCGACTACAGTAACAAACTGATGGTAGAATCAGGCGGTAACCTGGTTCGCTGGATGCACGTCTGCCCTTGGAAACAGGATATCGAGAGCTGCGACCGTGTGGGACTGATTCAGGCGATGCCAGCAGGTGATGCAGAGAAGGATGTCTTCGACCGCAGATGGGAACAGCGCCTGGAACTGATGAAGGAAGCCATCATTTACAACCGCAACAACCCTAGCATCATCTTCTATGAAAGCGGAAACAGGGGTGTGAGCCGCGAGCACATGCTACAGATGAAAGCCATCCGCGATGAGTTCGACCCTCACGGTGGCAGAGCCAGCGGCAGCCGAGAGATGCTCAACATCAACGAGGCTGAATATGGCGGCGAGATGCTTTACATCAACAAGAGTAAGAAGCACCCAATGTGGTCGATGGAGTATCATCGCGACGAGGGTTTGCGTAAATACTGGGATGAGCAGAGCTATCCTTACCATAAGGAAGGCGACGGACCATTATATCGTGGCAAGCCAGCCTTCGAATACAATCACAACATGGATACCTTTGCAGCAAGCATGGTAGAGCGCTGGTTCGAATACTGGCAGGAGCGTCCGGGCACCGGCAAAAGAGTAAGCGATGGCGGTACCAAGATCATCTTCTCGGATACCAACACCCATCATCGTGGTGAGGCGAACTACCGTTCGAGCGGTGTGACCGATGCGATGCGCATTCCGAAGGATGCTTTCTTTGCTCATCAGGTAATGTGGAATGGCTGGGTATCTCCTGAAAAAGATGCCACCTATATCGTAGGTCACTGGAACTACAAGCCAGGAACCATCAAGCAGACAGAATATGTGGTAAGTACCGGCGACGAGGTAGAACTCTTCATCAACGGCAAGAGTCTGGGTATGGGCGAGCGCAGCAACCAGTGGCTTTTCACCTGGAAGAATGTACCTTTCGAGGCAGGCAAGATTGAGGCTGTTGCTTATACATACAATCATGCAGATAAGAATTCTAAAGATTCTAAAATCAGGAAGGAGTCAAGCCGATATACCATCGAAACTGCGGGCAAACCTCATCACATCAAGCTCACCAGTATCCAGAACCCGGAAGGTTTCAAGGCTGATGGTGCCGACATGGCACTCATCCAGGTAGAGGTAGTTGATAAGCAGGGCAGACGCTGTCCACTCGATAACCGCACCATCCACTTCAACTATCAGGGCGAAATGGAATGGATTGGCGGATTGGCAACTCCTAACGAGGAAACCCAAAAGGCACTTGCTGCCAAGAACCAGAGCCTCGTGGTGGATAAGAACGAGACAGCAGAACAGAAGGCAGCCCGCAAAGCTGCAGATATTCTAGACTCTACAGATAGCGACAATACCTTCGATAATTACATCGGAAGGATTGATTTACCTGTAGAATGCGGCGTGAACAGAGTTCTGATACGCAGTACCGTAAATCCTGGCGATATCAAGATTTGCGCTGGTGCTGATGGCATCAAGGGCGTGGCAAGCATCGATTTAAAGACAAACAAGGTAGATATCGAACACTATTTGCCTCAGATGACTCTAAAGGGAGATCTCTCTCGTGGCGAAACGCCATCTACCCCATCCTATACCGATATCAAGGAGACCATTGATATCACCGGTGCCGTGGCTGGTGTAAACCAGGAAGATGCCCTGAAAACATTCGATGACGATGAGACCACAGAATGGAAGAGCGATGGGAAACCTGAGAATGCATGGATCACCTATCTGTTTGCCAAGAAAGAGATGGTGGATGAAATCACCGTAAAGCTCACGGGATGGAGACTCAAGATGTATCCGCTCGCCATCTTTGCCGGCAAGAAGAAGGTCTGGGAAGGTTATACCTATGCCAGCCTCGGCTATGTTCACATCAAGATAGACAAGCCAGTGAAGGCAAAGGACATCACCATCAGGATGATGGGCGATGCCAAGAGCAAGACCCAACTCAGCGACACAAAGGAGCTGGCTGGCGGCAAGGCAAGCACCCTCGATTTCATCGGAATCAAGAAGGGCAAGCCGGTATTGAGAATCGTAGAGATTGATTTTCTCAAGAATAAAAAGAATAAATAGCAGGAGAGTTTATAAAAAAGAAAGCTAGTTGCCTTTACTAAGCAACTAGCTTTCTTTTTTTTATTTCTTTTTTGTTATAAACATACACAACATGATTATTTTCCGGTTCTATACTTGGTAGGACTAACTCCAAAGAAGTTTTTAAACATCTTGCTGAAATAATAAGGATCATCCACACCCACCTGATATCCCACCTCTGCAACCGTAAGTCTGTCATCTTTCAACAGTTCAGCCGCCTTATTCATGCGCAGGGTGCGGATGTAATCATTCGGCGTGGTACCCGTTATACGCTTTATCTTTTTATAGAAGGTGGTACGGCCATACCCCATACTCTCGGCAAAACTATCAATATTGAGCTGTGGATCGGTGATGTGTTCTGCAAGCCAGGCATCCAGCACTGTCTGGAATTTCTTGTCCTGTTCGTCCTTGATTACCTCTGGAACCATAGCCTTGACGCCAGCCATAGGTTGCTGTCCATACACCTGCTTCAGGTGGTTGCGCTGTTCCAAGAGCTGACAACAGGTGGCAATCAATATATTGGTATGGAATGGCTTCTCGATATAAGCATCCGCACCCACATCAATACCCTTCAACTTCTTGTCGTCGGCAGTTAAAGCCGTCAGCAAGACGACAGGCAAGTCTGTGAATTTAGCATCTTCCCTCACCTTCTTTACCAACTGATAACCGCTCATTCTAGGCATCATCACATCACTCACTACCAAGGCAGGCTTCTGTTCCTGTATTTTTTCCCAAGCCTCCTGCCCATCTGCAGCCAGTTCTATCTCAAAATAACGCTGCAACTCGTTCTTCAGAAACTCTCTCACATCATTGTCATCCTCTACCACAAGTACCCGATAATGATTCAACGGCTTAGGCGGCATCTCACGATACTCCATTTCCAGAACAGTTCGCGGCTTACAGTTCTCCTCTTGTGTCACCGCATTATCCACAGCCATGAAGTCTTTCTCCTCATACACTTTTTCATCCACAGGCAATTCCACACGGAAGATGCTGCCTTGAGGCTGATTATCGTGATAGGAGATTTCACCATGATGTACACGCACCAACTCTGCCGTCAGATGCAGACCGATACCGATACTATCATGCGAATAACTACTGCGGTTAAAACGCTGGAAGAGTAAATCCTGCTTCGATTTCTCAACCCCCACACCCGTATCTTCCACAGATATGAGCAAGCTCCGATTGTCATTCAGCGACACACGCAAAGCAACATCTCCATGACTCGGAGTATATTTCAATGCATTCGACAAGAGATTGTAGATAATCTTATCCAGATAATTGCGATCAACATACACCTCGTAACTCTTGTCAAAAGGCAGGAACATGAAATTGATGTGCTTACCTTCGGCAATATTATTGAAGTTCAAGAAAATGTCTTGCAGAAAGGCTATGACATCCGTCTTCTCCAAGGCAAGCTGCAGCTTGTCGTTCTGCATTTTTCTGAACTCCAGGAGCTGATTGATGAGTCTCATCATTCTCTCCACACTTTTCGCCATCGACGAGAGCGGTTGCTTCATCTCTCCCGGCACCTTATCCACAGTCTTGAGTCGGTCCATATCACCCTTGATGATAGTGAGCGGCGTACGGAACTCATGCGAGATGTTGGTAAAGAACCGAAGCTTATACTCCGTGAGCTGATTCTCCACCTTCACTTTATTGCGCAGATTATTGATACGGCGGAAGTTGACATACACATAATAGATAGCAAGCACCACGAGTACTATATATATAAGGTATGCCCACCAGGATGCATAGAAAGGTGGACGCACCTCTATCTTGAGAACAACCTCTTCTGGCGACCACACGCCATTGGCATTGCAAGAACGCACATGCAGGGTGTAATGCCCTACTAGCAGATTGCGATATTGCGCAAAGTTGATGCGCGAAAGATTGCTCCAATCCTTGTCATATCCCTTGAGATAATAGGTAAACGAGCTACCATTCTTCTTGGCATAATAGAAATCTGAAAAATAGAAGGTGAGCGAATTCAGATGATAACTGATGGAAAATTCCTTGGCACGGGTCAACGTACCATCCAATCGTGCTTCATCCCCTTCCAATTCTCCGATAGAGATACCATTTGCCTCTATCTTGGTAATCGCCAAAGGAAAAACAGGCTTGTCCTCATGGATATCATTCGGATTGAATGTCATCACACCATGATGGGTGGCAAAGGCAAGGTTACCATCGTCCAGCTCCACGACATTATTCTCCGTACAGGCATTCTCCAAAGAGTTGGCACCGAAATAAAAATTATTGAATGTACCCTTACGGAAACGTGAGATTCCATTATCAGTACCCAGCCATATATCCCCAGACTTCCGATGCTCCACTATACTTTGCACATTGTTGTCGGCTAGTCCATCACGGGTAGTATAAGTGATGGTATCCTTTCCATCTATCATCTTCACGCCGTTTCCGATACTTCCAATCCATATTCTTCCCTTGCTATCGGCATAAACACTATGCACCTCATCGTTTATTTGATTGGTAGGCGACACATGAATGTTTTGATAAGCCTTGTGGTTACGCAAGATTTCATCAGGATTGAAACGCAAGGCCCCCTGACTGGTACAAAGCCAGATGTAGCCCTGTTTGTCCATTTCCATGTCACGAGCCTGCAACGACTTGCTCTCTATGACATGTATAAACTTTCCGTTCAGACAAACCTCTAATCCTGCATCAAAAAGCGAAACCCACATACGTTTTTTCCGATCAAAGAGAATATCGCTGACCTTTCCCTTTCCCAGCGATGCAGGATCATCAGAATGCACATAATTCTTGCCATCATCAACATCGAAGATACCTTTCTTGCGAGTACCCACAAAGAGTTTGCCCTTGGCATCCTGCGCCACTGCCGTAATATCATCGTGATAACCATCGAAAGCCTGAAGGTTCTTCAACAATCCATCTGCCACCTTACTGCCATTCTGCATATTGCTGATATAGATTTTATTCCCCACACGCTTGAGCAGGCGCACATCATCTTCGTGATTGATACCCGCCCTGTCACCATTATAATATAGATAGCGGGCCTCTGATTGGGCAAAGTTGATGACATATACACCCATATTCTCCAGAGCTACCCAAAGATTATGCGACTTATCGACAAAAGGGGTAAACGCATAAGGAGATGGGAGTAAGTCGGCATACGACGAGAGTCTTTCCTGTTGAGTATCATAAGAAAAGAGTCCATTTCCATAGGTAGAAATCCATAATTTGCCATCGCCTGCAGCATAAAACTGGTAGCGTGGTTCACTGTTCAACTGCAAGAGATGCTGACTATAGATACCCTTGAAATGATACGTCTTCTTAGGAGTAAGATAGAAGACATCGCTACCATCCAGAGCTAGGATGACAACATTGCCCATGTTATCCAACACCACATGAGGCTGCTTAGGATTGTAAGCAGAACGAACCATCTGTCTTGATTGGAGATGATACTGATAGATGCCATCATTGGTGGTCAAGAAGAGGGAACCGCCAAAACAGGAAGCCTCTGTTACCTTGCGCACTGATTTATTGACGAAGGTAGAAAAGATATTAACAAACTTGCCATTACTATATTGATAGATGATACCATTGGCAGCCACCAGAAATTCCTTCTTTTCTGCCTGAATGTAATTGACTACATCAGAAACAGGAAGCGGAATTTTAACAGAAGTAAAGTGCTCTCCATCAAAATGGATACGTGTTCCCTCCCCTTTCTCGTTCCAAACCATCATGTCTGAAGCAGAAAGAATGGTGTAACCTTTAATCGGTTGGCTATAGCTGCCATTGCCCGTAAAATCTACATAAGAATTTCTCTCTATGTCATAGCAGCAATAGAGACGACCACGAAGACGAATCCACAGAAATCTGTCTCCCCACGGCTTGATGCCCAGAATACGGAAATCCTGCATGAACTTATGATTGCCCGTAGTAGATGGCTTCAACACTTCGGTTTGGTAGCCATCGTAACGCACCAATCCTGAAATGGTAGCAAACCAAAGGTAACCATACTTGTCTTGTTGTATCGTACGAACATAATTCGTAGGCAATACATTGTCAACAGAGAGTTGATATACGCTCTGTGCATAAATCTTTGGTGGCAATAATACCACTAACATCAACATCATGATGCCCCAAACAGATAAAATCATCTTGTTATTCATCAGCCAGTTTTTTAATCGTTTTACATAAAATGTGTTGCAAAAATAGCGAAAAATCCTGTATTCATGTACAAAAATACAAAAAAAGAGAGCTAGACTAGGATTTTTTCCATTATATTGTACTATATTACATTTATAACATCCCCATTCCTTATACTTTTGCAGTCGAAACAGGACAAGGCATCACTTGAACCAAAACCAAGCGAAAGCCTACCTAGCAAAATATCATTTAATATAAACAATAAAACAACAACAATTATGAAAAAGTTTTTCACACTTATCGCATTAGCCGTAATGGCTGCCGCGCCAAAGTCAGCTTTTGCCCAGGAGGGCATTACCAAGACTACGTATTGGAACTTCGACCAGTTCCAGCAAGGAAATGAAGAGGTAGTATTTTCTACACCTCTGAACTATGGTGGACTGTACATTGTAGGGCATACAAATGCTACTGCAGCTACTAGTGTAGCAAAAAGTTTAAAGAATGTCACCTTAGGTAACCAGACCTACCAGATTAACTATGGTATCAAATTACCTGGTGCTTATACCTCTAAGATTGCTACGAAGGCTTCTGAAATCACCAGAGATGCCATTGCCTTCGATGCAGGATGTGCAGGAACACTTTATGTATATGCAGAAGGAACAGACAAAGATCGTGGCATCATTGTTTACTTCAACGGAGAAGAGAAACAAAAATTTACAAGTTCTGTTAAAGGTGAACAGTTCGCTGCCAGCGTAACCAACGATCAGGCTGGCACCTATTATATCACAACAGTTAAAGCTGCACAAATTTATGCCGTGAAGTTTGTCCCAACAGGCGAAACAACCTCTACAAGAAGCATTACTTTGCCTGAGCAAGGGGTCATGACATTCTCTGATGTTCATGCCTGGACTGTACCAGCCGGTTTGAAAGCTTACATCGCAAGCAGCCAGAAAGCTCAGAAAGACGGAACTATCACTTTGGCACTTACAGAGGTTGAGACAATCCCAGCATGCACAGGTGTGATTCTTGAAGGTATGGGTGGCCAGAGCTACGAATTGACATCAACCGACTGTGGCACAGCCATGAGAGAAGATGGAACAAAATCACTGGTAGATATGAACTATGGGCTGCGCCCCGTTATCTCCGACTATACTCTGGAGAAAACTGAATTAGACTTTACAGGCGACAAGAGTACAGATAGCAAGTTCTTCCACAACTATATTCTTGCCTCAAAGGATGGCAAGTCTGTATTTGCTCCAACAGATGCAGGTACCCTTTCTGCCGGAAAGGCATACTATAGAATCCGCCGCGACCAAGACAAGCTCGCCAAAGCTATCAAGGAAAACCCTGCTGCAGCAAAGACTATTTTCTTCAGCCTCGGTGGTAATGGTGAAACAACAGGCATCAATGGCATTGAGCAGGAAAAAAAGATGAATGATGGCATCATGTTCAACATGGTTGGCCAGAAGGTTCAGAAATCATATAAGGGTATGGTTATCTTGAACGGCAAGAAGTTCATCAACAAGTAATCAAACGACTTTTCTTTTATAATTAAAGATAAAAATAACATTTAAAAAGTAATCATTATGAAAAAGAAACAATACATTGCTCCTAGCATAGAGATATGTAACATGGAGTTAGAGAATGCCATTCTGGCAGCATCAGGCGTACAGGGTGACGCTTCAGGAATCGGCTTCGATGAAGAGTATGCATCACCTGAAACAGCTCTCTCAAGAAAGCATATTAATATTTGGGACGATTAAAGGTTTAAAAGTAAATAGTTTCATTTGAATGTAAACCTCTCCATATTCTTTTCAATATGTGAGAGGTTTCTTTTTAGAACCCATTCTTTTATTCCTCAAATCAATATAAAAGAAGCAATAACATGACAAATAACTTAAAAAAACTTATTTCCTTTGCATTATTGATGGTATTATCGCTTCAATTACATGCCACCATCTACTACATTTCTCCATCGGGAAATGACAATAATGCAGGAACCAGAGAGGAGACTCCTCTTGCCTCTCTAGCTACTGTCCAAAAAAAAGTAAAGGCAGGTGATATAGTATATATTCTCCCAGGAACCTACCATGTGAAAGAAAATGAGATGATGGACAAGACATCCAGTAATGTATGGGACATTATCTTCGATTTTGCCATCAGCGGAACTGAAAGTTCACCTATTGTATATAAAGGTCTTCTGGATGCACAAGGCAATCGCCCCGTCTTCGATTTTTCAGCTATCAATACAGGCAAAAGGCTCACCGGATTCTATATCCGTGCGCAACACCTAAATTTTTCCAACTTTGAAGTTATAGGCATCAATGTTCCTAAATCTTCAAGCAACACACAATCGGAAAACATCCGTATTAACGGGGGAAGTCACTGCAAATTATATCATATTGCAGCCCATGATGGCATGGGAATCGGATTCTATCTTACCGGACGTTCGGCTCATAATATCATCAGTAATTGCGATGCTTACAACAACTTTGACTCCGTAAATATCTCTGTAAACAATGGCGGAAATAGTGATGGATTCGGTTGCCATGTCAGTGCGAACTGCGAGGGAAACGTTTTTGAATATTGCAGAGCCTGGCAAAACAGTGATGATGGTTTTGATTTTATCAACTGTCAGTCTGTTGCTACAGCAAAATATTGCATTGCCTACCGCAATGGTTTCGACAAAAACGGCAACAAACGTGCCGATGGTAATGGATTCAAGGCTGGAGGTTATGGGATGGGCAAGAAAGTAAAAATCTCTTCTGTTCCGATGCACGAGGTAAGTCACTGCCTGTCTGTGGGCAATAAAGCCAATGGCTTCTATACCAATCACCACCTGGGCGGCATCAAGTTCGACCATAATATAGCCTACAAGAATGGAAGTTACAACTACTCTTTCGTCAACAGAAAAGGAAGTTCTCTTGATGATGCCATCGATGTGGATGGTTATGGGCACATCGTAACCAATAATATCTCATACAATTCCAGCAAAATCGTAAAATCCATCGATATCAACCGATGCACCATCCAGGGCAACTCTTTCAGCTACACTAACCAGACATGGATTAATGAAACCTTGAATGATGACGATTTTTACAGTCTGAGTCTTGACGAGTTAACAGCAGCAAGAAATACAGACGGGAGCCTGCCAACCATCAACTTCATGCGATTGAAAGAGGAGAGTAAAAACTTTGGCTACGGAACTTTCAACCCTGATACATCAACCACGGGCATAGGTAGCACCATCATCAATTCATTCCATGAAGATTACTATTATACCCTAGATGGCAAGCGGGTGACTCAGCCCCTTTGCAATCACATCTATATTCATAACGGAAAGAAATTCATCAATAAAAAATAATCATTATGAGAAAAATCATCTGCATTCTATCTATTCTGGCACAGGTCATGACACTCAGTGCCAAGAACTATTATGTGTCTCCACAGGGCAAAGACAAGAACAGTGGTGAAAGTAAGACAAAAGCCTTTGCCTCACTCGCGAAAGCCCAAGCCCTCATAGCCCCTGGAGATACCGTTTTTATCATGCCAGGTACTTATAAAGTAAAGCAAAAAGACCTGATGGCTCCCACCTATCAAAAGGTATATGCCGTAGCCTTTTTGCTCGACAAGAGTGGAACACCACAGAAGCCCATCAGCTATATCGGAGTGATGGATGCCCAGGGCAATCGCCCGGTTTTCGATTTCTCGGAAGTAAAACCGGATGCCCGAATCACAGGATTTCTACTCAGAGGCAGCTATCTCCGTATCAAGAATATTGAGAGCATCGGCATTCAGGTAACCCAAGCTCATCATACTCAAAGTGAAAACTTCAGAGTTTTCAATGCCTCCCACAATATACTTGAAAATATTTCGGCTCACGATGGTATGGGAATCGGATTCTATCTTATCAAGAAATGCGCTCACAATTATTTCATCAACTGTGATGCCTACAACAATTTCGATACCGTTTCGGAAAACGGAAAAGGTGGCAACAGCGACGGATTCGGATGTCATCCAGGTACGCTCGATAGCGAAAAGAATGTGTTCATTGGCTGCAGAGCATGGTATAACAGCGATGATGGTTACGACCTCATCAACGCACAAGCCCCAGTGAAGTTTTTCTATTGCATCGCCTATAAAAACGGATATGCTAGCATCAATGGAGAAGATAAGAAGATAGCAGATGGAAACGGATTCAAATGTGGAGGATATGGCATGGGAAAGGTGGCTAGGACAAAGTTTGAAAAAGCACCTATGCACATCGCAGAAAACTGCATATCGGCTGCCAACCGTGCCAATGGTTTTTATGCCAACCATCATCTGGGTGGTCTGCACTTTATCCATTGCGCTGCATATAAAAACGGAGGTGCCAACTATAACATGACCAACCGAAAGGATAGAACAGAAACAGGAAACAGTAACGTGAACGGTTATGGACATATCATAGAATATTGCCTTTCATACGGATCGGATGCCATCAAGAGCAACAAACATCTGATGAAGGTTGATGGCAACAAGAAAGACTGCATCATACAAAACAATTCCTTCAGCTGGAATGCAGACACCCAGAAGTGGGATAACAACAAGAAACTGACAAAGAACAGTTTTAAGAGTCTGGATACAAAAGAACTCCTGGCGCAGCGAGACGGTCAAGGCATGCTGCCACCCTTCCATTTCCTCGAACCAACCCAGTCGAGCGAATATGGTTACAACTTTACAGACTATCAGCGCCTGGTAAATGAATACCGAAATAGATAAGAAACATAAATTTCCATCAATATGCACGATAATACAAAGCATATTGATGGAAATATCTTACTTTTGCAGCAGAAACAACCCAACAGACAATCACAGATTATAAACTTATAAACAAAATAATTATGATATACGAAAGTAACATGAAAAGAATTCTCATCATTGCATTAGCCCTATTGACTCTGGTGCTGAATGCAAGTGCAAAGATTCACACCATAGGCGACTCAACCATGGCTGATTATGACCAGGCAGAACCAGACCAGAAAGGAATGTATGGCTGGGGACAAGTGTTTGGTGATTATTTCAGCAATGGTATGACGGTAAAAAACTGGGGCGACCGTGGTGAGAGCGCCCGCAGTTTCTATCGCAAGTTCTGGCCTAAGGTCAGAACAGAAATCAAAAAAGGAGACTATGTTCTCATTCAATTCGGCCATAACGATCAAAAATCGGTAACAACAGATGTTTATCGTGAATATTTAAGTAGGTTTATATGTGAAACGCGTGAACTTGGTGCCACTCCTATCCTTGTGACATCCATTTGTCGCAAGCTCTTTGAGGGCACCAAGATATCACGCCTCGGACGTATAGACAATGGTAAGGCACATGGCGTGGATGAGAATGACCACACCTACGACTATCCTCATCACATGAAGAAGGTGGCCGATTCTCTGAAGGTTCAATGCCTTGACTTGACTACAGCCTGCAAGGAATATATGGAATCTTGGGGACCAGAAGGTTGCAAGCAGTTCTTCCCAGCAGGCGGCTCTACCCACACCAATGAACTGGGCGCAAGAGTCAATGCCCAATTGGTGGCACAATTGATGTACAAGGCAAATATCCTCAAAAAATACATCAATATCAGCCAAATCAGTCTTCCCAAAAATAATGGCATAATAACAGCCGTTACCAATTCCAAGAATGAATCTGATTCTGCCGAAGAAGACTGGAACTACTATATGGTGAAGACAGGCGCTGATGGTTTTGCCGTATTTGGCAATCTATCCGGCGAAAACCTCGCCGTTCCGGAAGGTTTGATAGCCTATGGTGTAATTCAAGGTACAGACAAGAATCTGGTGAAACTCGTAAAAGTGGGCAATGTGATACCTGCCCAGGTAGGGATTATCGTAAGAGGCAAACCTAATACCGAGTATTCGCTGACAGCCACCACGGAGGCTCCGATGTTCAAACGCCAAAAGCAGAACCTGCTCAAGGTGAGTGAAAAGACAGGAAACGTTAAAACCAAGGAAAACGGTTCCTACAACTATCTCTTTACGAGTGAAAGAAAAAAAATAACTTTCATACCTTCAGATGGTAAGACCCAGCTGCGCATCAAACGAGCTTATCTGGTAAGTCCTAACAAGCTAGAGAACATTACCATTGAACGCAGACAGAATACCAGCAACACAACGGCAAAATAGAAAAAGCAAAATCATTTCACGTGTCACAATATAAAAACATTAAACAATGAACAAGAAAACTTTCATGATTCAAGCTGTTCTTTCCGCTTGCTGCATTATCACTTCTTGCAGCAGCGACACGGTGAATGGCGATAATGAATATTTTACTCGTGGGCAAATAACCTATGTGCAGGAAGATGAGAATAAAATTTTCTTCTTCGATAACCAGGATGGTACTGCTATGGTAACTTACAACCGCAAATATCCTATCCAGCTCAACGATAACAACCAGGCTAAGTTGACTACCTACGCAGGCGAGGTAACCATTCCAGAAACATTCGCTGTTGATGGCAAAACTTACCGAGTTACCAGCGTGGATGAGATGGCTTTTGCCAACAATACCATGCTTACCAAACTCACACTTCCTGAAACCATTACTGTCTTCGGACAAGGTTCATTTACCAACTGTTCTTCGATGACAGCCGTCAACATCCCTGCTGCAATCCAGGATATTCCAAGCGCCTGCTTTGCTCAATGCAAGAAGATGGCAGCCTTCACCCTGCCCGAGCAGGTTAAAACCATAGGCAACCTGGCTTTTGCCAATTGTGCCAAAGCAAAAAAAATAGAACTCAATGAAGGTATTACTTCTATTGGAAACCGTGCTTTCCTGGGTTGTACATCTGTAACAGAGATGATCTTGCCAAGCACCGTGAACCAAATTGGAGAGAATGCTTTTCTCAGAGCCAGCAAACTGACCAAAATTCATGTTAAGGCAACAACCCCTCCTGTCCTTACCGATTCATTGGGCGATTACATCTCGAAGGCTACACTCTTTGTACCAACAGGGAGCAAGAGTGCATACGAAGCTGATAAACTCTGGAGTAAATTTAAAACTATAGAAGAAGAATAAGTCATGAAACATATATTATTCACCCTATTGCTTGCCTCTGCCAGCATCTCTGGTATGGCACAAAATACAAAGACGATTCATGGAACTATCACCGACGGAAACGGCGAACCTGTGATTGGTGCTACCGTCAAAGTAGGCAAATTGGGTACCGTTACCGATATGGACGGCAACTATACGCTATCTGTTCCTAACAGCACCCACCAGGTAGAAGTTTCCTACATCGGCATGAAGACCAAGAAAGTCAGCATCAAAGGCAACAAGGCTAGTACCACCCTGCAGGAAGATTCCAAAATGATGGACGAAGTGGTGGTTATCGGTTATGGTTCCGTTAAAAAAGGTGATGTAACCAATGCCGTAGCCAAAGTAAAGGGAGACCAGTTGAAAGACCGTCCTGTGAGCAATATTGCAAGTGCTTTGCAGGGAGAGTTGGCTGGTGTTGAAATCCGTACCACCAGCGGTGCGCCAGGCAGTGGCGTTCAGATCAACGTGCGTGGTGCAACATCTATCAACGAGAGTGGCAACTCAAATCCTCTCTTCGTGGTAGATGGCGTTCCTATGGACGAAGACTTCGACCTCGTCAACCTCAACCCTCAGGACATCGAGAGCATCGAGGTATTGAAGGATGCATCTTCCAGCGCCATCTATGGAAGCCGTGGTGCCAATGGTGTAGTAATCATCACATCCAAGAAAGGTAATGATGAGGGCAAGGTGAGAGTAAACTTCAGTGCCGACTATTCCCTGAACGCTCCCGAACGATACATGGACATCATGAGTCCTACTGAGTGGATTGAATGGAGAAAGAAGGCTAACAATGTGCGCTACGTCAACCAATATGGATTAAAGGGTGCAAAGGAAACCGATACTTACGCTGAACGCATCGCCTTCATCGGCAGTGTGAGCGTAAACTATGTAAACGATCCTCGATGGGATATGCCAAACTATGGCGGTCTCTCTCTCATCGACTGGCAGAAGGAAATCTTCCAGACAGCCCTGGCACAAAATTACAACCTCTCTGTTTCATCAGGCAACAAGAAGAGCAACTTCCGTGCTTCCCTGGGCTATGTTAACCAGGAAGGTATCGTTATCAAGACAGGATTCGAACGCATCAATCTTAAGATGAGCGCACAGACCACCGTCAAGGACAAGTTGACCTTGGGATTCGACCTGGCTCCACAATTTACCGTTACCAAGGGTGGCAACGTGGACGGCAAGGGCAATACCGCCCAGCTGGCCCTGACCCTGGCTCCGGTTGCCGAAGCCGAAGCCGGACTCTATACCGGTGCCCAGCCATACACTCGCTATCTCTGGGCAGGAAGTGCGATTAGTCCTATTGCCAACATGGAATACTCCAGCTATCGTGACGAGAAAATCCGACTCAATGCATCTGCTTTTGCCCGTTATCAGATTCTTCCGGAACTGACAGTCGAAGTTTTGGGCAGCTGGCTGTTTGTCAACAGCGAGCGCCATCGCTTCACCCCAAGCAGCCTTAATAGATATTGGGCTTCTTATCCTGAAGGATATTATAGCGACGGAAGCTGGACAGGTAGTCGCAGCCATAAATATTTAGGTCAAGCCACTGCCACTTATAATAAGGATTTCGGCAAGCATCATCTCAATGTGGTGGGCGGCTGGTCTGTGGAAATGACCAAGGACGGAAGTTCTTACACCATTGGTGCCACACAATATCCAAACAATGCCCTGAATGGCGGATTCTCGGATATGACCACCGTTACATTGAAGAATGTATCTGCTGTTTATAACACAGAAGACCGACTGGTATCTTACTTTGGCCGTGCAGAATATGGCTTCGATAGCCGCTATTTACTCAATGCCAGCATCCGAAGAGATGGTAGCAGCCGATTCGGAAAGAATAAGAAATGGGGCACCTTCCCTGCCGTTTCTGGTGCATGGAGAGCCAGCAACGAGAAGTTCTGGAAGAACAACTGGCTGGTAAATCAGGCAAAACTCCGTATAAGCTATGGTGTAAATGGCTCTAACTCTATCCCGAGCAACTCTGCCTATGGCATACTCAGTAACAGCAACTATAGCCAGGACGGCAAACTGACCACGGGTTTCATCCCGGGAAGCACCGCCAATGATGATTTGGGATGGCAGAAGACGGATTCATGGAATGCCGGTATCGACCTGGGGCTCTTCAACAATCGCATTTCTTTGGCTGTGGATTACTACATGAAGAATATCCGTGATATGCTTTATCAGATTACCCTGCCTGCCGATATGGGTTATACACGTGGATATACCAATGTGGGCAATATCCGGAACACGGGTATCGAACTGGAATTGAAAACAGAGAACCTGACGGGAAGATTGCGCTGGACCACCAACTTCCAGTTCTCCTGGAACAAGAATAAGGTGATTGACTTGGGAGCTAACTCTACCATTTTTACAGGCTATGACCATTCTACCCAGGTTATTGAAGTGGGTCGCCCTGCAGGCGAATACTATCTCTATGATGCTGTAGGCGTTTACGAGACTGCCGAGGATTTGAAGAAATATCCTACCCAGACAGGTTCGGTAGTAGGTACGGTTCGTTATCGTGATGTCAGTGGTCCAGATGGTGTGCCAGATGGTAAGATTACCGAGGCCGACCGTGTTCACATGGGACATCCGCAGCCATCATGCACCTATGGTATGACCAACAGCTTCAAGTATAAGAATTGGACAGCCTCTTTCCTCATTACGGCACAGACTGGTGGTAAGATATATGGTGCGCTAGGCCGTGCCTTCGACCGTCAGGGTATGGGAACATCGGTGAATGTATTGAGAAAGTGGAAGAACATGTGGTTCTCTGAAAGCGACCCGGGCGATGGCCATACACCACGTGCATGGGGATCGGGTATCAACGAAGAGTATGATAACCGCTGGCTCTACAGCAGCGACTTCATCAAGTTGAAGAATGTAACCCTCTCTTACAACTGGCGCATGCCTAAAAAGGCATTTATCAGTAACGTTTGCCTCAGTGCCAGTGTAGAGAATGTATTCATGATTGATTCATATGATGGAGGTTATTCACCAGAAAGCAACAACTCAACAAGCCGCATCTCAAGCTACGATTACGGAGCATATCCAATGGCAAGAACATTCAATTTTGGTGTAAATATTCAATTCTAAACAAGCAAAACAATTATGAAACTATATCAGTATATTATAATAGGTGTAGCAGCCCTGAGTCTCACAGCCTGTGATGATTTCCTCACGGTAACACCAAAGAATACGGAGACCACTGATAACTTCTACCAGACAGAAGCTCAGATGGACCAGGCTCTTACCGGACTTTACGGAACGCTGAAGCCTATACCTAAGTATCTCTTCGCCATGAGCGAACTCCGTTCAGACAATACCTGGGTACTCACAGACAGCAAGCAGAACGACTATGCCGATGTGGCCACCTTTAATGCCAATGGTCTTCTTACCGACAACATCGTGTCGGGATGCTGGAGCGATTACTTCAAGATTGTATCCGCCGCCAACACCTTCCTCGACAAAATAGAGGCACTCGACTTCAACGACCTGAAAGTAAAGAAGCAGTATAAGGCAGAGGCACGCTGCATCAGAGCCCTGGCTTACTTCGACCTGGTCAGATTCTTTGGCAGAGTTCCTGCTCCTACCCATATTCTCACTACCAACCAGTCGTTTGAATTGAGACAGAGCGAGGCGGTAGATGTATATAACAGCATCATCGTACCCGATTTGCAGTATGCGGTAGAAAACCTGGCAGAGACGGCTTCCGACTATCAGGGCAAGGCACACAACGAGCGCCTTACCCAGGTGGCAGCCAAGGGATTCCTGGGTAAAGTATATCTCACCATGGCAGGCTTCCCACTCAACGATACAGCCAAGAAAGCAGAGGCACAACAGCTCTTCAAGGAGGTTATCGATTATGCCACAGACAGAAACAAGTATTGGATGGCAGACATGGACGCCTGGAACCAGAGCTGGCTGCACGAGAACGATAACAAGTATGCCATCTTCGAGATTCAGTATATCGCAGAAGCCGGACAGGGCAATCCGATGGTAACACTCACCGTACATAGCAACCCAGGCACAGACTGGTGCGGCAACAACCTCATGACTGGTACCCACGTTTATATAGAACGAGGACTCCAGCGCCACTTCATTGCCAAAGATGAAATTACGGGAGAATATATAGACAAACGTGCCGACGGAACCCTCAACCTCAAGGAGACTGTAGATGAAGACGGTAACATCGTAACCAGCGAAGGAAAAACGTTCTATACAAAGTATTTCGAAAGCAAGGTGAAGCGTGCCAAGTTTGGAATGTCGGATATGGATGCCACTATCGTTGATCGCAGCTACTGGCCACAAAACTTCCAGCTACTCCGCATCGAAGACATCATGTTGCTTTATGCAGAGTGCGTGGGCAATACCATCGAAGGCAGAGAAGTGGTGAACAAGATTCGTCGCCGCGCAGGACTTGCTGATCTGGACATCAACTTATCTGAAGAAGAATTCCAGAAGGCTGTGCAGGATGAGCGCAGATACGAACTTGCCGAAGAAGGCGTGAGATGGTTTGACCTGGTTCGCAGAAACGAGTATGTAGATACCATCAAACAGATGTTCATCAACGATGATGATACCGAGAATGGCACCTACAGACAATATGCCAACCGTGTGAATGCCGACATGTATCTCTATCCTATCCCGCAAAGTCAGATAGAAGTACGAAAGGGTCTATACACCCAGAACAAGGGTTACTAATATGACGCAAAATCATCTCAAAAAAAATCATAAGATGAAGAAAATTATCTGCATTTTATTCGCAGCCATGAGTCTGATGCCGGTAGCTGCCAAGAAACAGCCAGCCGTGGTGATACTCACAGCAGGACAGTCGAACACCGATGGTAGAGTGATGAATACAGAACTTCCTGCCGAAATACAACAGCAGAAATACAAATACTGTCAGTGGAGTTTTGGCTCCAGCAGTCTGTCGGGTGAAGGAAAATTTGAGACTTTCTGGCCTCGAATCTACAATAAGAACAAGCCGGGACACTGGGCTTACGACGCCATCGTATATTGGAACGTAGAGAAAAAACTGAAGAAGAATTTCTACGTCATCAAGGAGAGTCTGGGCGGCACAGCCATCGACACCCTCTGCACCAGCACCAGCAAGCAATACTGGAATGCTTCACCAGAATACCTTGCCAAAAACGTGGCTTCCGACAAGGGCGGAAAGAGCCTGCTCAAGGCTTTCACCGAGAATATCGGTGCCTGCATCGACAACCAGCTGAGCCATCTGCCAGAGGGATACGACATCAAATTCATGCTCTGGCACCAGGGAGAAAGCGACCGCCATCAGGCAAAGAACTACTATCACAACCTGAAGCAGATGCTCACCTATATCCGCACCTATCTTGTAGAGAAAACAGGCAATAAGAAATATGCCAACCTACCTATTATAATAGGTGGAATCTCACATAAGAGCAAGCAGTGGAGCCAAGGGGTGGAAGATGCGCAGCATCAACTTGCCCAGGAAGACAAGAATATCTATGTGGTAGATGTGCCAAATGCCAGCCTGCGCAGCGATGTTCTGCACTTCGATGCCGAGGGGGCTCAGGAATTGGGCAACAAGATGTTCCAGCTTATTGAGAAGAAAAAACTTCTGAAGTAAAGGCATGAGATCAATAGGTTACATTATATTTTCACTTTTGAGCATGGTGCCTTCGGGCATTCATGCTCAAAGTATTTCCATCGCAAAGTATGCCGACAACAGAAAGGCTGCCATCTCCTTTACCTTCGATGATGGTCTCAAGGAACAATACACCATCCTTTTCCCGAAGATGAAAGAACTGGGCATCAAGGGCACCTTCTGCCTCATCGGTTCACGCATGAACCAACAGCCCAAGAACCCCGAGAAGCAAACCTTTACCTGGGAACAGGCAAAAGAAATGGCGCTGGATGGACAGGAGATGACGAGTCATGGCTACAACCACAAGAACGTATCAAAACTGACTCAGGATGAACTGCGCTACGAGGTGCAGCACAACGACACACTCATCTATCAGCACACTGGCATCTTCCCTCGCACCTATTTCTATCCAGGCAACAGGAAGAGCGACGGGGCGGTAGCATATTGCAGTAAAGATCGTGTGGGTACGCGCACCTATCAGGTTAGTCTTGGCAGCAAGCGCACCCAGGAATGGTTTGAGAATTATCTGCAAGGAGTGATTGATAAAGGTGAATGGGCAGTAACAATGACCCACGGCATCCGCATGGGATACGACAGCTTCGGCGATGAGACCCGTCTCTGGAAAATGTTCGATTACGCCCTGAATCAAGCCCTGAATGGGAAACTCTGGATTGCTACCTTTCATGATGTGGCAGCCTACCAGCAGGAGCGTGACAACACCACCCTGAAGATAAAAGCCAGGAAGAACCAGATAATGGTTACCCCGAAGATGAAACTCAACAAGAACATCTTCCAAGTACCACTCACCCTGATTTTGGATTTCCAACCCATCAAGGCGACGCAGGCAGGCAAGAACCTTGCCGTCAAATATAAAGACGAAAAATATCTGATTCAGATAGAACCATCAAAAGGTAAGGTGATCATCAGCCGATGACCACCTTATCTTTTTTTAATACCTTGCATTTTGCGAGGTCTTCTTTTGTGTGCAATTCCTTGACTTTTTGGCAAAACACCTAGCATATTTGTACTATTTTACATTTTTAAGAACTATAACACAGATATAATTGAGTATTTTTCACTATCTTTGCAACCGAAGTAATAAACATTGAAGTTAATAATCAATAAGATAAACTTAAAAGCCATCAATATGATGAACAAGAAACAAAAATATAAATTCATAGGATTATCCTTTGCCATGGCATTGATGTCGTCACTCAACTGCCAGGCTCAGTTCCTCCCTACCCCTACGCAGGAAGCCAAACCGGGCGTAAGATGGTGGTGGATGGGATCTGCCGTAGATAAGGAAAACCTGAAGTGGAACCTTGACGAATACGCCAAGGCTGGTATCGGTGCCGTGGAAATCACACCACTCTATGGTGTGCAGGGCAACGACAAGAACGATATTCCTTATCTCTCGCCTAAATGGATGGACATGCTCAAGTTCGTGGAGAAGGAAAACAAGCAGGTGGGCATCGAGACGGATATGGCCACCGGAACAGGCTGGCCTTTCGGAGGTCCTTGGGTGCCTATCAGCGAAGCAGCATGCAAGGCGGTGTTCGTAGATACCATCGTGGATGTGAAGCAGAAACTGATGGAGATAGAATTCAACGTGCCACAGAAAGAACGTGCCTTCGCCAAACTGAAGGTCATCAAGGCTTTCCCTGTAGAGGGTGAAAAATACAAGAAACGCGTCATCGCTCTCTATGAAAGCCGCACCCGACAGAAGGTGAAACGTGCGGCTCCGGGCGGAGAGGGATACGTTATCGACCACTTCGACTCTACTGCCGTGGCGAATTATCTGCACCACATCGACAGCGCCTTCGTGGCTTCGAAGACTCCATATCCGCATACCTTCTTCAATGACAGCTACGAGGTGTATGGTGCCAACTGGACTCCTAACCTCCTGACAGAATTCGAGAAATATCACGGATATAAAC
>ERZ1023666.254-NODE-254-length-24436-cov-9.782782_pt1 | contig 24436 bp, 41 predicted proteins | sample MGYA00380341_ERZ1023666 | MGnify/ENA primary metagenome ERZ1023666 (study PRJEB33179, sample SAMN07448983) | human gut metagenome | biome: Human-gut; feature: Human associated habitat; material: Faeces | host: Homo sapiens | place: India: Bhopal | collected...
ACTTAAAAACGAATGGAGATCAGAATAATATTATGGTGGGAGAATGCAATACAATGTAAAGCGAGTGGGAGAGTGCTACTCGGAAATATCGTTTAATATGCAGGGGGTGAATCCACTTGATTAATGCATCAAACATTTTCAAAGAAAAATTGCAGGACGGTGAACAAGTAATTGAAATCGTGGAGATCACCTTTGCTGACGGAACGAAAAAGACGCTTGAAAACGAGATTATGATCGGCAACAATGACTTTTCCGATTGCGCGGAGAGTAGCAGTTTCCCAGTCGGCGCTACAGTCTGCAAAACAATGAAACTTGAATTGGATAATACAGAGGATCAGTGGAAAGATTATAATTTCTACCAGGCAAAGGTTCACGCCTATTTGAAGCTCCAGACTTCCGTAGCGGAACCAGCCAGTGAATCAATTTGGATGAATGATTTTTATGAGCCAATTTTAGACACTGATGGAAACAGTATAGTCCTGTCAAGAGCTGCGTCGGAAGACCGATACGAGACGATTGATAAGGGTGCCTATGCAATTACCGCGCCAGAGCAATACGGCGAAATATTGAGCTTTACGGCGCTGGATGACATGTATAAAACAAATGCTAAATATTATAGCGCTTTGACACTCCCACAGACAGTTATAGCGCTGGTAAGAGACGCTTGTGAGAGTTTGAATATCCCTATGGGATTTTCTTCTATGGCACATGGAAATGTAGTTGTCACAGCGCTCCCAGATAATATGACATTCCGTCAGCTGATTGGATGGGCGGCAATGTTGGAGACAGCAAACGCCAGAATTGACAATAGAGGATATTTGCAATTTATTAAGTGGAATTTTGGAGCTGTCGAAAACGGCTCCTTGGTTCCAATCAAGTTAGAGGATTACGTAAACAGTCCTACACTTTCTAGTGACGATATTGTAATTACTGGAATCAGAGTAAAAAACAAAGAATCAGAATCCCTGTTTGGAAGCGCCGGGTACGTCCTGGAGTTAGAAAACAATCTTTTGTCTGAAAGTGAACTTGGAACTGTAGCAGCATGGATCGGCGGTGATCTGATTGGAGCCAGATTCCGAAATCTGCAAGGAGATCTGATTTATAATCCTCTGTTAGAGTTTGGTGACATGGCGTACAGTTTTGACCGAAATGGCAATAAATATCTCACACCGATTACTGATGTGTCATCTCCGTTAAATGGAATTACCACTGTAAAAACACAGGCAGACGATCCTATCCGAAACAGCAGTGCATATATGTCGGCAGCTACAAAAGCTCTGGTAGAAGCAAGACAACTTGTTAAGGATGAACGCACAGAGCGCGAAAAAGCCGTTGAAAGGCTTAATAATACACTGAAAACTTCTGGTGGTTTATACATGACTGTAGAGCCACAGGATGATGGCAGTAATATCTATTATGCGCACAATAAGCCTACACTGGAAGAATCTGATATTGTATGGAAATTTACAGCAGAAGCAATCGGCATTTCCATGGATGGAGGAAAGACATATCCTTATGGATTAAATATTAATGGAGAGCTTATTGCAAGGCTTCTGTACGCAGAGGGAATCAATGCAAGTTATATTAATGCTGGCGCGTTAGTTGTTCGGGACGCAAACGGGAAGATTATTTTCTCAGCCGATATTGATAATAACCAGATTGTGATTGACGGCGCATCTGTGCGAATCGGTGCATCACCTTTGGATGGACTGTTAAGCAGCATGCAGGGACAGATTGATGGGAATATAAACACCTGGACAGGAACCTCAGTTCCTACATTGAGTAATTATCCAGCTAATGAATGGCTGGATGATACTGAAATGAGCAAGCATGTCGGAGATATTTACTATGATGGTAATAGCCATGCTTACCGATTTGTAAATGAAGGCGATGGGTATTATTGGAAACAGTTGAAAGATACAGACGTTACAAAGGCACTGAAAGACTCTGAGGACGCATTGGCGGCAGCTAAACAGGCGCAGGAAGCGGCGGCTCTTGCCAAGAATATGACCTTGCAGTTAAGTAATGAATACCAAGGTATTTCTGTTGATTCTGATGGAAATTACGGAACGTTTCCGAGCAACGTGAGTACACAGGCAGTCGTAATGTACGGAACGCAGGATATTACATCTGATTGTAAATTTACAATTATCAAATCAGATAGTGTAACAGGATCCTGGGACAATTCAACTAAAACATATACGGTAACAGCATTATCTGCTGACGATGGATGGGTAGATATTAGGGCAACGTATATCAGTGTTCTATCAGTAGTTAAGAGATTTTCGCTGGCCAAAATTTATGCTGGAAAAAATGGTACAAACGGTGTTGACGGTCTCCAGGGGCCAAAAGGAGATCAAGGCATACCGGGACCACAAGGAGAAAAGGGGGAAACCGGTCCACAAGGTCCAAAAGGAGAACAGGGAATTGCCGGGGCACCCGGAGCAGACGGAAGGACCCAATATCTGCATATTAAATATGCTCCTGTCAAAAGTCCAACATCTTCGCAGCTTACTGAAATCCCAGATGTGTATATTGGTACATATACGGATTTTGAAATAAACGATAGTACAGATCCAGAAAAGTACACATGGGCGCAATTTAAAGGAGATCAAGGCGTACAGGGTCCAAAAGGTGAAAGTGGAAAACCATCTTATACATGGATGAAATACGCCTCAATGCCAAACGGCGAAGATATGTCGGATAGCCCAGATACCGTTCCATGGATTGATACAGATGGGAATACAATATGTGATACTGTAGGAAATCCAATCTATCTGGAGCCAGAATATGTTGCGTATATCGGAATTGCAAATAATAAGGAAACGCCAACGGAAAGTGATGATCCGGCTGATTATACATGGACCCGATACAAAGGCGCTGATGGGGAAAACGGTTCTGATGGCAAGGATGGTATAAACGGAAAAGACGGAAAAACAAGTTATACGCACATTGCTTACGCAAACAGTGTTGATGGGAAAACAGATTTCTCTGTATCGGACAGCAATCGAAAATATATCGGCATGTATGTGGATTTTGTCGAACAGGACAGCACAAACCCAGATAGTTACGCATGGTCTCTGATTAAAGGTGCTGATGGCGCACAAGGTATCCCTGGAAAAGCAGGTGCGGACGGAAAGACGCCATATTTCCACATAGCTTATGCGAATAGTGCTGACGGAAAAACTGGCTTTGATGTAGTTGTCAGCGCCGGAAAACAATATATCGGGCAATATACTGATTATACGCCAGATGACAGTACAGACCCGACAAAATACAGATGGACAAAGATAAAAGGGGAGCAGGGAAATGCCGGAAGGACTTACTTTTTTCAGAGCAATGCAGATGTGTTACTAATGGGAGCAGATCAAAAAATAATACCGGCGTCGCTTATAGTTGATTCGTTTTATAGAGACGGAAACAGCGAGATTGCACAGGCACAAAAGGGATGGTGGAAACTGGAAAAATCCACCGACAACGGCGCTACATGGTCAGCACTCACGGTATTACAGACTGTAGTACTCGACCGGTTGAGTATCAATGTTAATAACCTGTCGCTCGAGGCTCACAACATGCTCAAGGTTTCGCTGTACTTCGACCAGGCAAAAACAAAGCTTGCAGACTATCAGACGTTTTCCGTGGCGGTTGATGTGGCATCGCTGACACATGAAGATATATTTAATCTTCTTACAAATAATGGTTCCATGAAAGCAATTCGTAAAGAGGGCAATCAGTTATATATTTCGTTCACCTATGCAAAAGGCGGAACATTGAAGCTTGGCGGTCCGAATAATGGATATGGCACCTTTGAGGTGTATGACGCGAATGGAAATATAATAACTCAAATAGATAACTCGGTTGGTTTTAAAAACTTCAAGGGAAAAGAGTGGTTCCAGATAAATGAGTCTGTAGCTACAGCTGGTTACGATTCCTCCCTTGTTCATGGACTTCTTGATTTATCCGCGCAATACGCTGATGGATATTGGACTGTTTTGGAGAACAAACAAGCTGGTCTTCTTTTTAAAACCGTATCTAGGATGAAAGTTGAGACAACTGGAAGCAGTTCTTTGACTCTCAATGTGCCAGAAATGCCTAAGCTTATAACTGGTAGTAACTTAGGAAAGAATAGCAATGGAGATGTCGGAACAATTGCATCATCCTCTATGCATTATAAAATTCTTGGAAAAACCGTAAAAGAAGACGAACTGGAAGACCTGTACAGAATCAAAGTAATCTGGGCGAAATATAAAGACGGATATCTTATGGAACAAGACGAACGGTGTGGTAAAGAAATGCCGATGTTTGTTGCGGAGGATATTGACCGCAGGTTCCCGATTGCCGTTGACCATGACGAAAAGGGACGCGCCGAAAACTGGAACTATCGTATTATGATTCCCTGTATGTTCGCCATGTTGAAGAACGAGCATGAGAAAGTCAAAGATTTACAATCTGAGCTTGATTCCGTGAGAACGGAATTGAATGAATTAAAGAAACTTATCAAACAACATATTTCAATGGAGGTATAAGACTATGGCTAATAATACTTGGAAAAATTACACGCAGAAAAGTACAGCTTTATCGGATAATGATGAAGTTATGCTGTTGGATTCAACTGACGAAAAGAATAAGCGCGGACTAATGAGTAAATTTTGGGATTATGTCGTTGATAAAATGGCAACGGCTGTTATCTCGAAATTGGAGACAAATAATAAGACAATTATCGGGGCAATAAATGCACTAAATAGTGATAAGCTTAGAATTATTAATAATGGTTCAGTTCAACCTAATTCTATTATTTTTGTATCGTTCCAAGATCAAACAATTAACAGTAAATTTTTTGTAGTACCTATTAATACAAATATAGCAGAAGGACATATTAATATTTCTTTAATAAATAGCCAAAACAGAGTATTTATAGGTGTATTTTCGTATGAAATAAATAATGGAACATTAACTGCAAATAAAGGGTTGGTTTATAATGCTTACGATCATTCAACAACAGAATATAACGCGCCAGTTATTGCAGAAATCATGTGTATTAATAAATGACTGAAAATTACATAAGCTATTTATTCGATGGTCCATTGAAGTTCTTTTCAATCTACGAAACTTTGCTTTCATAGTGATTTAATTATTTACCAAATGTGGCAATCGTAATTGTAATTGCTTTTGACACGTACCAACTTCCAGATCTTTCAGCCTGAAGTTTTACTCCATTTATTTGTTTTGGATTATTGATATATAAAAAATTATTCAAAACAATATTTACACCTTGCACTTTACAGGGATTTATAATTAAAGCAGGAATTTCAGTATATGTTTTTTCACCAAAATATACATTAAAGTCCCCATATTGTGCTCCGGTAGTTACGTTTGTGGTAATTATATTAAAATTTCCAGCTTTATCACTATAGAGTTTATTGGAGAAGCAAGAAAAAATAACAAAATACTACCAAACATAAAATGAATATGCTATAATCAGCATATCAAAAACGGAACAACAAAAAGGGAGCTGAGTTCCCGACTACCAATCAAAAAACTCAGCTCCAAGCACCACAAAGGGTACAACTATATTATATAAAAAAATGTGGGGCTGAAATTCACAATTGCTCGTTGTATCATGTACTTATCAATATGAAAGGAATGATACAATGAGCAAATTACAGGAGTTTTTAAACCTTGGTGATTATTACGCATCAAACGGCGGGTACCTTGAAAAGAAAAGCAACGCCTATCTGGATGATTTCAAAAAGAATGCCGGATATAACAATTACACTAGATTTGCCCGCGATGTAAACTCATGGGGACAGCCAGGATGCCAGGGACAGCCGTGGTGTGCGGAGTACCAGTTTTGGAAATTAGTAAAAATCCTTGGAATTACCAAAGCCTTGCAGATTATGGGTGGCGGATTTTATAACTGTGTATCTATCACTAACTGGGCTAAGAAAAAAAGTACTTGGCGCAATACTCCAAAGGTAGGCGCGCTTGTAATCTTTCGCAATGGCTCTCATGTTGGAAGTGTGCAAAGTTTTGATAGCTCGAGAATCTATACAAACGAAGGAAATACTTCTAGTGTATCTGGTGTAGTTGCAAACGGCGGAGCAGTTCGCAATAAGTCCTATTTAATCAGCGATTCTTCCATTGATGGTTATGTTTGGATTGACTGGGAACCCTACGAAGGTACTGCAACCTGGAAAAAAACAGGAACCAGAGCAGCAACAGTAAATGACTTGTACGTCCGTGAAACACCGAATGGATATGTAATGGGTTCCGTTGATAAAGATACTGTTGTTGAAATTGATGGAAAGACAAGCGGAAAGTGGACACATGTAAAAGTTTCCGGTATCGGCATTGGCTGGATCTGGACTGGATACCTGGCAAAGGAGGGCGGATCCGCATCCGCTACCATTACAGGAAAACAGGATAAGAGTCAGGTTCTCTTTAAGGGAAATGTAACTGCAACTGTTCTGAATGTTCGCACATGGGCTGGAGCTGAGTACCCGAATATTAAAAAATACCCGAATCTCAACCAGGGGAATGAAGTAGAGATAATGAATTTTGCCCAGAAAGATAAAAATGGCAGCAAATGGTATTATATCCGTATTGCAGGAAAGTATTATGGATTTGTATCTGCAAAATATGTTAAGAAGCAGTAAAAATATCCCGGGGCTAATTCCCCGGGAATTTCTTTTATTTAATTATTGACAACATCTATGCGCCAGTTCGTCAGCACATATAAGATATCATTAATTATTCTTTTGGATTTTTGGGAAAATGTCTAGCTGAAAACCAATCTCGTTGCCTTTCCCATAAGCGTTTTTGGTATCTTTTGAGTAAGTAACCTTTTCAATTAAACTCTTAAGCATTTTATTTTTGGATTCCGTATCAAGGCTCAAATAGTTATCAAGCAACTCTTCGCAACGCGGGATAAAATCCGACCTTTGTTTTATAATGTTCTCGTCATGTTTGATTTCTTCTTTTAATTTTTCTATAGTGTCGGAGCATGACTGGATAGATGCGGATATTGTTTTGGCACGTTCAAGAAAAACCTCCGTGGTGTAGATACCCTGTTCGAGCAGATCATATTGTTTTGCTTTTTGAGCATTTAAGCTTTCCAGCTCGTTTTCTTTTTCATGTATGAGATTCTGCTTAGAAGTTATTCCACAATCAATAGCCTCTGAAGATGTATTAATATCATTGTTTAACTTGTATTCTTCCACGATCTCTCTAATTCCATCAATCACAGATTTTTCAACCAGAGACAACTTGCTGCTTACTGTGGGACAAGACGTATATGGACACATGAGGGTATCTTCCTGCCCGCGCTTTTGATAAGGACGGCGAACCATGGCGCGACCACACTTGCTGCAATAGACAATTCCGGCAAGTGGATTGCGGATTGAGTTTTTTATACTGATTGGGCGAGGCGGGTTCTTTTTTCGAATTTCCTGGACAGAGTTAAACAGGTCCTCCGATATAATAGCCGGATGTAATCCATTACAAATAAGAGTATCTTTTGATCGAGGGCGCGTCTTAATTACTTGTCCATTCTGTATAGTCTTTACTGTTTTTCGACCATTCCACCGGATTTTCCCGATGTATACCGGATTTGTTAGGATCCCCTGTATACTGGCAGGAGTCCAGTCACCGCCTAGTGCAGATTCTATCCCCATTTCATTTAATTTCCGTGCAATCTTCGCAACTCCAATTTGTTCGCAGCCATCACCGGCATACCAGGTGTAGATCATTTTTACAATCTCAGCTTGAGTCGGAACAGGCCGGAGAGTATAGCCTTTTTCTTTTTCGAGTTTTACTCTTTCGTATCCGTAAGGCGGTTTGTTACCACAATACTTGCCCTCTTTGACAGATGATATTCTTCCAGCGTTCAGTCGGCGCTTGATGGTTTTGTATTCTCGGCGGCTCATAAAAAGCCCAAACTCAAAATACTCTTCATCAAATTCATTGTTTGGATCATATATTTTTGTGGGGGTGATAATTTTCGTGTCAGAGTACTGAAAAGCTCTAGACACAACACCCTGATCTATAGTGTCGCCTCTGGCAAGACGTTCTAATTCGACAACCAAAACACCGTCCCACAGCCCGGATTCTACTTCGTGAAGAAGTCTTTGCATGACTGGACGCGCGGAGATTGTTTCACCGGAAACTACTTCTCTGTAGATGGCACCAATGCTATAACCTTGCCTTTTCGCAAGATCCAGTAAGATATGTTCGTGTCTGGCGAGTGTTTCACCCTCTCCATGTGCCTCATCTTCCCGATCAGCTCTGGATTTCCTTAGATAGATGCATACTGATTCGTTCATTTTGTCATTCTCCTTTTTTTACTTGTGTGATAATCCAGGAGATGATATAATTATGGTGTAGGTAAGATTTTCTCCGAGATTATCTTATTTATTAAACCGGTTCCTGTTGGTCGCAGGAGCCGGCTTTTTTGTTTTAAATGCATAAAGATTAGTTATTTCCGTGCTGGTAGTAAAGGGGCGTTTTTTATTATGCGTTTTTCTTTTTCATATTCACTTCTCCTTAAAGTTTCACCTCAAATATTCTTCCACATTTTCTACAGCGGAATTTTTGCTTTCCCTTTGGCTTTGTATTTACCAGCGTAAAAGGGTGCAGAGGATTGAGATTAATTGTAGTTTTTTGGTTTCCACTCAAATACTCCACATCCGTACTACCGCAAAGAAACCCTGGACATTTAATTTTCTTTGCCACTTAAATCCCTCCTTACATAGTTTATTTTATCTGATTGTACCACAGCGCAAAATAAAATAAAACATAATATTTCTAAATAAGATATAATAAGCGTGTCGAATTTTCTCGATTTTCGTCAAATACAACATTAATGTACGAAAATTTGTGCAAGATTGAGATATTGTATAATTGTTATATTGAGAGTATAATATAAACTAATTTGGGAGGAATTTTATGAAAGGAATAAAAAAGCTGGTTATATTTTTTCTGTTTGGGATAATGCTCACATTTTCTGTACGTGCGCCGCTTTGTGAGAGTATCGATCCAACAGATTCCGAAGTGATTATTAAGGCAAGCGCAAATAATCAGTACGTGATACATAATTATACAAAAACGGTTGTATCTGAAGCAGAGCAGCAGCCATTTGTTGTAAATAAAAGCAACAATACCTCTGCGGAGTGTACATGCCATTTCTTTTTCAATCGTTCAAGGCAAAGGGAGGGAGCGCTGTTTAAGCAGAGGGCGAGAAGTATGATCAGTCCGTTCTATATCACTGAGAAGAGGGTATAATGAAATGAAAGAGAACAAATGTTCTTATTGTGCGATATTGGGAGGGACGGATATATGGATTACAAGAAAGAAATTATTGAAATGATACAAAAGATAGAAAACAGATGTTGGCTGAGGTCAATATACATTTTCATAAAAACATTAATCGGTTAAAAAGAAAAGCCAAGGGTTTGCGCATTGCCCTTGGCTATTTTCTTATTTCTTTTCGTAAATCGTGTCTAGGAGTTTTTCTAAGTTATCCCATCCGGAATCATCCAGCTTTGCTAGAGCATTGATGAGACGGTATTTAAAATCATCATCACTAGACTTTAGAACATTTCCGAACAGCTTAGAAATCTCATCGTTTTTGTTCTCTGGTTGAAACGGTTCTCCGGTTCCATTTCTTAGCCATTCTTCGTTTACAGAACATTTCTCACAGATTAATTGAATTACTGCGTCTGTAGGAGTTCTTCTTCCAGTTTCATAACTGGATAAATTTGCCTTTGGTATTCCCAGAAAGCTTGCAAATAAATCTTGACTCTTCCAATTAGGATTAGAATTTCTTATTTGCTTTATTCTGTTTTTCAATTCGTACACCTCCTTTCGAATAAGATTATACACCACATAATTAAAAAAGTAAATATTAAAAATTGTACAATGTACAAAAATAGTGCTTGACAAAAGTTGTACATAGTATTATATTAAGAGTGTACAAAGTACAACAAAGGAGGTGAAGAAAAAATGTTAGATTGCACCGTCAGTGAAAATATTCTCGGTCAGGTTTCAGTTCAACTCGAAATGACGAGCCACGACTGGTCGAAATTAAAAACCTCTGGTGTGTGGAGTCAGATGGAGCAGATTCTAATGGAATCTGAAACACAAAGTAGCCGCTGCTTCCACCATATCCAGACAAACAAACCGGAAGGGACATATTGTACAAGCTGCTGGAAGAAACGGTTTTTCCACCGATTTTCCGGTCTGAAGAAGCAACGATAGTTGGCAACTTATTGCATGGATATGTAATTCCGTTAATAACAATTGAGACATCTGTAATTGATATTGCGGAATTTGAGAGATTGTCGAACTGAATATAAGCCAAAGCCAGTTGTTTTTCTGGGCTATATCCAAAATAAGGTAAGCTCAAGTGAAGATTACGCCGTGATTGAAATAATTGCCAAGCAGTTCCAGTAGACCCTATTAACCCAAGCATAAAGGAAACATTTTCAAACGTAATGATTTCTTTAGCCGATTTTAAAATTGAAATAATTTGATTTATTTTAATCACCTCCCTCTACTGGGAGTATATCACAAGAAAGGAGTGAGCGCATGTCAGAAAAAGAAAAAAGAATCGTTGAAAAGCTGAAAGATGCGATTCCTAATATGTCAGAATTCGACAAGGGATACATTCTTGGTAAGACGGAAAGTTTTTCCGAGAATAAGCTAGATGATTCCGGCAAGGCGCAGAAAGAAAGTTCATAAGTTTCTTGAACCAAAGTTACCGGAATAGAAAGGAGCAAAGTTTATGAGCAAAAAGAAGAAAAAGAAAAAGGCTTCTAAGATGGTGCGAACATCAAAGAAACCTATTTCCTTAACATGTTTGATTAATAAAAAACCTATTTGCCAGATGGATATTTTTCGTTGAATGCTTCTAATGCGGATTCATAAGCATTTATGTATTCTTCGAAATAATCGACAGTTACATGAGTTTTGCCAGCATCAACTTGAGATTGACGTTTTAAATGGCAAACATCAGTGCAAACTGCAATGGCTAAATCATGTGCGCGTTTTTCATTATCCGTCATTATTACACCTCCTTTCCAAAGGAGAGTATAGCATAAAAAGGGAGTGAGTACATATCAAAAAAGAAATTATTTCGTAGAGAAATAGGTGGTAAATAATGGGAGCAAATAATTTTACACACTTTACTGGAAAGAAATCTTCGTTCAAAACTAAAAAGAGAAAGAAGAAAGTAAAAGTGAAAAGAGTTCACAAAAAGAAATATGAAAGGAGCGTAAATGGACGCATTACAATTTAATAAAGCCGTCAGCCAGCACTGCAAAGAATCTGGTGGAGACTGTTGCAAATGTGACCTACGGCTTTACTGTTACATATCGCCAAGTGAGCGACCGGATGAGTTAGTGAGCCTGGTTATTGATTTTTTGCATAACCACATTGAAAACCATGGTCATTATACCCATCACAGTGCGGCTTCATTTCCGTGTATTGATGATATGGACATGAGCACCGCAGTAGGCGGCGGCTGTTACCAGAAACCTCATACTCTTCACAAACAGTCACATGCTTGTGAATCTTGTGGCAGTGATACAGTCGTGTAATTGTTTCAACCATATAGTTCCCCTTTCTCCGTACTCGGCATGGAGGTGCCTGTAAGTACATTATAGGTAGGAGAAAAAGAAAAAAACAATAGAAAGGAGCAAATAATTGAAAAAAGTAGACTGGTCGATAGTAGCAATCGTACTCAGCATACTTTCCATTTTAATAAATCTTTGTTTTAGTGGACGAGATTTATTAAGAAATTTACGTTGGATATTATCTTGTCTAGGTTGGTAAGTATTGAAAAGAAAGTTCTTAACATGGAGGTGAAAACAAATGTTTCACAGAACACCGTCAAAATATGACAACATGACAAAATGGGAAATTCTGGATTCCATAAACAGTGACCCTCATTATTCACATGGGAAAATGGCTAGACAAGCACACAGGGCGCTGCGCAAGTATGGTGACGGATTACCAATCATTTACAGATATCCGAATTTCCCTTATTTGTTATCTGCATTTGCTGGAGGGTTCTCAGCTGTGACCGTATTCATTTTGTTTTCGTCAATGTAAACAATATAGAAATCAAATAAAAAGCCAATATAAGGTGGATTTAATGGAGAAACATTTTGCAGAAGAAGCAAAATAGCAGAAACATCATAATCTATCGTAGAAAGGAGAGATTCTTATGGCAGTAATTAAAACAATAAAAAATGAATCTGGTGGGATAATCAGAATACATGATGATTACTGCAAAGATAATACACCGGAAGACAATCAAAGGATTGTCGATGAATGCTCAAGAATTATCTTGGACTACTACAGAAGAAAAGAAGCAAATTTGGCATAAGCGCCCCGGAGGGAGCTACGACCTCCACCCCGGAGCAGTAAGCCACTAAACCTAACTTAGTGGATACAGGTAAATTATAATCCTCTATCCGCTAAAAAGTCAATATTAAGCGAGAGGAAAATAACATGGAAAACACAAAAAACACAAACAATGAAAAGATTACATGGAACGATTTGGAAACAATGCTAGCGACCGAAATCGTAAGAAAAGCAAAGAGAGAGACTAAGAAGTGGTTCAGTGCATGGCTTTTGACTGCCGCGCTGTTAATCATTACTAATATCTTTTGGTATATTGCTTACAGTCTGTAATCTTTTTTTCTTTTTGGAGGGAAAAGAATGAAATCACCTAGACAGAACAGAAAAGATATCGTAGTCAGTGTGATTATCGGGGTTCTGCTTACTTTTCTTCCGGTGTGGATGTGGGAGAAAAGCTTGCAGCAGATCCTGGCAGGCATTGTATTCGCACTGTTTACGTATTTAGCACTGCTTTAAGAAAGGAGAACGGAAATGTTTGAAAAAGAAATCAAAGAGCTTTTTGAATTAGCATGGAGAGTTTCAAACGAAACAGATTATTTTGTTTCGTTTGACATTACTTCGCATGTACACGCTTGCATTATCTGCACTATGAATTCAAAGTGGGAGCCTAGAAAGGAAATGGATGGCATTTATACAATCTATTTTGATAATGAATTGCTTAAAGAGGAGTCGGCCGAGCAGTGTAAACTTGCAAAAGCACATCTTCTTAGGCTCTTAATAGATGGGAGGTGTCCTAAATAAACTTCACTGGTAACGGAGATATAAAGGATGAATACCTGGAAATCATTACGCATAGACATTCCGGACTAATAAAAAGACAGGCAAACAACTATAGATTAGCAGAAAGAGAGGGAAATAAGAATGAATCTGTACGAAATCGAAAATGAAATCCTTAATTGCGTAGATATGGAAACAGGGGAAATCGTAGATATTGAAAAGCTTGAATCTCTGCAGATGGAAAGAGATCAAAAAATCGAGAACATCGGTTGCTGGATCAAGAACCTTCTGGCAGATGCAAAAGCATTAAAAGAGGAAAAAGACAATCTTGCAACACGTCAGAAATCTGCTGAGAATAAAGCTGCATCATTAAAGGCATACCTTTCAAATTATCTGAATGGAGAGAAGTTCGAAACCGCAAAAGTAGCCATTTCCTACAAAAAAAGTGATTCCGTAGATATTGCGGAAGGAGCTGTTATTCCAGAGGAATATCTGAAATACTCAGATCCCACACCAGATAAGATCGGACTGAAAGCAGCATTGAAAGCTGGTGAGAAGTTCCCTGGTATTTCCATCGTAACCTCTAGTAATATCCAGATCAAGTAGGAGGGCACTAATGACTGAATTTGAAATCCGTATTCCGGCAAGAAAGAAGCAACCGGCAACCGATAAGGATAACCCAGTCGTGAAAGTTTCGCCGGAAGCGTACAACGCACTGGTTGAGATTTATAACGAATCAACCATATCAATGAAAGATATTGCAAGTTTGTTGATCGTTGAGGGCAGCAAACATGTGGTTTATGACAAGGAGGAATGACTTATCGCAACACCAGTATTAATTATAGGAAAATCTGGTTCTGGCAAGAGTACTAGTCTTAGAAACTGTCAAAACAAAAACTGGAACCTTATCAGAGTATTAAACAAGCCACTTCCATTCAAGGGGAAAATTGACGGATGGTTTACAGATGATTACCAGCAGGTTATGAAATGCCTAATTGCATCAAAAGCGGATTCTATTGTGATTGATGATGCTGGATATCTTATCACCAACCACTTTATGAGAGGACACGCTTCTGCCGGAAAAGGCAATGCAGTATTTTCACTTTACAATGACATTGGTGATTATTTCTGGAATCTTATCCAGTTTATAGTTACGAAAGTACCGCAGGACAAAATTGTATATATGATGATGCACGAAGAAAAGGATGATTCTGGAGATGTGAAACCGAAGACTATCGGTAGGCTACTTGATGAAAAGATTTGCCTGGAAGGTCTTTTCACTATCGTTCTTCGCTGCATTGAAGAAAGCGGTAAACACTTGTTTGTCACCCAGTCTAGCCAGGGAGCAGTAAGCAAGTCTCCGATTGGGATGTTTGACAGCTTAACTATTGATAACGACCTTGCAGAAGTTGACAAGGTTATCAGAGATTATTATGAATTAGGAGGAACAGACAATGCAGAAACCAAATAGTTATGATACAACACAGGCAGCAGGAGAATTTGAACCAATTAAGCTTGGCGGTCACAAAATGGTGATTAAACAGGTATCAGAGCGTCAGTCAAAACCAGACGATGAGGGAAAAACTAAAAATATGCTCGTTATTCTGTTTGATTTTGCCGACGGTGACGAACAGGCTGGATATTTTATGAAGCAGTTCGAAAATGATATCCGTCCAGACAAGAAATATCCGAATGCCGGTACTAACTATATGATTATTGATGAAAACGTTGATTATGGCGTTCGCAATCTAAAGACTTTTATTACTTGCGTGGAAAAATCCAACCCTGGATTTGCAGTTAAATGGGGTGACAATTTCGGGCAGCAGTTCAAGAGTAAACTGATCGGCGGTGTCTTTGGGGTTGAAAAAGACTGGTACGATAATAGAGAAATTAATCGTCACAAGCTTGCCCGATTCCGCAGTATTGAAGGAATAAATGATGCTGATATTCCAAAAGAGCGTACTACAAAGGCCTATGACGATCATCTGAAAGAAGAAGCAATCATGGGAGCAAATCCAGCTGGTACGGACTTTATGAATATTCCAGACAGCATAGCAGATGATGTCCTTCCGTTCAATTAATATAGAGGTGAGTTAATGGGATATACACATGGAATACCATGGAACGATGATCTTATCAAAGAAAATATCATGATAGTTGTTGAGAAATTGAATTTAGATCATTTTCCAACTCATTCCGAAATGATAGAAGTTTTTGGAAACAAAAGCCTTGCTTGCAAGATTGCAAAGCATAAAGGGACTGTATATTGGGCTGAAAAGCTTGGACTGCCTCTTAAATATTCTGATACAACTTTTGGAAACAAATATGAAATAAAAGCAATTTCAGATATTTACGAGAATGTCGAATTGAATAGTGTGCAAACAAGCTCAAGGCACCCTTATGATTTGCTTACTGATAACAGTGTAAAAATAGACGTAAAAGTATCTAAGGAATTTACAAACAATTGCAATTCAAAGGCATTTGCATTCAACCTTGAAAAGAAAAATCCGACTTGCGATATATTCCTTTTATATTGTTTGAATGATGATGAAACATATCGAAAGGTATTAATAATCCCTTCATGTTCAGTCATCGGAAAAACGCAAATAGGAGTAGGAGAGAATAGTAAGTGGAATCGTTACGAAAATCGTTGGGAAATTGTAAAACAGTATAGTGAATTCTTTGGAAGATATAAATATCAGAAGGATGTGATCTGATTGGTTATACAATGTGATACACGTGAACATAAAAACGAATGGGAACGGATTCAGAATCAGTTTGACGGACTTGGAGTGCAGTATTTTCGCTCCAAACTATATTGCGGAGATTATCAGTCGCTGGATAATGCAAAGCTCTGTATTGACCGCAAAAAGGATTTACAAGAGCTTGTAAATAATGTCTGCCAGCAGCATGAAAGATTCAAAGCGGAGCTGATTAGGGCGCGTGAAGCAGGTATACAGTTAATTATCCTATGCGAGCATGGTCCAGATATTAAATCTGTTGGTGATGTATATTTCTGGGAGAATCCCCGAAAACATAAAGTTATCTGGAGAACTGTAAACGGAAAGAGAGTAAAGGCTGTGATATCGGACAAGGCTGTTGACGGCTGCCAGCTATATAAATCTCTTTGCACGATCAGAGATAAATACGGCGTCCGATTTGAATTCTGTACAAAAGAAGAAATCGGGCGGCGAATCGTGGAGCTGCTATCATGACAAAAGAAGAAATCAAACAGTCAGTGAAAATGTCGGAGATACTTTCCAGGTATGGACTAAAACCGAACAGAGCAGGATTTATATGTTGCCCTTTTCACAAGGAAAAATCAGCGTCCTGCAAAATCTACGATGATTCTTTTTATTGTTTCGGTTGCGGAATTGGCGGTGATGTGTTTGATTTCGTGATGCAATATGAATCCGTTCCTTTTAGCACTGCATTTATTGAGCTGGGCGGTACTTATGTATCAAAAAAAGGTAAAAGCCGCAACCAGATTAGACATGAAGTGCGAGATATCAAATCAAAAAAATATAATCCCGCTCAGGATCCTAATGAACTTGAACAGGTAGAAAAGAACATACTTATGTACGAAACAGCGCTAAAAACCTTCCCTCCTGGTTCAGAAGAGTGGTATATGTGCCAGTTCAACCTTGAAAAAGAAAGAAGCAGATATGAAATATTGTCAGCTAAGGCAGGAGGTGAGAAGCATTCTTGAAAATATTGAAAATTTGCAAGCAAATGATTTTATGCAGAAGCAACTGTATGAAGAACTTTTTTCAATAAAAAGTAAAATCGACCGTTCGGAAACTAAATTTAAGTTAATGGACAGGGCGAAGAGTGTAAGAGCAAAAAGCATAGCCGAGGAATTCATAAAAGAATTCCAGAAAGCAGAACAGGACAAGGAAAAAGAAGAAAAAGTAAATCGTTCTATGCAGTTAGTTGAAAATATCACAAACTTTTATGAGGATGATATTGGAAAAGAATATCCAAACATGGCTTGTGGCAGCTGGATAGCTACGGAAAACGGAATATTTTCTTCTGAAACATCCAAGGCGAGAGAACTTGTATGTCACCATCCAATCATGCCGATACGTCGACTGAAAAATATTGAAACAGGCGAAGAACAGATCACAGTGGCTTTTAAAAGAGATGGATGCTGGACAGAAATAACTGTTCCAAAAATCGACATTGTGACTTCCAGGGCGATAACTAATCTTGCAAGGTTCGGTGTGCAGGTCAACTCGGAGAATGCAAGGCTTCTTGTGAAGTATCTGGCGGACGTTGAAATGTACAATGCCGATATGATCGACATACAGCACTCTACGAGCAAGTTAGGGTGGCATGGCAATGTATTTGTACCTTACGACCTTTCAATCGTCTTTGACGGCGAATACCGCTTTAAAACACTATTCCAGAGTATACAGGAAAGTGGAGACTACTTCAAGTGGGTGACTCTGGCTAAACAGTTACGATCGTGCGGACGATTAGAACCACGAATAGCACTGGCAGCATCTTTTGCAAGTGTGCTTGTACAACCGCTTGATGCATTGCCGTTCATCGTAGACTTCTATGGACAGACAGGCGGCGGCAAGACAGTAACGATCAACATAGCTGCATCTATCTGGGGAAACCCGTCTCCAGGATCCTACGTTGGGAATTTCCGGTCAACAGATACGTCATTGGAGACAAGGGCAGACATGCTTAATAACTTTCCGATGATCCTCGATGACTCCAAGAACGCTTCTCAATATATTCGGGACAACTACGAAACATTGATTTACAATCTCTGTTCCGGTAAAGGGAAAGGAAGATCAAATAAGGACCTCGGAGCAGCTAAGGAGAATACATGGAGTAATGTAACCATTTGCAACGGCGAGAATCCTATTTCAGAATTTGCAGATTCCGGTGGAGCAATCAACAGAATTGTTGAAATTGAGTGTTGCGAGGATATTTACGAGAATCCGGCAGAGATTAACAGCACTGTAATGAAAAATTATGGTTTTGCTGGAAGAGTATTTGTTGGAAATCTTAAAAAATTTACACCGGATGAGTTAAAAGAAATGAAGTCTGAGATTGAAAAAGGCTTTGATGGATATAATTTTCCGGCAAAACAGGTCATGGCTATATCCACGCTCCTACTGGCTGACAAATTAGCTACAGATTTCATATTTAAGGATGGACGTGAGCTGACAGTCGAGGATGTTGTGGACATACCTACACGCAAGAAAGACGTATCGGAAGGACAGAGATGCTATGAATTTATCATCGAAAGTCTTTCTGTGTACGGGCAGCACTTTGATGCGCAATTCAGTTGCGATCAGTGGGGATTTAAGGAAACACCAGATGAGTATGGAGATGTATATGTGTATTTTTATCCGAAACCTCTTGAAAATCTCCTAAAGAACAACGGATTCTCCAGAAAAGCCTTTTCAGCATGGGCGATTAATCGAGAATTAATTAAGCATACAGGAAAAAGGGATACGGTAATAAAAAGAGATGGGGGAAGTGTAATGAGACTTGTTGCTGTAAAGATTATTGATATAAAAGATCTTGAAGACGAACAGGAAAATGAGCATGTTGAAGCTGATTTTATACCTGCTAATACTGGAACAAGTGTTCCGTTTTCGGGATTTGTAACCATGTAACCATGTAACCCGCGGAAAAGCATGTGTATAGGGAATAAAAAAATATATAAAAAAATCATATATACATTGCAATCTCCTATAGGAAAACATTGGTTACATTGGTTACACGGTTACATACCTCTGAAACCCGCATAAAATAAGGGTTTGAAGTGTAACCAAGGTAGTTGAAAGGTTGGTTACACGTTGGTTACAAAAATAAAATGATTACACAAATTAAAAAATAAAATTAAATTGTATGAAAATTCAGATTGTTACAATTGGTTACTAAGGCATAAGGAGTGGTTACAAAAATGGAAAAAGAGCAGCTTAATAAAAAACAGCGGTACGCATTGGACACAATGTTGTCTGGCAGTAATGTTTTCCTTACAGGAGATGCAGGAACAGGTAAAACAACGGTTATCCAAACGTTTATTGATGAGGCGGAAAAAGCTGGTAAAAGTGTTCTGGTATCTGCTACTACCGGAATAGCTGCGGACAATATCGGATATGGAGCGACTACCGTGCATCGTGCATTGAATATCTCAATCAAATTTGAGGATTACAAGAAAAAAGTGAAATCCAGAGCTGAACTGTTGAAGGAAGCGGATATTCTTATTATTGACGAGATCAGCATGTGCCGATTTGATTTGTTTAACATGATTGCAAAGACAATCATCACGGAGAATGAAGAGAGAGCTGTTGACAGACTTCTGAGCGGAGAAGATAAAGAAGATGTTCAGCTGATCGTAATTGGAGATTTTTACCAGCTCCCCCCAGTTATCACAACAGATGACCGTAAAATTCTCTGCCGGATGTATGGATCTGATTATGGGAAGGGCGGAAAGTATGAACATGGATATGCTTTCATGTCTGAATACTGGAAAGAAATGGGATTTGAATACATCAAACTTGATGAGGTGTGCAGACAGAATGATGAGGGATTTAAGTACGTGCTAAATGATATTAAATATGGCAACAATATTAGAAAATCCATTTCATATCTGGAGAATAACGAATCAGACAAGGTTATACCGGAAGCACCGTTTCTGGTCGGAACAAATGCTGAAGCCGATCGGATTAATAATACTTTCCTTGGAAAACTGGATAAAAAGACTGAAAAAGTGTTTCATGCAGCAGTTGACGGTGAGCTAACATCTGCCGACATCAAGAATATTGCATTTGCCAGAGAAGACTTAATTCTTAACATCGGTGCAAAAGTGATGATTACAGTCAATGATCTGTCTGGAAACTACGTCAATGGAACGATTGGCATCATTCAGAAAATTGTGGACAACGGAGAATTTGAAGAATCTTATCTGGTTATCAAGACTGATAAGGGTAAAACAGTTAACTTGTACAGATACAGTAAAGACATTGAGAAACAGGTTATTGAGGAATCTGAACAAGAAAAGGATGGTCAGAAGATCGTGAAAGAGAAGATTGTCCGTAAGAAATTTGGATCGTTCTCTCAGTTCCCGGTAAAACTTGCCTGGGCGATCAGTATTCATAAATCACAGGGACAGACATTTGAGAAAATCAATATTGATCCTTGCTGTTGGGATCCTGGACAGTTCTATGTGGCTGTTTCCCGGGCTAAATCAGCTAACGGCATACATTTTATCAGACCGATAAAACAGAGCTATATTAAGGCGTTTAGCAAGGATAACGAGCGACTTCTTGAACAGAGTTTTGAGGTAGAAGAAGGTGTATAAGTATGAGAGTGACGCACGAGCAGATACCGAACACCATAAAGTTTTTACAGATTGATTTTCCGGCACTGGTTCTCCAGACTGCCGGAATTGAAGAAAGGGACGAATACTGGCAGCAGGTAGTTGAGCAGATCCACATTGTATCAGACAAATATAATAAAAACGGCTTTGTGGATCATATGCTTACAGCCTATGCTGATTATCTGGACAAGATGCATAAGAAAGCTAAAAATCTGAACAAGGAGAAAGCCAATGAACAAAATGAAGGAGTATGAGCGAGGGAGAGAGGACGGCCTTGACCTGGCACTCAGAATTGTTAGAGATGGCGGTATAGAAGAGCTTGAGAGGGAAATAAAATTTCGAGGGATTACAGGAGTGCATACCTCTTTAGCCAGTAAGGACCTGGATAAAGCTGCACAGAAGATCAAAGAAATGACACTTGATACATTTACAATCCTTGGAATTGCCGTTTTACATGATGATTTCGGATTTGGACAGAAACGCTGCCAGAAATTCATGGACGGCATGGACAGGGGGGCTGATTATCTGATGGATGATATGGCAACCTGGGAGGATTATAGAAGATCAATCAAAGAGGAGCTGAACCTTGATTTGAGATTCCGAATTAACGATTAAGAGAGGTGTTATTGATGGGAAAATACAATACAGAGCGCAAACACAAAGAGGGACAGGAGATGTATAAAGCGGTATATCATTTTATCCTGAAATATTACCGAAAACACCACTATATGCCGTCTACAAGAAATATTGCAGATGGGCTAGATATTTCAATGGCTACTGCCAGAAAACACTTTAATTTGCTTTTAGATAACGGATTGCTCGTTAGCGAGGATCCGACAGAGCAGAGGGCGTATAGATTGAGTTATTCAAAGGTAGAGAACGATTAATCATGCACCAACTGTACAATAGCGTGCCAGTTGCTTACATTGGGAAAGTGAGGACGGAAATGAAAAACAATAATTACGCTTCATTCTTCAAAACAAAGCCAAAGAAAGTAGAGAGGTACATTCGTTGCAGAAAATGTGGTGGAAACATGGAATGGAGCAGGGGCTTTCCGCCACAAATCAAATGTACGAAGTGCGGATATACGGTATATCCCAAGCCTTATGAGCCAGATTGCATCAAACTGCCAGAAACATTGGAAGAATATTTTGAATTATATGAGAAAATAAGGAGGAAAAATGGATAAATTAAAACCTTGCCCGTTTTGCGGAGGAAAAGCAGAAATTCTGATTAATGAATATGAAGATTCGAGAAAAGAATATCTTGTGGCTTGCACAGAATGCGATGGAATGGTTGAACGCTGGAGAGAAACAGAGGAAGAAGCCGTAGAACAGTGGAACAGGAGAATAAGAAATGAATATTGATAAAGCAAAATTGAAGTTAGGAACTTGGTACGAGGATGAAAACGGAAATGTGATTAATCAAAAAGAAGATTTAATGTGTAAAGCACCGGAAAAGGCGAGAACGTATCATTCTTGTTTCCCGCTGCAAATAACGGAATGCATTTATGCGGTACATAGCAAACCTCAAAAGGAAACGTGCAAACACAAAAGAAAATATTGGAAAAAGGATACAGATCTGATAAAGGGATTAAAAGGCCATATATGCACTAATTGTGGGTGTAGCCAAACAAGAAAGTGGTGGCAGCCATGGGGAAGGAAATGGGATTATGGAACGAATACTACGCCACTTATTAACTGCCATACAAGTATTGGAGGTGGAAATCAAGATGTCATAATGGCAATGGTAAACAGCGGAGATTATACGCTACAGGAAGCACTCGTTGTTTGGTCTACGGCCTGCGAAAGATGTATGAATGTGCTTGCATACAAGTATTTGAATGGAGCGGATGGATATGAAGAATATTCAGACGAGTGGGAAAAATGCAATACTGAATGCGATTTCTGTAAGGCTAAGGAGGACGCAAAATGAGCTACTGTGACGGAACCTGTGAACACCTGAACGCAAGAAAACACAAATGCGAATTGACAGGAGAAAAACTCGCATACATGAAACAGAGTTGTGGAATCGAGTATTCAGTGCATGAACACAGAGGATTCTGTGAGAAAGATAAGGAGGACACGAAATGAAATTATTTAAAACAGTAGATGAGAAATTAGCAGAAATTGGATTTACAAAAGTAGAAGAGGATAAGTATGGGTGTATCTATGAGAGAAAAGACAAGGAATATAATTTTACACAAAAAGTTTTCATTGGACACAAAAAATCTGGTAGACATATTTTGCAGTCATATGATCCAGAATTAGGAGATTCGAAAGGAATTGGAAATACTTGCGTAGGTCTTACAGGATATGAAATGAAACTATTTCTTAAAAAGATGAAGCGGATGAAAATGTATGCGGGTAAGGAGGACACAAAATGTTAATCAGAAGTCAGGATAAAAGAATGATTGTAAATTTCGACAATATTTGCACAGTATCAGCGTTTCTCGAAAAGGATAGTGAGGATATCTATGTCGAAGATGGCACAGGCTCACTCATGGTCGGAAGATATTCCACCAAAGAAAAAGCCATGAAAGTACTGGATATGATTCAGGAAGCCTATGGAGATTCGGAATACACAAAATATGTAATTCCAGAAGTATGTAGGATATTAAGTATGAAGCCAAAAACGGAAGAAAACAAAGCACATGCTGGAGAACTTGGAGAAATGCTCAAAAAAGGAATGACGTTCCAGATGCCAGAGGACAGCGAGGTGGTTGTATGATTACATTCTTATTAGGATTTACTCTTGAAACCATATTCGGAGTGGTTGGCTTGGTATGTGTAGCGATCATGTACGACAAGCACCACCCAGACGATTAGAAAGGAGAATGGTATGTTGACAAGGAATAAAAAGCTGAAAGATTACGGTATTCCGGGAGAGGACATAGAAAAACTGAATACGATGCTGAAAGACTTCCCGGCAGAGTATGGATACCTACTTTCCAGTGCTGCCTTGTCAGCTTGCCCGAAGAACACGGTGATAGCGGATATGGTTATTGAAAACATCCTACACCGGAAAAGTTACAGGAAAATCAGTAAAGAAAGATATATCCCGATGAATCCGAAAGACTTCTACGGATACAGGCGCAAGACCGTCGCTGTACTGCATGAGAGAATGCGATTGTTGGGAGTGTGGGAGGAATAAGAGGACAAAATGGAAAAAAGTTTGTTTAGCAGCAATTCCGATCAATGGGCTACACCTAAATATATTTTCGATGAATTGAACAAAGAGTTTGACTTCACGCTAGACCCATGTGCGGACGCAAAAAACCATAAATGCGAGAAATTTTTTACTAAAAACGAAAATGGTCTTGCACAGGATTGGGGAGGGATGCGAGTGTTTTGCAACCCACCCTACGGAAGAGAAATATATCAATGGGTTGAAAAGAGCTACCAGGAAGGGCATAAAGAGAATACGCTCGTTGTTTTGCTGGTTCCGGCAAGGACAGATACGAAATGGTTTCAAGACTTTGTATATCATAGATCGGAAATCAGATTTTTGAAAGGAAGGTTGAAATTCGGAGACAGTAAGAATAGCGCGCCGTTTCCGTCAATGATAGTAATTTTTAGAGGACCTAAAATGTAAGCACAGGGAGGAATCAGATGAGCAGACTGATTGATGCAGACGAATTAATTAAATATATCAAAATTTGGGAAATTGGAAATAGTATTAGTTCCGACCAAAAAGAGTTTATTAATTGTGTCAACAGGCAGCTGACGGTTTTTGATGTGGACAAGGTTATTAGTGAATTGAAAAGAGATAAATTCGTTGAATCAGAATGTATCTTATCTGACGTACATCAAGGATATAATGCTGGACTGAACAGAGCAATCGAGATCGTGAAAGGCGGTGGAGTTGAATGAGAGAAATTCTTTTTAAGGCAAAACGGATTAATAATGGCGAATGGGTTGAGGGATATTACCTAAGAGATCAATATCACAT
>ERZ1023666.260-NODE-260-length-24018-cov-31.072904_pt1 | contig 24018 bp, 18 predicted proteins | sample MGYA00380341_ERZ1023666 | MGnify/ENA primary metagenome ERZ1023666 (study PRJEB33179, sample SAMN07448983) | human gut metagenome | biome: Human-gut; feature: Human associated habitat; material: Faeces | host: Homo sapiens | place: India: Bhopal | collected...
TAGCCGCCTCCTTTCAATAGAGAAGCCTCGATTACGTAAGTAGTCGGGGCTTTTTCGTTATATATATTTGTAACTATTTGGGGCTTTTTCCTGTTGTCAAGTCTCAAATGACATGTTCTTGAGGGACATCTATAATAAGTTTTGCAAATTTGCGTTATAGTGTTATGTTTCACTTTTTAAAGTACTATACTACGACCATCTGTCGATGGTTCTTACGCTGTCGATATAGCAGGGGATTCGGCATTCAGTCGCCTTCTGCTTATTCCTTTGTGCGCTATGTCATCAATGAACATTATCCTTATTATGCTTACACTGCACTTGAGGAGGAGATGTCTGAGCGCAGTCGTAGCTTCAGAAAGATGGGCAGACTGGTATTCCGTCTTGCCAATCATTGGCAACCTCAATATGTGGTGATGGGTGACTATGACTTTGCTCCTTATGCTTACGCTGGTTGCAACAGCACGTTGGTAAGGATGATAGACGACTATTATTTTGATGAAGAGGAAGGACAGCGTCTTCTTGTAGTGTTGGATCCAGATTGGTTGGATGATGCAAGCATCAGAAATGAACTCTTGGTGAATAGCTCTGACCAGATGTTGTTGCTTATCTTGGACATTCATGCCAACCAACATGCGCTACATTTATGGAACGAAATCATTTCTGATACTCGTTGCGGAGTAACCTATGATTTGTACTCCTGTGGCATTGTGTTCTTCGATAAAAGCAAACATAAACAAGATTTTAAGATTAATTTTTAATTCTGTATTAAAAATAACTATCAAAAGGCTTGGAAATACAAATAAAAGTATTACTTTTGCACGCAAATTTATAAACCGTTAAATAATTAGCTATGTATTGGACACTAGAATTAGCTTCTAAGCTGGAAGATGCACCATGGCCTGCTACAAAAGAAGAGTTGATAGACTATGCAACTCGATCTGGTGCGCCTCTGGAAGTTCTGGAGAATTTGCAGGAGATAGAAGATGAAGGTGATGTCTATGAAAGTATTGAGGACATCTGGCCTGATTATCCTTCAAAGGATGACTTCTTGTGGAATGACGACGAATACTAAGTCGATGATAGGGCTGCTCCTCGGGGCAGCCTTTTTCATTCTCAGTCTTTGATGGATGATATAAGGACGTTTCCTACAATAATATGGTGTTTTTCTCGTTATTAGTTTGTGTTTAAAAGAATAGAAATAGCAATTATATGGATGATATTGGGTGTAACCACTTGTTACGCTCAGTACGATCCTTCTTTTAGCCATTACTTTGATATGGAACCTTCTTTCAACCCTGGTTCCGTGGGAAAACAAGCCAAACTGAATGTGGATGTGGTCTATGCGCTCGACATGGCGGGATTTGAGCATAATCCTCGTACCATGTATGCCGCAGCAGATATGCCTTTCTATGCCATCAAGAATTACCATGGAGTGGGCATCCAGTTTATGAACGACCAAATCGGTTTGTTTACGCATCAAAAACTTGCTTTACAATATGCTTTCAAGAAACGCTTGTTTAAGGGTATGTTGAGCGCCGGTCTGCAAGTCGGGTTTCTCAGTGAGAGTTTTGATGGAAGCAAGGTGGATTTGGGTGAGTCCAACGACCCGGCTTTCTCTACTTCCAAGGTGGATGGCAGTGGCTTAGACTTGGGCTTTGGATTGTATTATTCGCATGGACCGTGGTATGTGGGGCTCTCTGGCTTGCATCTCAATACACCGAAAATAGACTTGGGAGAGACGAATGAGATGCAGATAGATGCAACGTATTATTTGACTGGTGGATACAATATTAAGTTGAGAAATCCGTTTTTATCTATAAGACCTTCCACCTTGGTGAGATATGATGGAACGACTTGGCGTGGAGACGTGACTTGCCGCCTTGTCTATACCCACGAGAAGAAGATGATGTATGGTGGTGTGGCATATAGTCCGACCAACTCCGTGACGTTTCTTTTAGGAGGCGTGTTTCATGGAGTCGTCTTGGGATATAGTTATGAGATGTACACCTCCGCCATCAGTCCCGGCAATGGAAGTCATGAGTTGTTTGTAGGTTATCAGACCGACATCAACTTGGTGAAGAAAGGAAGAAACAAACATAAAAGTGTAAGAATACTATAGTATATCAATATGAAAATGAAGAAATGTATCATGTTGCTTTGCTCAGCCTTTGCGCTGATGGCGCTGACCGGATGCTTTGGAGCTAAATCTTCTTCCATGGCAGGTCGTGGCGGCGAAGTCGTAGGCGTCAATGGCAAAGGTTTTACAGAGCCTTCTCCATACGGCATGGTGAAGGTGAATCGTGGCTTCTTAAAGATGGGCTTGGAGACACAAGACTCTTTGTGGGGTGAGAAGACACCGGTCAAGGAGATTTCCGTAGATGGTTTCTGGATGGATGATACAGAAATCACCAACTCTGAATATAAGCAATTCGTGACTTACGTGAGAGACTCTATCTTGCGTACTCGCCTTGCCGACCCTTCCTACGGCGGCGATGAGACCTATATGATTACTGAAGACAAGAATGGCGACCCTGTTCCACCTCGTGTCAACTGGAAGAAGAATCTTCCTAAGAAGCCTAATGAGGACGAGCAGCGTGCCATCGAGAGCCTTTATACCAAAAATCCTGTTACAGGAGAAAAGTTGATCGACTGGCGTCAGCTCAACTATAAGTATGAGATTTATGATTATACAGCTGCCGCTCTTCGTCGCAATCGCTTGAATCCATCGGAGCGCAATCTCAACACCGATGTGGTCGTTGACCCAGACGAGGTGGTAATGATTTCCAAAGATACCGCTTATGTGGATGATGAGGGAAATATCGTGAGAGAGACCATCAACCGCAGACTATCTGGTCCTTGGGATTTCTTGAATACCTATATCGTAAATGTATATCCCGATACCACTTGTTGGGTGAATGACTTCAAAAATTCCGACAATGAGACTTATCTGAGAAGTTATTTCAGTAATCCTGCTTACAATGATTATCCTGTGGTGGGCGTCACTTGGGAACAAGCGAATGCCTTCTGTGCATGGCGTACCGACTATCTCTTGAAGGGACTCGGTCCTGAGGCACGTTTCGTACAGCGCTATCGCTTGCCGACCGAGGCTGAATGGGAGTATGCTGCACGTGGCAAGGAGCAGAATGAATTCCCTTGGGAGAACAAGGATGTGAAGAATGGCGATGGCTGTTTCTACGCCAACTTCAAGCCAGACCGTGGAAACTATACCAAGGATGGCAACTTGATTACAAGTCGAGTGGGCATCTATTCGCCTAATTCAAATGGTCTCTATGACATGGCAGGAAATGTGGCGGAATGGACGAGCACTGTATATACGGAGGCAGGTGTGGATGCCATGAACGACTTAAACCCTACACTCGTATATAATGCGGCGAAGGAAGACCCTTATCGACTGAAGAAGAAGAGTGTGAGAGGTGGTTCTTGGAAAGACCCAGAGTCTTTCATCCGTTCTGCTTGGCGTTCTTGGGAATACCAGAACCAGCCAAGATCATATATAGGGTTTAGATGCGTGCGTAGTCTTGCTACTACCTCTAGCGCAAAGCAGAAACCTGCCAAGACACCAAAAAGAAAGTAGTCGTCAGCGACTAGACTAAAAGAAGATAATTATAGGAGATTATATCAATGGGCGAATATAGTAAGTTTAATATCGTTTATCGCTTGCAGAAATGGATGGACAGTGTGCCAGGACAGACATTTCTGAATTATGCATATAGTTGGGGTGCGTCTGTCGTTATCCTCGGTACCTTGTTTAAGTTGACCCACTTGCCAGGAGCCAATCTCATGTTGTTTGCTGGTATGGGAACTGAGGTGTTTGTGTTCTTCCTCTCCGCTTTCGACCGTCCATTCGACAAGACTGCAGATGGTCGCGACATCCCTACTCATATCACCGAGGAATACTTGGAGACAGGAAAGATTTCCTATCAAGAGAATGGGGAAGGCGCAGTGGCTCAGCAGCCAGTTGTAAATAGTATAACTACAGAATCTTCCGTTTCGGGTGCTGCCGTAGGTGGTGTTTCGGGCGGTACGGTAGTGGTAGGACAGCCAATAGGTGATGCTCACGTAGAACAGCCAATCGGTGGAGTATCTCAGCAGTCTGTTGCTGCTTCTACTGCATGGGTAGGCGGTCAGCAGAATGTGACCCCAGAGATGGCAGAAGCCCAGAGCAATTATGTGGATGAATTGAAGAAGTTGGTTGAGACCTTGGAGAAGGTGAACGAGCAGAGCACTCGATTGACTCGTGACAGCGAGGAGATGGAGAACTTGAACCGCACGCTCACTGGCATCAGCAAGGTATATGAAATGCAGTTGAAGGGTGCAAGTCAGCAGATTGGCACCATCGACCAAATCAATGAGCAGAGTCGCAAGATGGCTCAGCAGATAGAGCAACTCAACAAGATTTACACTCGTATGATAGAGGCGATGACCGTGAATATGCGTGCAGCAGCCCCAACCGTCAATCCTCAGGCATAAGAGGAGTAACTGAAAGAATAAAATAGAAATCAATGGCAATCAAGAAAAGACCCGTTTCACCACGCCAAAAGATGATCAACTTGATGTATGTCGTCTTGATGGCAATGTTGGCTTTGAACATCTCCACCGAGGTGCTCAATGGATTCTCTATTGTGGAAGAGAGCCTCAATCGTACCACCGCCAACTCTTCTGCAGAGAATGCCGCCATCTATGGTGACTTCTCTGATCAGATGAAGCAGAACCCTGCCAAGGTGAAGGAATGGTTTGATAAGGCAACGATGGTGAAGAATATGAGCGACTCGCTCTACAACTTCGCACAGCAGTTGAAGGAAGCTATCGTGAAAGAGGCGGATGGTAGCAAGGGAGACGTGAAGAACGTCGAGAACAAAGATAACCTCGAAGCCGCCGGTATCGTGATGCTTGCCCCAGGTACGGGAAAGGGTGCCAAGCTCTACCAAGCCATCAATAGTTATCGTGAGCGAATCTTGACTATGGTGACCGACGAGCATCAGAAGAAGATTATCCAAAGCAACCTCTCTACTGTTGTGCCAAAGGGTGTGCAGACCCTGGGCAAGAACTGGCAGGAGTATATGTTTGAGAATATGCCAGTGGCGGCAGCCATCACGCTTCTGTCGAAGTTGCAGAGCGATGTGCGTTATGCAGAGGGTGAGGTGCTACATACATTGGTATCCAATATTGACATGAAGGACATCCGTGTCAACAAGCTCGATGCCTTCGTCATCCCAGAGAAGACAACTCTCTATCCAGGCGAGCGATTCAATGCCAATATCGTGATGGCAGCAGTGGATACCACGCAGCAGCCAGAAATCTACGTCAATGGTATGAGAGTGAACTCGCCTCACGGACAGTATTCCTTTACTGCCGGAGGAGTGGGCGACCATCAGTTTGGCGGTTACATCTTGATGCATAATGCCAAGGGAGATGTGATGCGTCGCAACTTCATACAGAAATATACCGTTATCCCTGCACCAAATACGGCGACAGTGGCAGCCGACATGATGAACGTGCTCTATGCAGGTTATCGGAATCCTATCAGCATCAGTGTGCCTGGTGTGCCAGCCAATGCCGTTTCTGCATCCATGACAGGTGGCTCGTTTATCTCGAAGGGCAATGGGCACTTCGTGGCAGTACCTTCAGCCGTGGGCAAGGATGTGACCATCCACGTGACGGCACGAGATAAGGGACAGACTCGCACGATGCCACCTTTCACCTTCCACGTGAGAAAGTTGCCAGACCCAACGGCTTATCTCGCCCTCGGTACCAATCGTTATCGTGGTGGAGCCTTGCCTAAGGCATCTCTGATGAGTGCTACTGGCATTCATGCAGCGATAGACGATGGATTGCTCGACATTCCTTTCAGGGTGTTGAGTTTCGAGACAGTCTTCTTCGACAATATGGGCAATGCCGTTCCGCTGGCTTCGGCAGGAGCCAACTTCTCTGAGCGTCAGCGTGAGGAGTTCCGCAGATTGTCGAGAAATCGCCGCTTCTATATCTCTCATATCAAGGCGGTAGGCCCAGATGGTATCACCCGCAACCTCCAGGCTGCGATGGAGGTCATCGTGAGATAGGATGATGCCAACGATAGCAAACGTAGAGGATATTTATATCAGATAATCATATAGATAAAGAAATGATGAAAAAGATCATATTACTTTTGATGCTCGTAGGGCTTGTTCAAGGAGCTTTTGCTCAGCCAGAGGCTCGTCGCCAGGCACAGCGGAAGGCTCAGAATAAGTCGAATGCCAACAACATGACGACTCGTGCCCAAATCATGTTCCCAACAGCGGCTTCCATGGATGAGGATGTCGTGTGGAGACGTGACATCTATCGTGAGCTAGACCTCAACGAGGATGCCAATGCCCCATTGTATTATCCAGTGGAACCATTGGGTAGCCAAGTCAACTTGTTTACCTATATCTTTAAGTTGATGATGCAAGGACGTATCAAAGCCTATCAATACAAGTTGGATGGCAACGAGAGTTTCAATGCCGATGATGTCGTGAAGCCTAAGACCTTCCTCGACAACTATCACATTTATTATGAGAAGGATGCCCAGGGTAGAACTCACCTCGACAATAGTGACATCCCTTCTAAGGAGGTGAAGTCATACTACATCAAGGAGACTACCTATTATGACCAGCATACGGCTACATTCCATACCAAGGTGTTGGCACTATGCCCTATCATGACGAGAGATGATGACTTCGGAGATGGTGGCAACAAGTATCCGCTTTTCTGGGTGAAGTATGATGACTTGGCTCCATTCCTCTCCAAGCAGCAGATTATGACGAGCAATCTCAACAATGCGGCTACGATGAGTATTGATGATTACTTCTTGAGAAACCAATACAAGGGAAAGATATACAAGACCAACAATATGTTGGGCAAGACATTGGCGCAATATTGTTCTTCCGACTCAGCCATGAGTAAGGAGCAGAAGAAGATTGAGGCAGAGTTGGCTGCTTTTGAGAAGAACCTTTGGGGCGATCAAGCCAAGAAGGATTCTTTGGATAGCATCGCCAAGTTGGATAAGAAGAATGTGAAGGGTGTGAAGAAAAATCGCCGCAGTTCATCCGGCAAGTCTTCAGGCTCCACTGTAAAGAACCGCCGTCAGCGCAGTTCTAGCCCTTCTACTAGTGCCGCTAGAGTTTCTGTACGTCGTGAACGTCACTAAACTGTTGGGCTTTTGTGGAGATAGTTTATAAGTTTCGTAAAGATGAGTCTATTAATATAATACGATATGAAGAAGTTATTTGTGATTCTATTAGGTGTCTTCGCTTTGGGGGTTGCTACCCCTGCGCAAGCGCAAGTGAAGTTTGGTATCAAAGGTGGCTTGAATGTTACCAACATGACATTCACGAAAGACATTTTTGATGCCTCCAACAAGACTGGTTTCTTTATTGGTCCTATGGTGAAGGTTTCTTTGCCTTTGGGATTTAGTGTGGATGCAGCAGCTCTTTATGACCAAAAGTGTGCTGATGTAAAGTATGAATACACGGAAGCTATGTACGTGGACAAAACAACTGATGGAAGTTTACAATCACCTTCTGGAGACGTGGTATGTCAAAAGTCATCAGGTGTTGCAAAAGTAAAGCAGCAGTCTATTAATGTTCCTGTAAACTTGCGTTATGCGGTAGGCTTGGGAAGTATGGCTAACATGTTCTTTTTTGCAGGTCCACAGTGGGGCTTCAATATCGGTCATAAGAATTATGGAACAGAAAGTTATGGTGGTAATGAAAATCGCAACTTTTTAAGTTTCAAAGACTCCAATTTCAGCATCAACGTAGGCTTGGGTGCCACTTTGTTGAAGCATCTCCAGGTGTCTGCCAATTACAATATCGCTTGTGGAAAGACAGCTGACATTACATACGGAAAGGCTTTGCAGTACTTAGCCAAGGCGAGAAGTCGTAGCAATTGTTGGCAAATTGCCTTGGGCTATTGGTTCTAATAGTTCTTGTGCTTAAAATATATAAAAGCAGGTATCCAATATTGGGTATCTGCTTTTTTATTGCTATCTTTGCAAATGATATGAAATACGTAGACGTGATATTGCCCCTGCCGTTGCCTGGCTTGTTTACTTATTCTGTCCCCGAAGAGATGGAAGGGAAGGTCGTGTTCGGAAAGCGATTGCTCGTTCCGCTCGGCAAGAGCAAGAAGTATATTGCCATGGCAGTGAAGACGCATGATGTGAAGCCTGCCTTTGGTGTGAAGCCGATAGAACAGGTACTCGATGAGGAGCCAACGCTTCTGCCTCAGCAATATCGCCTCTGGTCTTGGATAGGCGAGTACTACATGTCGCCCTTGGGTGATGTCTATAATGCCGCCTTCCCTGCTGGCTTGAAATCCACGGAAAAGTTTAAGCCGAAGATGGAACTCTATGTGGAGCTTGCGAGTGCCTATCGCAATCCCCAAGCCCTTCGAGTGGCTATCAGCATGATGGCGAGAGCGGTGAAGCAATCTAAGACATTTATGGCGTTCCTCCAGTTGTCTCATTGGGACAGATTGTTGGAGGATGAACTGGATGAGAACAAAAAAAATAAAGTGACGAAGGAGGAACTGATGAATGAGAGCCATTCCACTTCCGCCATCGTCAAGACACTTATTGACAAGGGATTTCTTTTCACCTACGAACTAGAGGTTGGGCGACTCAATACATCCGGAGAGGCGCATTTCGACCAAATCAAGCCTCTCTCCATGCCCCAGCAGGATGCCTATAACCAGATTCTCATGCAGATGATGAAGAAGAATGTGGTGCTCTTGCACGGCGTTACCTCCAGTGGCAAGACCGAGGTGTATATCCATCTCATCAAACAGGCTCTCGATGAGCATAAGCAGGTGCTCTATCTCTTGCCAGAAATCGCCCTCACGGTCCAGATCATGGAGCGATTGCACCGTGTCTTTGGCGACCGACTGGGCATCTACCACTCGAAGTATAGTGATGCGGAGCGAGTCGAGATATGGCAGAAGCAGATGTCGGGGCATCCCTACGATGTCATTCTTGGTGCAAGAAGTGCCGTCTTCTTGCCATTCCAAAACTTGGGACTCGTTATCATCGACGAGGAGCACGAGACTTCTTTCAAGCAGCAAGACCCTGCGCCTCGCTATCATGCCCGCAGTGCCGCCATCATGTTGGCAAGCATGTATGGAGCCAAAACGCTGTTAGGTACTGCCACGCCTTCGTTGGAGAGCTACTACAATGCTCAGCAAGGCAAGTATGGTCTTGTCGAGATGAAAACTCGTTACCAAGGCATCCAACTGCCCGAAATCCAGGTGGTGGATGTCAAGGACTTGAAGCATCGCAAGATGATGAAGGGTGCCTATTCTCCTCAACTCTTGGCTGCCGTGAGGGAAGCCTTGGAGAATGGCGAGCAAGCCATCCTCTTCCAAAACCGCCGTGGCTTTGCGCCGATGATAGAGTGCAAGGTGTGCGGCTGGGTGCCGAAATGCCAGAACTGCGATGTATCTTTGACGCTCCATAAGAATATCAATCTCCTCACATGTCACTATTGCGGCTATACCTATCCCGTGCCAACGGAGTGTCCAAACTGTGGAAGCACGGAACTGATGGGGCGTGGCGTGGGAACGGAGAAGGTGGAAGACCAACTCTCGGAGATATTCCCGGAGGCTCGCATCGCCCGAATGGACTTGGATACGACCCGTACTCGCAATGCCTATGAGCGACTCATCACCGACTTCTCTACAGGCAAGACCAATCTCTTGATAGGTACGCAGATGATCAGCAAGGGTTTGGACTTTGATAAGGTGAGAGTGGTGGGCATTCTGAATGCCGACTCCATGCTCAACTATCCCGACTTCCGTGCCTATGAACATGCCTTTATGATGATGTCGCAGGTGAGTGGACGAGCGGGAAGAAAGGGAAAGCGAGGACTGGTGATATTGCAAACGAAGTCGCCCGAATTGCCGGTTATCTCTCAGGTGGTACACAATGATTACGCTGGCTTCTACAAAGACCTCTTGGAGGAGCGCCGTGCCTTCCGTTATCCGCCGTTCTATCATCTCATCAATGTCTTCCTCAAGCATAAGCATGACAAGGTGTGTCAGCAGGCTAGCATGGAAATGGGGCAGATGCTTAGGGGATGGTTTGGTGAAAGAGTCTTGGGACCTGACAAGCCTGCCGTAGCTCGTGTGAAGACGATGAATATTCGTAAGATCGTCATCAAGTTGGAGAACACGATAGACTATCGGAAGGTGAGAGAGTACTTGACTTACGCCCAGGATCGAATGCTTAAGGATCCGAGGTATGGAGCTTTGCAGATTTACTTCGATGTCGATCCGATGTAAAATAAAAAAGGCTATCCCAATCTAGCGAGAGGGATAGCCTGTTCTTAATGTAGTAAATGTAGTTATGTTATCTTGAAGTCTTTCTCCGAAAAGAAAACTGTCATTTCTGTAATTGTCATAGCTTAGAAGTTGATGTCAAGACCTACAGCGAAGACATTGTTGTTGCGAGTGTAGTCAGAGCTATAGTTGATGCTCTTCTCGGCTGTGAGCTGAACTGGCTCCGTTGTCTTCTTGTGCTGATAGAATGTGTGGAAGTAAGCCACGTTGAGATCCATCTTCTTGTTGATGTGATAAACACCACCGATGGCAACAGAGTTGGAACTTACAACGAATGACTTGTCATCCATATACTCGTCAGACAAACCATAGTTGGTGTTCTGCCAACCTGTACTCAGAGTGATCTTCTTGTTGACGTCTACCTCTACACCGGCATTATACTCCAAAGTACCACGCTTCAACTCCTTGTTGCGGTTGTTGTAAGATGTGGCATTCTTGTCGTCGAACCAGTGGAAACCTACGTTTACTCTTACTGCATCTACAGGGCTGTAGCCTACTCCCAAAGCCAAGTAAGCAGGAATGTCGCCAGCAATCTTCTTGCCGTCCCCATATTCACCGATGGCTCCGTCTATCTTTGAGTCAAACTGAGTCTTCAAAGCGACCATGGCTCCTTGAATTTTTGGGTTGCTCAGAATTGCGTCTGCAGCAGCCTCTGGCACACCATTAGCGATGTAGGCATTGCGCAGATTGTCGGGCAGGTTGCCGATACTTGGTATCTGATTTACTGATTTGTTCTTCAGACGTATACGGGTCTTGAACTCATACTTGGCAGAGAAGTTCCAACGGCCGGTCTTGTAATCTACGCCGATGATAGGAGTGAAGCCTACGCCACTCTGGTCGCAGCTCAACTCGATATTGGCAGAGCTTTCCTTAGCTGGGTTGAGTACCTTATAAAGAGGCATCTGTCCTACCTGAATGTTCTCTACATAACCATAGTAATTGGTCAGAGCATAAACGCCACGAACACCCAAGAATGCACTGAAGTTGTCGCTGAACTTATAAGCGGCACCTGCAGAGAGACCATAGTAATACTGGCGTCCGTGCATATAGCTGTTGTAGCTGTACTTGCCTTCAGTTCCGAAGCACTGGTTGCTTGAGAATATGGCTGGTACATTGTAAGCACCTGCTACCTGGTCGACAGCACCTGCCAACTGGCAAGCTGCAATGGCAGTCTCGGCAACAATCTTCTCGAAAGAACCCAGTCCGTCGTCGAAAGTACACTTACCGCCACCACCGGTGAGGGCGAAGTTTGCCTGGAAAGACCATTTGCCCTTGTTGTAGGCATACTGGAAAGAAGGGATAACTGGGGCAAAAGCCTTACCCTTGAAATCACGAGGAGTGATAGGATTGTTTACATTATTAGTAAACAATTTGTAATCATTGTTGATAGTACGAGTTTGATAAGCCAACTGCCAGTTGATGGCAAGATGGTGACCTTCACCCATGAATACAACGCCGGCTGGGTTGTAATAAACACCATCGATACCGATGGAAGCCTCACGGCTCATCATTCTGTTGAATGCAACATGCTGGTTTGTGTTTGTGAGCAAACCACCTGCCAATGTAGGTGTTGCACAGGCCATCGCAATGGCAACACAAACTAATTTTAGTTTCTTCATTTTAATAATTTTAAATAAAAACGTCCGCAAAGGTAAGAAGAATGTTCTATTTCTCCACGAGGTTGCGTCTTTATTTAAAATGTTTTAACGCAAAAAGGTCGATAACTTGCACAGACTTTCGCTTTTGTGCAAATTATCAGGTATTCAAGTGAGGGTAAGAGATGCGAGTATGGTAGATGGACTTCAAGCGCTCGATGAGTACAGACTTGGCGAGGGCGATGTCACGGAAGGTGATAGGACACTCCTTGAAGAAGCCGTCAGCCACCTGGCCATCGATGAGCTTGTTGACCAAGCCCGTGATGCTCTCCTCGGTATATTCCTTGAGTGAGCGAGAGGCTGCCTCCACCGTGTCTGCCATCATCAAGATGGCTTGCTCACGGGTGAATGGGTTAGGACCCGGATATTGGAACAATTCCTTATCCACCTGCTCGTCTGGGTGCGCATTACAATAATTAATATAGAAGAACTTCGTGATTCCCATGCCATGATGCGTGGAAATGAAGTCCTTGATGATGCCTGGGATGTTGGCTTTCTCGGCGAGTTTCAGTCCTTCCGTCACATGGCTGATGATGATTTGGGCACTCTCCAGGTCGGTGAGCTGGTCGTGTGGGTTGACGCCAACTTGGTTCTCCGTGAAGAAGACTGGGTTCATCATCTTGCCGATGTCGTGATACAAGGCTCCTGTACGTACCAAGAGACTGTTGGCATGGATGCGGTTGGCTATCTCTGCCGCCAAGTTGCCCACCGTGATGGAGTGTTGGAAGGTGCCTGGGGCTATCTCACTCAGGTTGCGAAGCAAACCCTTGTTGGTGTTCGACAACTCAAAGAGGGTGACGTTGGAGATGAATCCGAAGAGTTTCTCGATGAGGTACATCAGTGGATAGGAGAGCAAGAGGAAGATGCCATTGATGGTGAAATAGGTGTACATGTTAGGGTCGATGTTGAATACCTCTGTATCTTGCATCAACTGCAATGCGAGATAGACCATGCCACTCGCTACACCTACCAAGAGGGCGGTGATGAATATCTGCGAACGCTTGCTCAGTTCACGCAATGAATAAATCGCCACCAAGCCCGAAGCCAACTGTACGATGATGAACTCGTATTGGTACTTGACGGCTGCCGCACAGATGAGAATCATCGTGACGTGGGTGATGAAAGCCGTGCGGGAGTCCATGAACACCCTGACGAAGATAGGTGCCATGGCGAATGGGATGATATACACCGAGAAGAAGTTGTGCTTCATCATCAGTGACACCAGGATAGGGAAGAGAGTGATCATCGCATAGAGCATCGTGATGCTACGAGGCTTCTCGAAGTAGTCCTTGCGGAAGAGGGAGAGATAGGAGGTGAACATCATCACGAGGATGAACACGAAGAGTACCTGACCGATGATGGTGGTGGTAATTTCCTCTTCCGTCGAGGTGCGTCGCTTCATCTCCTTGTCGAAGGAAGTGAGCACACGATAGGTATAGTCGTTGATGATTTCGCCTCGGTCGATAATTTTCTGTCCGCTCATCACCATGCCGCTGGCGAGAGGTATGCTGCTCAGCAGGTCGCTCTTCTCGGTCTCGCTCTTCTCCTTGTCGTAGATCACGTTGGCCTCTACATAGTTGTTGAGGTTGCAGCGAGAGAGGATGGTGCGCTGGGCAGCCAACTTCTCGTTGGAGAAGATATGCTCGTAGGCGGCGATGGTGGAGTAGAAGGATGTGATGGGCACGCTCTTCACGTTCTTGCCCGATATGATGCGTATCGTGCTGGTCGAGTCCTTGAAGATTCGGTTGTACTCCGTGGTATTGATGATGCCCATCTGATAGACCGTGTGCAACTCGTGGGCGATGATGCTCAGATAGTCGGGTGAGAGACCGGGGATGCCGCTCTTGAAGTCGGTCAAGAAGCGTCTCACCTGCACGTTCTCTACGGTGGGGTTGACGCCATAATAAGGCTGGAACTGGTTCATCAGGGAGTCTTGCTCATGCTTGATGGCCTCGTCGGTCTTGTAGATAGGGAAGTCGAACTTGGCGATGACGGAGCCATACATCCATGGCTTGCCCACGTCGTAGCGGTATTGTCTGCCCTCGTTGCGAGGCAGGAACCAAACGATGATGGCGACGGTGACGCAAATCAATATCGTCTTAGTCAAAAAGTTGCGCCAATAATTCTCCTCAGGATTATTAAATATGCTCATTTTCCTAATATTTTCATTTAACTTTGCGAAAATACGAAAAAAAACTATTATAATCGCAAAAAAAGATGTAAATTTGCAGAAAATTTTAAAAATAGCTATAAATAAGACATGGCAGATAGAAAAGTAAGGGTGCGTTTTGCACCTAGCCCAACTGGTGCTTTGCACATTGGCGGTGTACGTACCGCCCTTTATAATTATTTGTTTGCTCGCCAGCATGGAGGTGAGCTCGTGTTCCGTATTGAGGATACAGACTCTCATCGTTTTGTACCAGGTGCCGAGGAGTACATCTTGGAATCTTTCAAGTGGCTTGGCATCAAGTTTGACGAGGGTGTGAGCTTCGGCGGCGAGCATGGTCCTTATCGTCAGAGCGAGCGTCGTGACATCTATAAGAAATATGTACAGCAGTTGCTCGACAATGGCAAGGCTTATATCGCATTCGATACTCCTGAGGAACTGGAGGCTAAGCGTGCCGAAATCCAGAACTTCCAATATGATGCGCACACTCGTATGCAGATGCGCAACTCGCTGACTCTCTCCAAGGAAGAAGTGGAGCAGTTGATTGCCGATGGCAAGCAATATACCGTACGCTTCAAGATTGAGCCAGGACAGGAGATTCATGTCAACGATATGATTCGTGGCGATGTGAAGGTGATGAGCGACATCCTCGACGACAAGGTGCTCTACAAGAGTGCTGACGAGTTGCCTACCTATCATTTGGCAAACATCGTCGATGACCACTTGATGGAGATTTCTCACGTCATCCGTGGTGAGGAGTGGTTGCCTAGTGCTCCACTTCACGTACTTCTTTATAAGGCTTTCGGATGGGAGGACACTATGCCTCGCTTCGCACACCTTCCATTGCTCTTGAAGCCAGAGGGCAAGGGTAAGCTCTCTAAGCGTGATGGCGACCGCCTCGGCTTCCCAGTGTTCCCACTGGAGTGGCACGACCCTAAGACAGGCGAGGTTTCTTCGGGCTATCGTGAGAGTGGTTACTTCCCTGAGGCTGTGGTCAACTTCTTGGCGCTCCTCGGCTGGAACCCTGGTACTGAGCAGGAAATCTTCTCGCTCGATGAGTTGGTGAAGGCTTTCGACATCTCTCGTTGCTCCAAGGCTGGTGCCAAGTTCGACTTCAAGAAGGGTATCTGGTTCAACCATGAGTACATCTTGAAGAAGAATGATGACGAGATTGCCAACCTCTTTGCGCCTATCGTGGCAAACAATGGCGTGGAGGAGTCTATGGACCGTGTGAAGCAGGTGGTTCACATGATGAAGGACCGTGTCAACTTCGTATATGAGTTGTGGCCATTGTGCTCCTTCTTCTTCATTCCTCCTACGGAGTACGATGCCAAGACCGTGAAGAAGCGTTGGAAGGAGTATTCTGCCCAGCAGATGACCGAACTCGCCGAGGTGCTCGAAGGCATCGAGGACTTCTCTATCGAGGGTCAGGAGCCTATCGTGATGAAGTGGGTAGAGGACAAGGGCTATAAGCTCGGTGATGTGATGAATGCCTTCCGCTTGACTCTCGTAGGTGAGGGCAAGGGTCCTGGTATGTTCGACATCTCTGCCTTCCTTGGCAAGGAGGAGACCTTGGCACGTCTTCGCAAGGCCATCGAGGTTTTAGGATAATATTATCAACTTAAAAAACTCTCTGGGGTAGGATGTGGCAGGTGTTCGTTTTCTTCCTCAGAGAGTGTTTGTGTTAGACCAACCAAAAAGAAAGATTAATCATGATATATAATATTGTCATCTATTTCGTCCTTTGGGGCATAGCAATAGCCAGCTTGTTCAGCAAGAAGGTGCGCAAGATGTGGAAGGGCGAGCGAGAGGCTTTCAAGTTGCTGAAACAGAAGGTGGATCCTGATGCCAAGTACATTTGGTTTCATGCCGCTTCTCTCGGTGAGTTTGAGCAAGGTCGCCCTTTGATGGAGCGCATCCGCAAGGAGCATCCTCAGTACAAGATTCTGCTTACCTTCTTCTCGCCTTCTGGCTATGAGGTGCGCAAGAACTATGAGGGGGCTGACATCATCTGTTATATGCCGATAGACACTCGACTCAATGCGATTCGATTCCTGCGCTTGGTTCGCCCTGTGATGGCTTTCTTCATCAAGTATGAGTTTTGGTCTAACTTCTTGCATATCCTCAAGTATCGCAACATTCCTACCTATAGCGTGAGCAGTATCTTCCGTGAGGACCAGGTCTTCTTTAAGTGGTATGGCAAGAGCTATGCCGGGGTGCTGAAGTGCTTCACCCGATTCTTCGTGCAGAATGAGGAGAGCAAGCGACTCTTGGAGGGCATTGGCATCACCGATGTGGATGTAGTGGGCGATACTCGCTTCGACCGAGTGCTCCAAATCAAGGAGGCTGCCAAGTATCTGCCTATCTGCGAGGCTTTCCGTAAGGGATGTGTGCCTGCTGAGGGCAAGGCAAGCGATGCTTCTGCTGAGGACAAGGCAAGAGAGAAGGATTACAAGGTATTCGTGGCTGGCAGCAGTTGGCCGCCGGATGAGGATATCTTTATTCGCTTCTTCAATGCGCACAAGGACTGGCGTGTCATCATTGCGCCTCATGTTATTGGCGAGGATCACTTGAAGCAGATTCTCTCCAAGATTCAAGGTCGTAAGGTGGTACGCTATACTCAGGCGACTCCCGAGGAGGCTGCAAAGGCAGATGTGCTGATTATCGATTGTTTCGGCTTGTTGAGCAGCATGTATGGCTATGGTGATGTGGCTTATGTGGGTGGTGGCTTCGGTGTCGGCATTCACAATACCCTGGAAGCTGCGGTTTGGAATATGCCGGTCATCTTCGGTCCTAACAATAAGAAGTTCCAGGAGGCGCAAGGCTTGTTGAAGTCGGGTGGCGGTTTTGAAATCAATGGCTATGAGGACTTTGAGGCCTTGATGCTGCGTTTTGCAGTGTCTAGGTCTGAGAATGAATCCGCTGGTTCTGATTCTGTATCATTCTTGAAGTCTTCGGGCGAAAAGGCTGGAGCTTTTGTGGCTAGTTTGTCGGGTGCTACTAATAAGGTGATGGCAAAGGTGAATTTCTAGGCTGACTGGTGTCAATGGTTCTGGTTGACTGATGTGAGTAATCTGGTTGGCTGAGGTAATCTGCCTGCAAAGTTAGTCATTATTTGACAGAACGCCAAAAATCGCTTTGCACTTAAGTGTGAAAATCTTTTAATAGATACACTGATTTTAGTTAAATAAACTAACTCGTAGTTTTCTTGTTTGGAAAACTACGAGTTTTGTTTTATAAGGCATAGTTTTGCGAGTCAAATGACAGTTATGACAATTACAGTTATGACAGTTTTTTCTAGAATACCCCACTTTTTCCTGCTTCCGATTTATAAGGATATATTTTATATTATTATTATATATATTTATATAATATATAATATACATTTCATGTAGAGTTGTAAAAAATCGTTTTTGAAAACTGTCATAACTGTAATTGTCATAACTGTCATTGCAAAATGTCTTTGCAACAAACAAAAAAGTGGTGGGGTTCATCAGATGAACCTCACCACTTTATATATATCGTCTCGTTTTTACTTGATGATGCGATAGTAGTCTTCCTTGCGAGGCTTCACGGTGTGTGGATGTGCGGAAGCATAACCGAGCGACAAGGCTCCTACGCCCATCAATCCTTCTGGGAGATTCCAGTCTTTCATCAACTTCTTGCCCTCTTCGGTGGCAAACATAATGTCCTCACGATTGATCCAGCAAGAAGAGAGCCCGATGGAGTGGGCTGCTAGCATCATGTTGCCGAGGATGAGCCTTCCATCCTTCACGTTGTTAGGGTCGTCCTCACGTGCCAAGACGATGACGATGGTTGGTGCGCCATAATATGGGTCGCTCTCCACGCCCATTGCCTTGGCATTCATTTGGCGTAGCTGTGCGCAAGTCTCTGGGTTCTGTACGGCTATGATGAATGGTTCTTGTGAACCATGACCTGTGGCAGCCCAAGTACCGGCTTCCAAGACGGTCTTCAGCTCCTCATCGGTGATTTGGTCAGCCTTGTAGCGGCGGATGCTTCTGCGCTCCTTGATGGCTTTCAAAACTTCATTTTCCATTTTGTTTATGCTTTTGGTGATACTTTATATATTTTCTGATAAAATTGCAATAGGCTTCATTTTTTTCTCACTTTACATTGGACAGCCCGTGTCTTCGTCCTCTATGTATTGGCTCAAGACTCTTCCGATGCGAGCCAAACCTTGCATCAAGGTCTTGCGAGGACAAGCGATATTGACACGGAGGAAGCCTTGACCAGCCTTTCTGCCGTATAGCGTACCGCTGTTGACGAACACCTTGCCATCTTGCATCAACTGCTCGTATGCCTCGTCGGATGACAATTCTATGCCCAGGATGTCGAGCCATACTAGGTAGGTGCCTTCCAATCGGGTGACACGCACCTGAGGAAGCTCTGTGGTGAAGAAATCCTTCAGAGCCTGATAGTTCTCCCAGAGATATTGGTTCAGCTCGTCGAGCCACTCCTCTCCCTCGTTGTAGGCAGCCTGGAGTGCAATGACACCGAACGGATTGACATCGCAAACCTCATTGATGTTGATGGCACGGTCGATACGGCGGCGCAAGGCGGCGTCAGGGCAGATGATGTTGGCTATCTGAAGACCGGCGATGTTGAATGCCTTGGTAGGCGAGTTGAGCGTCACGCTGTTGTCACGGCAAGCCTCGCTGATGCTGGCGAATGGGGTGTAATGGTAGCCCGGCATCACTAGCTCGCAGTGTATCTCGTCGGCGATGACTTTCACGCCGTGCTTCATGCAGATGTCGTTCATGCGCTCCAGTTCCTCCTTCTTCCATACTCTTCCGGCAGGGTTGTGAGGGTTGCAGAGGATGAAGGCGGTGGTCTTCTCGTCGGCGCACTTGCGCTCGAAATCCTCGAAGTCGATCTCATAAGTGCAGTTGCCCACACGTCTCAGCTCGTTTTCCACCACTTCGCATCCATTGTTCTTGATGCTGGAGAAGAAACAGTTATACACTGGTGTCTGAACCAATACCTTCTCGCCCGGCATGGTGATCGCCTTCAGCGTGCAAGAGAGCGCAGGAACGACTCCTGAGGTGTAGAGAATCCAGTCTCTCTCTATGTTCCACTGATGGCGGCGAGAGAACCAGTTGATGATAGCCTCGTAGTAAGAGTCGGGTACGAGGGTGTAGCCGAAGATGCCGTGCGCCACTCGCTTCTGTAGTGCCTCGATGATGGTAGGGGCGGTAGGGAAGTCCATGTCGGCTACCCACATAGGGATGACTTCGTCTTCCTTCATCAAGTCCCACTTGTAGGAATTGGTGCCACGGCGTTCTATGATTTCGTCAAAATTATACTTCATATTCTTATCTCTTTTAGATACAATTTACTGTTATAAATATGAATAGGGAATCGAGATTTCTAGTCCATGCAGGAGAAATCTCGGTTCCCTTTGTCGTTGTGATTTATTCTTTTGAATGATCGATGATTTCGCAAGCTCCTGCTGGAGCCTTGGCGAACTCTGTGTAGGTGATGCTTCCCACCTCGTCAGCCTCGATGCGTCCTGAGATAGGATTCTTGATGTTGGTGATGGCTCCCTTGATATGAGCATCGATGTTGGAGCAATCCTCGAAGGCACGGTCGCACTCCTTGTCGAAGGTGCAATCCACCAAGGTGACGTGGTCCATGTAGCAGAGTGGTTGCTCGCCACTGATATGGCAGCGCACCAACTTGATGTTCTTGCTGTGCCAAGCGAGGTATTCTCCGTTCAGCTCAGAGTCATACACCGTCACGTTCTCACACTCCCAGAAGCTGTCCTTGGTCGTAATCTTGGCATGGTGTACCTCCACGTTCTCGCAGTATTGGAAGACGTACTTCGAGTCGCTCTCCAAGCCATCCACGTAGATATTCTTGGAGAACATGAATGGATAGGTGCCATCGTGCAGCTTCACATCCTTCAATTTCAGTCCATCCACCTTCCAGAATGTCTCGTCGGCATCCGTGATGTTCACGCGCTCCAGTTCTAGGTTCTTCATCTCTCTGAAGAACTTCGGACCGTCTATCGTACAGTCTTTCATCACCATGTTGTCGCTATACCAGATGGCAGAACGGCTCTCCGGAGCGAAGTAGCAGTTGGTGATGACAGAGCCATCCACGTGCCACCAAGGGTACTTGCCGTAGAATTTGGAGTTGTGGCATTCCAAGTTCTTGCAGCACTTGATGCCCGATTCTCCATCGGTAATTGTAATATCTTCCAAACGAACGTCGTGTGCGCCAAAGAGAGGGCGCTCACCACCGAAAGTCTTGTTCTTGATCAGTTCCATTTCTATTAATTGTCTAATTGTTTGATTTCGTTTGCAAAGTTACAAAAATAATGCCAAAGATGGATAATCTAGTTTACAGAAAGATGTATCTTAATTACTGAAATCAAAAAAGGCTGTTCGTGAAAATCACAGAACAGCCTTTCTATTTCATTTCAAATTGTTCTTCTACGAGAGAATTACAAGTTTGGGTTCATCTTTGTCCACTCATCTACTGCAGGAACGATGCCGAGCTCAACGATCTCGTCACGCATCTTGCAGAGGTGCTCGTAAGACTTAGCGAGAGATGCCATCTCCTCCTCAGTACCCTGAGGCTCTGTGAAGTGAACACCAGTCTTGTCGATAGTAGTAGGCATAGCCATCATTACGTTCTTGAAGCCGCACTTGTCGCACTTAACGAAGCAACCTGCTGGCAATGTGAACTTCTCACCACCCATAGCAGCCTCGATCATCTTAACTGCGTTGTAAGCTGGGCTCTGGAATGAAGAACGGCCACGGAGCTTGATGATGTTAGAACCACCCTGTACTGTGTGGTGCTTGATCTCCTCCCAACGCTCGTCAGAAAGACCCATCTCTGCCAATGGCTTGCCGTCAACCTTAACCTGAGAAGCAAATACTGCCATCTGCTCGCCGTGACCACCATAAGTGTGAGCGCCAGTAACCTTATCCTGCTGTACACCGAACTCGAGAGCCAAAGCCTGCTGCAAACGAGTAGAGTCGAGAGCTGCGAGTGATGTCAACTGGTTTGGCTTCAAACCTGAGTGAATCAGTGCTGTCAAAGCTGTAACGTCAGCTGGGTTGAAGATAACAACTACGTGCTCAACCTCTGGGCAGTACTTCTTGATGTTGTCACCGAACTCAGCGGCGATCTTGCAGTTACCCTTGAGGAGGTCCTCACGAGTCATACCCTCCTTACGAGGAGCACCACCAGAAGAGATAATATACTTAGCACCAGTGAAAGCCTCCTCAGGATTAACAGTATAAGTTACGTTTACGCCTGGGAATGCGCACTGCTGGATTTCATCGAATACACCATGAACACCTGGCTCATAGATATCGTAAAGACAAATGTTTGGAGTAAGGCCGAGCATCAAAGCGCTCTGTACCATGTTAGAACCAATCATACCGCCGGCACCGACGATCAAAAGCTTGTCATTAGTTAAAAATTCCATAACTACAATTTTTATTTAAAGTGTTTATAATTTTCTTTCTCTAGCCTCCTGGCTTTGTGTGACGCAAGGAGAAAATGCGGAATCGGAGTCTTTAGAAAGCTTAAAAAGCAGTCTTTTTCTTTTTCCGACCGCAAAATTACTAAAAAGAAGTGTAAATCGTGCATTTATTTGCGCTTAAATTTGTTGTTAATTCTTAAAATTATTATCTTTGTAATCTCTAAATAGCAAATAGGGGCTTCTGTCATCGAGCCTATACCGTAAAACGCAGTATAGGCTCTCTTGGAATTTCCCTATATATATTAATAATGTATATAAACCCTTATGGACATGAATGAAATAAATCAAAGATTGGAAAAACTGCGAGAGGTGATGCGCCGTGAGCACCTCTCTGCGTTCATATTCCCTAGTACGGATGCTCATCAGAGTGAATATGTGGCTGACCATTGGCAGGGCAGAGCGTGGATTTCAGGTTTCAATGGTTCGGCAGGTACGGCTGTTGTCACCATGCATTCGGCTGCCCTGTGGACCGACTCTCGCTATTTTATTGCTGCAGAAGAGCAACTGAGAGGCACTGAGTTCCAGTTGATGAAGTTGAAAGTGGAAGGTACGCCTACGATTTCTGATTGGATAGCGAGCGAATTGTCGCAAAATGAAGATGAGTGTCGTGAGGTGGGATTGGATGGTATGGTCAATTCATACAATGACACGATGGCTTTGATTTCTGACTTGCGAAAGGCTGGGGGAATCACTGTGCGCACCAACTTCGATCCCTTGGAACAAATTTGGATGAATCGCCCTGCTATCCCGGAGAATCCTGTGGAGATTCAATCTCTTAATTTCGCAGGCGAGACTGTGGACGATAAAATCCAACGTATCCGCAAGGCTTTGCGTGAACATCATGCTGATGGCGTCTTGGTGTCTGCTTTGGACGACATCGCTTGGACCCTCAACCTTCGTGGAACAGACGTACATTGCAATCCAGTCTTTGTCAGCTATTTGTTAATTTCTTCAGACCAAGTGTCGTTGTTTGTAAATCCGAAGAAAATTTCGTCAGAAGTGAAGGCTTATCTCGATGAGCATGGTATCTCTCTATTTGACTACAATCAGGTAGAAGAAGGTTTGGAGTCTTATGCTGATTACAATATCTTGCTTGATGGCGATGAGACAAGTTTTTGTCTTTGGAAGAGTGTGAAGTGCCAGGAAATCATAGCTGCCAAATCGCCCATCCCAGTGATGAAGGCGGTGAAGAATGCCACCGAGATAGAAGGCTATCATCGGGCAATGCTTCGTGATGGAGTGGCAATGGTGAAGTTCCTCAAATGGCTCAAGCCTGCTGTAGAGGCGGGTGGACAGACGGAAATGTCCATTGACAAGAAGTTGACTTCATTGCGTGCTGAGCAAAACTTGTTCCGTGATATATCTTTCGATACGATTGCTGGTTATCAAGCTCATGGCGCTATCGTACATTACGAGGCAACGCCTGAGACAGATGCTCCTCTTTTGCCTGAAGGATTGATTCTCATTGATTCCGGTGCCCAATATCAAGACGGAACCACTGATATTACAAGAACCATAGCACTCGGTCCGGTTACTGAGGAAATGAAGCATGTTTATACGCTCGTGTTGAAAGGACATATCCAATTGGAACTAGCCAAGTTCCCTGATGGAGCTTCTGGTACGCAGATAGATGCGCTGAGTAGAGAGTTCATGTGGCGCGAGGGCTATAACTTCTTGCATGGAACAGGTCATGGCGTAGGCTCCTATCTGAATGTGCACGAGGGTCCTCACCAAATCAGAATGGAGTGGAAGCCGACTCCTTTACGAGCTGGAATGACGGTGACTGACGAACCAGGTCTGTATTTGAAAGGAAAATTTGGCGTTCGAATCGAGAATACCTTATTAATAAAGGACTTTGTCGAGACAACTTTTGGTAAGTTCCTGCAAATGGAGTCCTTGACTCTTTGTCCCATCGATACAGCACCGATAGATGTGGATATGCTCTTGCTTGAAGAGGTGGAGTGGTTGAACGCCTATCATCGTGAAGTATTCGAAAAGTTGTCTCCTTATTTGGAAGATGAGGAGGTGGGTTGGCTTGCCGAGGCAACAAAGCCGTTGGTAAAGTAGCATTTTGGGGTCTTTTCGCTTGCTTAAATGCCTTCAAAAAGTCTCAAAATGAACATTTTTGAGCAAAAAATCGGCTAAAAGCTTGGTTATTTGACAAATAAGATGTAATTTTGCACCCGCAAATTGTGGCGACATGCCCTTTTCGCTTCGAAATTTTAAGTTTAACATAATAAATTAAAACAAAAACAAAATGATTATTGTACCAGTTAAGGACGGTGAGAACATCGAGAGAGCTCTCAAGA
>ERZ1023666.263-NODE-263-length-23900-cov-22.413294_pt1 | contig 23900 bp, 9 predicted proteins | sample MGYA00380341_ERZ1023666 | MGnify/ENA primary metagenome ERZ1023666 (study PRJEB33179, sample SAMN07448983) | human gut metagenome | biome: Human-gut; feature: Human associated habitat; material: Faeces | host: Homo sapiens | place: India: Bhopal | collected...
ACCTTGAGCAGTTGGGCGCAAGGTGGGCTGCCTAGTCGCTATAATGTAAGCTATCTCAATATGGCTGCAGGTATGCCGAATAACTTTGCTGATGACATCTTTCAGGATTCCTACGGCTTCGTATGGATCAGTACACATGGTGGTGGATTGGTGCGCTACGATGGTTTCAACTTTATGAACTTCGGTTTGGGGTCTGTAGGAATCAGTCTGCGAAGCAACAGTTGCCGTAATGTCTGCGAAGATCCGTTCAAGCGCCTTTGGGTGGCTTTCGAAGAAGGTCCGCAGGTGCTCGACCTCAATACCATGCAGCCTGTTGTTCCACCTTGTGAGAACAGTCAGGTAGAGGCACAACTCAACAAAGTATTTAAGAACCTTTGCACCCGAATATATTGTGATGCAAAGGGCAATATATGGATGCTGTCTTTCAACCAGCTTACCCGTTTCGGCTTTAACGAAAAGGGCGAGGTGAACAGCGTCTTGTCCACATCCTATCCTTATAATGCTCCCGACCTCGGAATCTGTGATGTCTATCGCAGAGGAACAGTTGTATTATGCAACAATGGAGTGGTGAGCGAGTTCTCAGTGAAGAACAATCAGCTTGTGGCAAAGAACATCTCATCCCTCTTCCCTCCGCTCGAAGGTAGGTATGCCGGTGCCATCATCTCATATCATGGCAAGATATGGATGGGTACGAATCGCGGATTGCTTAATAGCGGCAAGCAGGAATTCCATTGCTCTGCTACCGACCATTCGCTCCAGCACGAAGTAGTGACGAGCCTTGCCGTTTCTCCAGATGACAAACTTTTGGTAGGAACGCTCTGTGGCGTAGATATCTTCAATGATAAGACCGGAGAGATAGAACATTGGAACACTGCAACGGCTGTGAATCCGCTGAGCAGCAACTTTATCAATAGTCTTTTCTCTAAGAACGGACAGATATGGGTAGGTTCCGAGACAGGTGGTGTTATCAAGTTGGCTCCACGTCAGCTGGATTTGGAATTCTACCGTCACGATCCCGCCAACCCAGGCAGCATCTCTCCCAACGCAGTCAATGCCATGTATGCGGCAGCCGACGGAACCCTGTGGGTAGGAACTGTAGAGGGAGGTCTCAATGCCTTGGCTCCAGACAGCAGGAACTTTGTTCATTATACGGTGACAAATTCCGGTTTGCCGCATAATACCGTCTCGGTTCTTGCAGCTGATAACCGCAATCAGCTCTGGATTGGTACCTGGGGAAGGGGCTTTGCTGTGATGAATCTCAGTCAGCCGGGCAAGATTATTCCTCTGGTGATAGATGCAAAGCATCAGCATTTACTTAACTTTGCCGGTGCCTTGGCTTACGATCCTATCAATGATGGTATGTGGCTCGGAACCAATGACGGTCTCTTCTTCTATGATATGAAGCGCCGCCAACTCATTGAACCTTTCAGGGGATGCCAGAATGTGCGCGGCTGCATTGGTTCTCTGATAACCCGAAAGGGCAAACTCCTGATGGGTTGTGTGCGGGGAATGGTAGAGGTCGACCTCAAGTCGCGTGCTCATGGCAAGGGCGATTTCGCTGTGACGTATCATCAGTATAAACTCGACAATCCGAAGAGTGGAGTCTTCGATAAGATATTGTCTTTCTGCCAGGCTAAGGATGGAAAGATATGGATGGGCAGTAACGGCTACGGTCTGTACTGCTATACCAGCGATAAGAACGGAAAGACTCAAGTGAAGTCGTATACCACCAATAACGGACTTGCCAACAATACCGTGAAGGGTATTGTAGAGGATAACCAGGGTATGTTGTGGATAGCTACCGATAACGGACTCTCTATCTTCAATCCGAAGACCGAGGCATTCTGCAGTTTCTCCCGTGAAGACGGTCTGATCAGTTCGCAGTTCTATTTCAATGGAGCCATCCGCAATGCCAAGGGCGAGATATTCCTGGGCACCGATGTGGGTATGATGGCTGTAAAGGGCATAAACCGTTCTGTGCATCAGACGGGTAAGTTGTGCTTTACCGAACTTCTGGTAGATAACCAGCCTGTCTTTGCCGGCAGCGATTATCTGGAAGAAGACATCTCCATCGCCAGAAAGTTGCGTATCCATGAGAGTGATAAGTCGTTCACCCTCTTTTTCTCAGCGCTCAATTATGGCTGCGAGACACAGGGCGTGTACCTTTATCGCATGAAGGGATACGAGAATGAGTGGGTTCAACTCAAGGCTGGTCAGCATAGTGTGCGTTATTCCACTCTGCCAGCTGGAGACTATAAGTTTGAGGTGAAATATATCCCATCTGTCAATTCCGACAAGGAGCAGGTGATCTCTGTAGAAGTTCAGATTACTCCTTATTTCTGGAAGAGCTGGTGGTTTGTTACCCTTATTATAATAGGTATCATCGCCTTGCTCCAATATGCTTATGTGCGCCGTCTCAACAAGATGCGCGAAGAGGAAGTAGAAGCTCTGTATCGTCCTATCGTGGCTGCCATGAAGGAAAGTGATGAACCAGAAAAACTGCAGAGTCGCATCCAGATGATTCTGCAGAACCAGAAGCGTTATCAGGACAGTCAGAAGAAGAGTATTGAGGTTGACAGGAAGATGGTAGAGGAGAATACGCGTCCATTCATGGAAGAAGTGATGGATGTGATGGAGAAGAACTACGATAATTCTGAGTTCGGAGTTCAGGAACTGGCAGATGCCTTGGGTATATCACGCAGTGTACTGAGCAAGAATCTCTCCAAGGAGACAGGCTTGCCAACAGCCCAGTTTATCCGCAACTACCGTCTCGACATCTCGCGCAAGATGATGGCTGATAAAACTTCCAACCGAAATATCACGGAGATAGCCTACCGTGTAGGCTTCAACGATCCGAAGTATTTCACCCGTTGCTTCACCAGGCAGTTTGGCATCTCGCCGACTGCATATAAGGATCAGTTGGATTCTCAGGGTTCAGATATGGCATAGTTCTCCTTGGATTCTTCGGAGAAATAATGTTCCTGGATGTGATAATTTGTTAAGTAAATAAAATAAAATTGAGGGGTTGCTTGATGTATGTCAAGTAACCCCTTGTTTTGTATGTGTGGGTACACAACTGGTGGATAAGCACGTAATATCCTTAAAAATCCACTATTTATGCGTTTTGTCCACCTATAAAACCCATTTGTCCACCCAATATAATCCGATTAATTGTACTTTTGCCACTGAAAAAGGATTTAAGATTTTTAAATAACCTATTTGAATAGTAAACAAACAACCTAAAGGCGTTAAGTTATGAAGTTAAGAAAAACTTTACTTTCGTTTGCTTGTGCTATCATGGTGGCATTAAGTTTCACTGCTTGTGGTGATGACTGGGGCCGACAGGACGATCCTGCTGGCGGACAGATTTACCCATCTAAGACTACAGTGGCAACTTATGACTTCGAGTATTCAGAAGAGAAACCTGAGTATTCAGACATGATAAGTCACGATGAGTCATGTGAGGTGACCAATGATGAGACCCTCGCAAGTAATGTATTGCACATCAATGGTAAGGGTGGTGCCAAGATTGCCAATCCTTTCAATGGTGTGAAGTTGCAAAATGGTGCTGCCATCACTTTCGCTGTAAAGATTGATGCAGCCGTAGCTGAGGACGGAACAGTCGCAGATGTTGACTTGACCCGACCTCTTATCTCATTTGGTTCAGATGAGAAGGATGCTGCTGGTAATGATATCAGTGCTCACTTCTATATCACTGCCAATGGTCAGGTGGTTTACAACAAGCCTACCCAGTTGCAGAGTTTGAACCTGAATGAGAATGATCCTGCTTCAGTGAAGACAGGTATTCTCTCTCCTAATGAGTGGCATTTCGTAGCCCTTCAGCTTTCTACTGAAGGTTACCAGCTCTACGTAGATGGTAAGAAGAGCCTTTCCGGTTATCAGACATCATCAAGTGCTACCTCTTTCCAGTACAAGACTTTGGTTGATTCCATCAACTCTTTACCTTATTTATATATAGGTGGAGACAGCAAGTTGACAGCCGAAGAGACCAACACCGTATCTATCGACAATGTTACCCTGATCCGTAACATGATGGAAGAGAAGGATTGGAACAAGACCATTGGTGGTAATGGTGGTGGTGATGAAGCTTTCAAGAATGTAGAGTTTGTGAAGGAGGATGGTACTCCTACTACCGAAATCGGTACTTCTGATTGCTCTGCTGCTTGGTGGACTAGCTTCTCTGACTACTATCGTATTCCTGCAAATGGTTCTATCCACTTGAAGTTTACCAACCATACATCAGGTGCTGGCAACTGGAACAACTGGAACCTCTGTTTGAGTACAGATGATGTACGTAATGGTGGTAATTATTCAGAGTATTTTGTTATCCGTAGCGATGCATATGGTTGGGGTAGTTCCTATGCCTCAGGAAAGTGGGATAATGAAGGTTATCCTGCCAATGATGATGAATGGGCTGTGTTCCGTCAGAATATGGAGGGTGCCAAGGTAGATATGACCATTTCCCGTTCTGGTACAGATATCAAGGTAGTAGCAGTGGCAACCTGTACAAATGGCAAGGTTTACACCGAAAGATTCACTGCTCCTTGCAATGATGCCAATGAGGTTCTCCGTGCCTTCCTGATTGTTGATGGTTCTTATCTTGTCATGGATACCAACGAGTGTCAGGCACAGACTGCTGTAGAAGTTACAGCCAGCGAAATCGGAACTTCTGATTGCTCAGCCGCTTGGTGGACACAATTCTCTGATTATTTCCAGATTCCTTCCGGTGCTTCATTGCACCTCGGTTTCACCAACCATACATCAGGTGGTGGTAACTGGAACAACTGGAACCTCTGTGTCAGCACCGATGATGAGCGTGCTGGTGGTAATTATTCAGAGTATTTTGTTATCCGTAGCGATGCATATGGCTGGGGTGGTTCTTATGCCTCTGGAAAGTGGGATAATGAAGGTTATCCAGCCAATGATGATGAGTGGGCTGAGTTCCGCCAGAATATGGAGGGTGCCAAGGTGAATATGACCATTTCCCGTTCTGGTACAGACATCAAGGTGGTAGCTGTAGAGACTTGTACTAACGGCAAGGTTTACATCGAGAGATTTACTGCTCCTTGTAGTGATGCCAATGAGATGCTCCGTGCCTTCCTGATCGTTGATGGTTCTTATCTTGTGATGGATCCTGCAGCTTGCTATATTGGAAAGCCTTTGTATTAAACGGAGGCCGAACTTCAACAATAACATAAATAGAATAAACAATGAACAATAACATATTGCATAAGTTATTCTTGACCCTGACACTGGTGCTCCTTACTTTAGGAGCATCAGCACAGGTTACCGTATCGGGTAATGTGTCAGATGAATCGGGTGAGCCTATCATCGGTGCTACTGTTATGGAAGCATTGACAACCAATGGTGTTGTTACTGATTTCGACGGTAACTTCAAGATTCAGGTGAAGAACGAGAACGCTACTTTGAAAATCTCTTATATCGGTATGGTTGCTCAGAACATCCGTGTAGGCAATCAGCGTAATATCAAGGTGGTTCTCAAGGACGAAAGTCAGAAAATCAATGAGGTCGTAGTCGTTGGTTACGGTCATCAGAAGAAGGAGAGTGTCGTAGGTGCTATCTCTCAGGTTAGTTCAGACGACCTCTTGAATACCCCTACAGCCAACGTTACACAGGCTATTGCCGGTAAGATTCCAGGTGTCGTAACAACCCAGGTATCTGGTGCTCCTGGTGCCGATGACGCTACCATCAACATCCGTGGTCGTGCAACCTTCGCTGGCGATGGTGCTCCATTGGTAATGGTAGATGGTGTAGAACGTGCTTTCTCTCAGGTAGCTCCTGATGATATCGAGAGTATCTCTGTATTGAAGGATGCTTCTGCTACAGCCGTTTATGGTGTGCGTGGTGCGAATGGTGTCATCCTCGTTACTACCAAGCGTGGTAAGGATATGAAGCCAGAGGTCAGCCTGACCAGCAACTTCATGTGGGGTACTCCAACCCGTAAGCCTCACTACTTGAACTCTTACGACTCAGTTACTCTCTTGGAGGAGGCTCTGAAAAACGATGGTCTTCCATCACAGTATTCGGCTTCTGACATCGAGATGTACCGCAAGAGCTGCGCCGGCGAGTTGACAGGTGCTGATGCGCTTCTCTATCCTAATGTAGACTGGTATGATGAGGTGCTCAACAACTGGGCTCCATCTCAGCGCTATAATGTAAGTGTACGTGGTGGTACGAAGCGTATGCGCTACTATGTATCTGGCGAAATCTACAACCAGGGTTCTTTGATCAAGAACCTCAGTCAGGATGCATACGGCAACTCTTCAAGCCCTGGTTACAACCGTTACGCTTTCCGTGCCAACATGGACTTCTTCCTCTCTAAGGATTTGACATTCAGCGTAAACTTCGGTACACGTTTCGAGAACCGTCATGGTTCTAACACCAACGAGAGTTCTACCAACTATGATATCTTCGCACGTATCAACCATACTCCAGGTTGGATCTTCCCAGTATCTTATGAGGTACAGAATGGTGAGACAACCAAGACTCTCTATGGTGGTACAGCCGTATATCAGGACAACGTAGTGGCTGCCCTTGCCAAGGGTGGATACTATCGCGGAACCAATACCATCAATGAGACCAACTTCATCGCAGACTACAAGATGGACTGGTTGACTCCTGGTCTTTCTGCCCGTGGTATGGTTTCTTTCGACTACGACTCATATTACAAGAAGACATTCGGAGCTGCTTTTGCAACTTACGAATTGAACGACCGTAACAACTTTACAAGTGCAGATGCTTATACCAAATATAATGTAGACGGCGACCTGGCTTACTCTAAGGGCTCTTCTACTACTTACAAGCTCTATATGGAGGGTCAGATCAACTACGCCCGCAAGTTTGGTAAGCACGATGTTACAGGCATGGTACTTTACAACCAGAATGACTACCGTTACAACTCAGACCTGGCCAAGCGCTATCAGGGTCTCGTAGGTCGTGTAACTTATGGTTATGATGACAAGTATTTGGCTGAGGTTAACGTTGGTTACAACGGATCAGAGAACTTCCTCAAGGGCAAACGCTTCGGTTTCTTCCCAGCATTCTCACTCGGTTGGCGTGTAACTCAGGAAGAGTTTATGAAGCCAACAGAAAACTGGTTGAACAACCTGAAGATCCGTGCATCTTACGGTGAGGTTGGTAACGACGTATATACCGTAGGTGGTGTGGCTCAACGCTTCCTCTATGAGGAGAAGTGGAACCAGATTTCCAACGATTATTACTTCGGTAATACTGGTAAAACCGGTATTTTCGAAAGCCAGTATCCTAACTATGGTGTAACATGGGAGCGTGCCAAGAAGTTCAACTTAGGTCTTGAGTTCGGCTTGTTCAACGGTATGCTGACCGGTAACTTCGACTACTTCGTTGAGAACCGTAACGATATCCTGACCGAGTACTTGAGCCGTCCACAGTGGGTAGGTGTAACCATGGCAGCCGGAAACCTCGGTAAGACCCAGAACAAGGGTTACGAGTTGGAACTTCATCACTTCAATCACATCGGTAAGGACTTCACCTATAATATCGGTGCAACCTTCTCTCATGCAGCCAACAAGATCAAGAATATGGATGAGCCTGCTTACAAGACCGCTTACCGCAAGCGCGAAGGTCACCCAATCAACCAGTACTTCGGTCTGGTATGCGAGGGCTTCGTAACACAGGCAGACTTGGATAATCCTAACTTCCCTGTATCAACCTACGGAAACGTAAAGGTTGGTGACCTGAAGTACAAGGATATGAATAACGATGGCTTCATCGATGACCGTGATGAGACATTCATCGGCTACAGCGATATTCCAGAGAACACATACGCTCTGACACTCGGCGCCAACTATAAGGGCATCGGTTTCGAAGTAATGTTCCAGGGTGTAGACCATGTATCCCGTTACTACGACAGCGATGCGATGTTCGCCTTCCAGAACAACGGTAAGGTAAAGGATATCCACCTGAACCGCTGGAACCCTGCAAAGAGCGAGGCAGAGAACCTGGCAACAGCAGAATATCCATTGCTCCATTACGGAAGCAACGGTGACCACAACCAGCGCCAGAACTCATTCTTCCTGAAGAACGGTTCATTCGTCCGTCTGAAGAACATCGAGTTGAGCTATACATTCCCTAAGGAGTTGATCAAGCATATCGGTATGAGCAATGCCCGCTTCTACATCAATGCCAACAACCTCTTTACATGGGATCATCTCGACGACTTGGTTGACCCAGAGAGCAACGGTTCAAACCGTTACCCACTCTTGAAGACCGTCAACGTAGGTTTCAATGTCGTATTCTAATTCAAGAACATTCAAAAAGAATCGAAAATGAAGAAATATAGTATATTTGCTTTGGCGCTCGTTATGGGAGCAATGACGCTCACCTCTTGCGAAGACGCCTTCGGCAATTTCCTCGACAAGCAGCCAAGCAATGAGTTGACAAAAGCTGAGGTGTTGGGTAACTTCACTCTGTTGGAAGAGAACCACAACGATACTTACAACTTTCTGCTTCACGGTGCCAACCGTGTGAACAACTCATGGATGGATGCAGCTACCGACCTGGCTGAGTCAAGTATCGGTACATCAGGTACACGTACCACATTCAATATCGGTAACTATTATGGTGGTGGCGGTGCAGCAGAGCTGACTTCTCCTTGGGAGAGCCGCTATCGTGGTATCCGCAAGTGTAATATCACCATCAACACATTGGAGCAGGACACAGAGAACAAGCTTCGCCCTGCAGATATTGACGTAGAACTTTACAATTCACGTAAGGCAAACTATATTGCTGAGGCCCGTTTCCTCCGTGCCTATTTCTACTGGGAACTGTTCCTCCGCTATGGTCCGGTGCCATTGGTAACAACCGAGCTCGATCCTAATGGTGACCTGATGACAGGTTATACAGAGCGCCCAGACTTCAAGACCTTCATGGATTATCTCTTCAAGGAGGTAAAGGAATGCGAGAGCAGTCTGAAGACTTACGCAGAGACCAGCGATGCTACCTATGCAGGCGAGGTGAACCAGCCTACAGCACGTGCCCTCTATGTTCGCATGATGCTCTACATGGCAAGTCCACGCTACTCAGCACAGAGCGGTGTTACCTGGCAGCAGGCTGCAGACGCAGCTGCGGGCTTCATCGCTGACTATGGTGAGAACTATAAGTTGGAAGATCGTACCAACGGTGGTGTAGCAGCCTACAACAATGCCTGGTTGCTCAACACTTATACCGACAAGAACCCTGAGGTTATCTTCTTCCGCAACGATGTAGCTATCGGTTGGAGCGGTATTTCTACCGATACTCCTGTAGGTGAAGGTGGACAGGGTGGTCTTTGCCCAAGCCAGAACCTCGTAGATATGTATGATATGGAAGATGGTTCAGCTCCTTTCAAGCAGTATGATGCAACAGGTGCTCCGGTTTATGTAAACGGCAAGCCTGTCATCAACGAAGAGAGCGGTTATACAGAGCAGAATATGTGGAAAAACCGTGATCCACGCCTCGCAGCTACCATTCTTTACAATGGTTGTGAGTGGGGTCAGGCTACCAGCACCAAGACCAATGTCATTGATGTGGTTTATGGTCATCGCGATAATCCTATCGGTAACCAGAATGCTACTCCAACAGGTTACTATGTACGCAAGTATATTCCTGAGACCATCCTGAGCAGCAACCACAGCGGTACAGCCAAGCGCCTCTGGAAGATCTTTACCTATAGCGAACTGCTTCTGAACTATGCTGAGGCATTGAACGAGGCTGACTATGCAAAAAACAAGACTAAGGTCTGCGACCTGCTCGACCAGATTCGTCATCGTGGCGGTATCATCGGCAATGTAGCCGACCGTGCAGACTTGAATTCTCAGACAGCTATGCGCAACTTCATCCACAAGGAGCGTACCATCGAACTTGCTTTCGAGGAGCACCGCTGGTGGGATGTACGTCGCTGGAATGTAGCAGGCGATGCGCTCGGCCGTGATATCTACGGTGTAAACGTGGCAGCAGATGGCACTATTACCCGTAAGGTAGCCCAGCAGCGCAAGTGGCAAGACAAGTTCTACCTCTATCCAATCCCAGAGGCTGAGGTTTGGAAGATTGGTCAGGACTTCCAGAACGATGGTTGGAAAGAATAACTCTTTTAATGATAGAATCGTATGAATAATATTCAGAATATATATAATAAGGTATCTTCATCAAGCAAAGTCTTGATGCTGAGTGCACTTCTCTGTGCTTCAAGCTCTGTTTTGGCACAGGAGCAGGTGCTCAAAGGCCGAATCGTCAACAGCCAGGGTGAACCAATCCCTGGAGCTGTTGTCAACGTGGCAGAGGAAAGCCGCATTGCCCTGACCGACAAGGAAGGTTACTTTACATTGAAGAAGGTAACTCCTAGCGATGAAATCTGCGTAAGTAGCGTAGGTTACAAGAATGCGCAGGAGAAGGTGACCACTTTTGACGGCACATACGTCATCAAGATGGAAGATGATGTTGACGAGTATGAGCATCTCGCTCCTGTTCCTTTCGGCGAGCAGAAAAAGAAAATCTTGACTGATTCCCGTTCGGTTGTTTCAGGCGAGGAATTGCAGAAGCATCCTGTTACTATTCTTCAGAATGCCTTCACCTCAACACTGAATGGTGTGCAGACCTACGAGTGGTCTTCTGAGCCAGGATGGTCGGAGAGCTTCCTCTTTATCCGTGGTATCCGTACCACCAACCAGAGTGCCCGTTCTCCACTGGTTATCGTGGACAACGTAGAGCGTGACCTCTCCTTCCTCGATGCTTATCCTATAGAGAGCATCACCGTACTGAAGGATGCTGCCGCTTCTTCTATCTATGGTATGCGTGGTGCCAATGGTGTGATTATGGTAACTACCAAGCGCGGTAATGCCGGTAAGACTAAGATTGATTTCACTCAGGAAGTCGGTTTCCAGACCCTCGCCAACAAGATGGAGGTTCAGAACTCTTACAACATGGCATTGACTCGCAACCAGGTACGCTATCTGAGCGGTATGGATCCGATGTACACCCAGGAGCAGCTCGACAACTATAAGTTTGTATGCGATGGTGGCCAGTTCGCCGATGATGATATCCGCAAGTACCAGTACTTCAATACATCTTGGGCAGACCAGTTGTATCGTGACGCAGCACCACAGTACCGTACCAATCTGCAGATCAGTGGTGGTAACCAGCGTGCCCGCTACTATGTAAGTTTCTCTTACCTGCGCCAGGAGGGTATGTGGAATACCGAGGGTACTGAAATGAATGATGGTTACAGCACTCAGCACGTACTGAACCGCTGGAATCTCCGTTCTAACATCGATATCGATGTATCCAAGTATCTGAATGTATCTCTCGACTTGGGTGGACGTATTGATAACATCTCTCAGCCTACTGAGGGCGTGTTCAACCTCGTTACCTTCGGTGTAATCGAGGCAAACCCTATGGCTCCTACCCATAACCCTGACGGAAGTATCTATTCTTCATCTACAGCCAATAACCCGGTACGTTACCTGGGTGGTTCCGGTTTGGAGAAGAACCGTCGCCGTAACTTGTATTCTACCTTGAATGCCAAGTACGATTTGAGTCCTGTATTGAAGGGCTTAGGTTTGTTCGGTACAGTCAGCTTCGATGCATACGAGACTTTCGAGTCAACACAGACTGCTCAGATGGATTCATGGAACTACGACTATGATACTCCTGGTATTACAGATGTCAGCCAGTTCAAGTATACCAAATATACAACCAAGGCAGCTTTGAGCAACCCATCAGCTAATCAGCGTGGTTACTACTACAACCTGAATTTGTTTGGTGGTGTAAGTTATAAGAACAGTTTCGGTAAGCACAATGTAGATGCCCGTGCCTTTGCCCGTTACTACCGTAATGAGGAAGCCGGTTCAGATTACGCAACCCAGCGGAGTGCATCTTCAAACCGATATCTGGCATACAACTTCCAGGGAACATACGACTATGCCAACAAGTATATCGCCTCAGTCAACCTCTCTCGTATGGGATGTGATAACTTCTCACCAGACGATCGTTGGGGAACCTTCTGGGGTGCATCAGCAGGATGGGTACTCTCTGAGGAATCCTGGATGAAGAAACTTGGTTTCATCAATCTCTTGAAGCTTCGTGCTTCATACGGTGAGGCTGGTCAGTCAACCACTGGTGCAGGCCGTTACCCATATCAGAGTATCTATGGTACAGCTACCAATTATGTTTTCGGTTACAATGCAACCAATATTAATGGTTATGCTGAGAGCAAGACCGGTAATGCCAACAGTAAGTGGGAAATCTCTAAGATGGTGAACCTCGGTGTTGACTGGAACCTTTGGAATAGCAAACTCTATGGTAGTTTCGATATCTTCAAGGAGTGGCGTTCAAACATTCTGGTAGATCGCTCTAATGTTTCATCAGACGTGCTCGGTGTGCCATTGGCACAGGATTCATATGGTAAGGTTGAGAGCCGCGGTTACGAACTTGTACTCGGTCATCGTGGCAATATCGGTAAAGACTTCAAGTACTTTGTCGAGGGTCAGCTCACTTTCAATACCAACAAAATTACTGATATCGATGAGACCGAACCTGATGTAGAGTGGCAGCGCAAGGCTGGTCATAGAATCTATGACAACACCTCTGTAGCTCAGATTTATCAGGAGGCGCAGACAGGTACAAACCGCGTAGGTGGATGGAATATCTATAAGTTCGAACAGTGGGCTTCAGATCCTAATCTGATTGCAACCTCTCAGCAGGATGCCATCGACCATCCAGAAAAGTATCCATACAACAGCTTCTCTAACGGTAAGCAGCAGTTGGGTACAGCAGTCTTCAAGGATATCAATGGTGACCGCGTGATCGACTCAAAGGATATGGTGCCAGATTCATACACCATCATTCCTGAGATGATTCCAACCTTCAACTTCGGTTTCGAGTATAAGGGCTTCGATGCACGCATGATCGTGAATGCTTATCTGCGCCGCTCAGTATTCCTATCTCCAGCTATCGGCTACAGCGGATGGAGTAACATGGGTACTCACGAGGTTACCAAGGCTTGGGGTTACTACACCGACGATCCTTCAGATCCTCGTAACGTGAATGCTACTTATCCACGTCCTGTTTGGGGTGGTTTCGATGCAGTAGATTCTGACCGTGATACAGGTTCTTATCAGAACGACATCTGGGTACGTAATGGTAACTTCTGGTCTATCCGTAATATTGAGGTAGGATACTCTTTGCCTGCTAAGTTGATTTCTAAGTTGTGGATGACTAAGTGCCGTATTTACTTCAGTGCTTACAATATTGCCACCTTCAGCAGTCTGCCAGATGATGTAGACCCAGAGAAGCCATTGAGCTACTGCTGGTGGTATCCAAAGACAAAGTCATTTACATTTGGTATTAACATTGGTTTCTAATCAATTTTATCAAAAACGAATATGAAAAAGATATTAGTAAATATATCGTTGGCGATGCTGGCTGTGGGAGGTATGACCTCCTGCAGCGACATCCTCGACAAGGAAGTCGATTTGACTTATACTGATGAGAACATCTATGGCAATTACGACCGTAGCCGTGGTGTCTTGGCAAATGCCTATACCTATTTGCCTGATGCCTTCGCCGGTTATACATGGGATGATGCCTTGGGTGCATCACGCGACTGTATGACCGACAATGCCATTGGCTATTGGAATGGTCTTTATTATAAAGGTATTCAGTTGGATACATACAATTCAAAGAACCATTATTTTGCCCAGCGTTATTGGAAAAATGACCTTGCTGGTATTCGTGTATGTAACGACTTCTTGTCAAAGGTTCGTGAAAGCGTAATTGGTAATGCCGAAAAGCCTGGTGATGATAATCATCTCTGCGACCGCTACAAGGCTGAGGCACGCTTTATCCGTGCCATCCTTCACTTCGATCTGATTAGCTACTTCGGTGCTTGTCCTATCGAAGACCATGTGTTGACCCAGGCTGAGGCTGGCGCACTTACCCGTACTCCAGCCGCTGAGGCTCTGAAGTGGGTAGCTGATGAGTGTGATGCTATCATCCAGAGTGGTGCACTCCCTTTCCGTTATAGTAATGAGAACGAGAACTGGGGACGCATCAATGGTGCTGCAGTTTATGCCTTGAAGTCGAGAGCTTTGCTCTATCGTGCTTCTGCACTCAACAATGTTACAAATGATGTAACCTGGTGGCAAGAGGCAGCTGATGCAGCTTTGGCTTTTATCAATGCCAATAAGAGCTCTGCTAATCCTTACCGCTTGTATACTACTGATGGTACAGAGACTGGTGACCCTAGTAAGAATTACTATGAGTGTTTCACTTCTACTCCTCACCTCAATAACGAGTATATCTTGAGCCGTTCTGAGTGGACAACTAATCAATTGGAGTTGAATAATGCTCCTTGTGGTTTTCAGGGTAATGCCAATGCTCATGGTCGTACTAATGTAACCCAGAACCTGGTGGATGCCTACGAGACAATCAATGGCTTACCAATCGACCAAGATCCAAGTTATGACGATCAGCATCCATATACCAACCGTGACCCACGTTTGGAACAGTCTATCTTCCATCATGGAAGTATCTGGGGTGATAAAAGTCAGGATGAAGAGCGTGCCGTTGATGTTTCTGTTGGCGGTATGGATTATGCTGATCTTCATGGTGGTACAAAAACAGGTTACTACTGCAAGAAGTTCGTTCATAATATGAGTTACAAGAATCCTACTAATTACGTAACAGCTTGCCCTATCTTCCGCTATGCAGAGATTCTCCTGAATGCAGCAGAGGCTTTAAACGAGGCTAAGGGTCCTGATGCTGCTTACCAGTATGTCAATCAGGTTCGTAAGCGTGTAGGTATGCCAGCTTATCAGGGCATGACCAAAGAACAGCTTCGTGAGCGTATCCGTAATGAGCGCCGTGTAGAATTTGCTTTTGAGGATCATCGTTTCTTTGATGAACGTCGTTGGAAGTTGTTTGATGCTCAGACTCCTTCTTCTGAGAAGACTTTGCCACGCTACAAGCAGGTTTACAATCTCTACAATGTCGTGGTTACTCCTGATGAAAGTCAGGTTTATACTTATCGTAATGATATTCCTGCACGTGCGTTCGTTACTCCAAAGAACTATCTCTTACCTGTGCCAGACGATTCTTACAAGAAGACTCCTAGCTTAGGTCAGAATGCAGGTTGGGAACTCTCTGATGCTCCTAAGAAGGACGATACCACTGAAGGTGGCGAGACTACTGAGGGTGAAACAACCGGCAAGTAATCTTTGTCAATATACATTATATATTTTAGGTGAGGTCTATGGCGAAAACACCATAGACCTTCCTTGGTTTTAAAAAATCATATCTTAAACTTGAAATCGTATGAAGAAGTTATTACTTTCTGTCATGAGTCTGATGGCGATGAACGGAGCTATGGCTCAGACGGCTGTCGGCGATAATGATCTGGCTAATGCATACGCTACCCAAACGATAACAGGGCGCATCGCTGTGCATGACCCTTCTATCGTGATGGATGTTACGGGCTCTACCACCAACCCTAAATATTATATCTACGGTTCGCATCTGGGCAGAGCCAAGACTTATGCTACGGGCAACTATCAGATATGGAACACCTTCAAAACGGGTGAGGAGAATGCCGGAACCAGCAACAGTCTTTTTGCTGACGTGAATGGTAAACTAGTGAACTTCAAGGACGCTTATTCCACCCAAATGGTGAAGAAGGTGAAGAACTATAAGGGCGAGGAAGTCGATTTTCCTAACTTCGATGCCCATGCCTGGCAGGCGAAAGGCAATAATGTGAAAGGCATGCAGTGGGCACCAGACGTCATCTACAACAAGACCATGAAGAAATGGTGTATGTATATGAGTCTGAATGGCGACAACTGGTGCTCTACCATCGTGTGCTTTATATCCGACGACCTCGAGGGACCTTGGATTTATCAGGGACCAGTGGTATGCTCAGGCTTTTCGGGAAGATATGCCCACAATGGTTTCGCAGCCTCAGGTGACTGGAAGAATACCGACTTGGCGATTGCTACAGGTTGCACATCCCTGCCTCAGCGATACAACACGGACGAATGGAGTCCTTATGGTCCCAACTGTATCGACCCATGCGTGTTCTATGATGACGATGACAATCTCTGGATGAGCTATGGCTCATGGTTTGCAGGCATCTTCATGATTAAACTTGACAAGGAGAATGGTCTTCGTGACTATACTTATACCTACCCATACCAGGTGAAGGGAGTAACAACTACAGCGGGAGCGGCAAATGCAAATGCTACCAGCGACCCCTATTTCGGCAAGAAGATAGCTGGTGGCTGGGGTGTTTCCGGCGAGGCAAGCTATATCCAGAAGGTGGGCAAGTATTATTATCTCTTTATGAGTTATGGCGGTTTGACGGCTGCCGGTGGCTATCAGATTCGTGTTTTCCGTTCAGAGAAACCTGATGGACCTTATAAGGACTGTCTGACCTCTACGGGCATAGGAGCCGTATATGACAAGCCAAGAGTCAACTTTGGAACTGACGCCAATCGCGACGAGGGTGTGAAACTCTTCGGCAACTACCAGTGGGAAACCATGCCTAATGCAGAACTGGCTCAGGGACATAACTCAGCCATCGTAGACCATAAGGGACGAGCACTCATCGTTTACCATACCCGCTTCATGAACAGAGGTGAGGGGCATGAGGTTCGTGTACATCAGCTCTTCGTTAACCAGGACGGTTGGCTGGTTGCTGCTCCTTACGAGTTTAGCGGCGAAACTTATACCGATAATGATATTGCCACTCAGCAGCTCTATGATGCAACAGAGGTAGAGGGAGATTATCAGATCATAGCTCATCCTTACCGTCAGAATACAGCGGCAATGGCTTATGAGAAACCTGTTACCATCCATCTCAATGCAGATGGTTCTATCTCGGGTGAGTATACCGGAAAATGGGAACTGGTGAGCGGTACAAGCTACATCAATCTTACCTTGAAGGGTGTTGCTACAGCCAATGCAGAGGTGAAGTTCAAGGGTGTGCTTACCGAGCAGACCATCGATTATACCAATATCAAGGCGCTCTGCTTTACAGCCCTCAGTTCTTCTGACGGTTTGGCTACATCAGGTGGTGCCAGCTTGCAGACTCGCGGTTTGAGTATCTGGGGAAGCAAGGCTGATGCCAAGGCGGCTATCAAATATACATTGGATAAGACCAGCGTTCCTTTCGCAGATGGTGCAACTTTGAATTCAAAGCCAAAACTCCCAACAGAGGGGCATCTCGGTGCTACCATTTCATGGAAATCAAGCAATCCTTCTATTCTGACCGATGAGGGCGTAGTGAAGGGCAAGGGTAAGGTAACCATGACCATGACTATCAGCAAGGACGGTTATGAATATACTAAGGATTATACCTTGAACATCGATGCTGAGGCTGAGGAAACGACTCCGGTTTACTATCCTGTTTCTGCACAGAAGAATACAACGAATGCCTATGCTACTAACCTGAGCCAGGATTATACTGTGAAGGCTGGCAATAAGGCACAGTTTAAGTTCTATAACTATACTGTGGGTGCAGAGTTTTACAAGAGTTGGGTATTGGGTGTTTCTAACGTAGCTCATGGCGCTGTTGGCTATAAAGAGTATGTTATGTTACGCAATGACAACTTTGAAAATATTGCCTGGAGCAACACTGGATGTGTCAGCGATTACAACTGGGATACATTTGCGAAGGATATGAATGGTTCTTTGGTAGATATGACCGTGGAATATGCAGCTACAGGCGCATTCAAGATGACTGCTGTGATTACCACAACGGATAATAAGGTGTATCATTATTCATATACAAAGACTATTACAGATAAGCCGTCTGAGATTAACGTGTTCTTTACCGGTGAGAACTCTTATATCGACGGCTCAAGCCTTTCTACAGGCATCTCGAACCCTATCATCATTCAGAAGAAGAATGATGGCAAGTGGTTCAACCTCTCCGGTCAGCAGGTAGACAAGAGCTACAAGGGTGTAGTGATTGTGAACGGAAAGAAATTTGTGAACAAGTAATTCTCTTATATATATAATAAGGTGTAATTATATGAAGATTTCTAAAATACTTTTGGGAGCAGCAATGATGATTGCTGCTCCTGCTGTTAAAGGCGGTTGTCAGATGATGGCACAGAATGCTCCGCAGAAACCGATTGTGGTAGATACTCCTTTTGTCCACGACCCTGTAATGGCGTATGAGAATGGCAAGTACTATCTCTACTGCACAGGTCATGGCATCACGCAGATGACTTCCACCGACCGCAAGCATTGGACCATCGTTTCTCAGGGCGTGCTCAAGAACAGCGAGATTCCGGCATGGACGCATGATAGTGTGCCGGGTTTTACCACGCATATCTGGGCTCCGGATGTCATCCGTTTTAAGAACAAATGGTATCTGGCTTATTCCTGTTCCACCTTTGGTAAGAACACATCTGCCATCGGCTTGCTGAGCAATACTTCCTTATCTGATAAGGATGGATGGAAGGATGAGGGCTGCCTCGTCGCCTCCAAGGGTGAGAGAGACAACTGGAATGCCATCGACCCTAATTTCATCGTTGATGAGAAGGGAAATCCTTGGCTTACCTGGGGCTCTTTCTGGGATGGTATCCAGATGATCAAGCTGGATAAGAAGACGATGCATGTCAAGAAGGGCGCCAAGCCTCAGACCATCGCCCGCCGTCATGCCGTAGGCGATGCATCAGCAGAACCGAATCCTACTTCTAAGTTTGCCGGCACCAATGCCATCGAAGCTCCTTTCATCATGAAGCATGGTGGTTATTACTATCTTTTCGTGAGCTGGGATTACTGCTGCCGTGGCATCAAGAGTAACTATCGTGTTGCCGTGGGCAGAAGCAAGAAGGTGGCTGGTCCTTATTTGGATAAGGCAGGCAGAGACATGCGCAATGGCGGTGGTACGCTGATTTTGGAAGGCGATAAGAAAGAATATGAGGCGATGGGCCATTGCTCTGCCTACTCCTTCCCTGATGGCGATTTCTTCTTCTGTCATGGTTACAGCGTGCCGAAGAATGGTGCCAGCATCCTGGTTCAGAAGAAAATCAACTGGACAAAAGATGGCTGGTTGACGCTGGAGTAAAAATGGTTCTTCTTCTTGGTAAAAAAGTTATATTTAATAAATTGTGAATAAGTTATGAGAAAGATTTTAATTCTACTCTTTATGGTGCAGATGGTAGCTATTCAGGGAATAGCTACTAATCGTGTGATGCGAGAAACAGTTCCTGATGATTCCCTGCATACAGGAATATGGAAAACTGACACGTTGAAAGAAGTCAACATAAAGGGAAGCTCTATTCTGCAAAGTGGTGACAGGATGAAAGTAGCAATAACCAAGGATTTGCGTCGTGGTACAGTTAGTACTATCCAAATGTTGGGAAAGCTGCCTAATTTTACTTATAACTTTGTTGACCGTTCTTTAACTTATCACAATTCCTCCAATATCATAGTATTGGTAGATAGCGTAGAAAAAGATATGAACTATCTGCGGAATATTCAGCATATCCGCTTTGACAAAGTAGAGGTGATTGATAAACCGCAAGGGCAATACCAAGGCTATGATGTATTGATAAACCTGCATACCAAGAAGAACTATGAAGGTTATGAAGGCATGCTCTTTAATAATGAAGGCTTCAATCTGAACGGTGAGAATGACAAGAAATACATCTTTGAGAATACGACGGCAAATTTTTCATATACCAAGAACAAATGGAATGTTTATGCTTTTGCCTATAGTTACTTTGGACAAGGTGCGTACGACACAAACTGGTCAAAGAATTACCTTCAGAATGGAATCAAGGAAACGCTAGTGAACAATCCTGATGGTATCAGGAATATCATTACGTTTGAAAGATACCGCTCGGGATTGCTTAGCCTGGATTATGCCATACAGAAAAATCAGTCTCTTTCGTTTGTGTATCAATACGGTGCCGGGCGTGATCATGATACCTATAATCATTATACTATGTTGCGGACAGATGAGAATACTCATACCGAGACAAGGCTGACTCGCGATATACGCACCCATGTGAGAGATAGTGAGCATTCGATGGCTGTATTCTACCGTAACAATGTGGGAAGAGTAAGATGGACTGCCGATTTCAATTACAGGTTTTCTCCAACCCGCAGTCTTACGGATCAGACAGAGAGTACGGGATTTGTGCTGAATAATCATTTCCAGGACCATATGAACTTTACTCGCTTCCGTATAAGTGGATGGACCAATTTTGCCAATGGTCATCTTACATTGAATGCTGGCTATGAGAATACATGGAAAAGTTACAAGAGGGAAGATAATGATACCGGCGAAAAGCTGAACACCAACAGCTATTTGCGAAATCGCCTGTGGGCAAGTCTCAATTGGCGTTTTGATAATAATGCGCAATTGATGTTTTCCGGTTGGGCAGAGCATGTGGGCTTGAATAACAATCATGCCAAGAAAACTCAGGTGCCAGTTGGTGGAAGTTTCATGGCCTATTATCAGCTGACCAGACGTAATTGGATGCGCTTAAACTATGATTGTTCCACCAGTTATCCAGACCAGAATCTATCTAGTGAATATGGTTATTTTACCGATTCTCTGTCTTGGGTAGGTGGTAATCCGTGGCTCAAGACCAATGTTACTCATCGCATCAACTATTGGATAGATCTTTGGTGGTGCTTTAACTTCCAGACGGGGTATGTGTATTCACCAAATAGCTTTAACTCTATAGCTGAAATCCGGGAAGGAACATTGCCGAGTGGTGTACCGGGCAAGTATGTGGCAAGTGTCTTCCAGAATACTGATTACAGGGAATGGTGGGCTTCCGTATCGTTTACTAAGAGATTCTGTAGAGACTTCTTGTATAAGGCAGATTTGAAATATAGAAATGCCAAGGCAAGTTATCACGAATTTTCTAACCACATACAGACGGTAGAGGGCGTTACGTCTTTGCAGTACTATCAGCCAAGATGGGATATGAACTTTGCGATGTCCTATTCTTATAGCAAGAATTTTACGATCTCTCCACAAGTTAAGTCTTCGTCGAATTTCGAGAACCCGTATGTATCTATCCAAAAGTTCCTGTTGAAGAAGAAGTTGGAGTTGACATTGACTTATAGTCTTATGTTCCACTTCTTTAATTCTGATATGATAACAGAGACAAAGTCTCCTGGTTTTGAGAGCAGATACTTGGATAAGGCTTTTGATAGGCAGCGAAATAGAATAGTATTCAATGTTTCATATCGTTTTGCCGGTGGTAAATCCGTAAGGCAATATAATAGAGATATGTCAACAGAGGATTAGAAGTGAAATATTAAAATGGAGTTAAAATAGCGTTTATTCCGCTACGAACGGCAAAAAAGCGGTTTCGTAGCGAAATAAACGCTATTTTCTTTCGCTGTTTCCGAATTTTTGTAGTATATTTGCAGCAACTAATTGGGTATGATTATGTGTGAAATAATAGGTAGAAAAAAGGAAATAGCAGAATTGAAGCGTTACTACGAAAGTGGTAGGGCTGAGTTTGTGGCTGTGTATGGTCGTCGCCGTGTCGGTAAAACATTCTTGATTGATGAGGTGTTTCATGATGATATGGTGTTTCATCATACAGGATTGTCGCCTTACGACCGTCGTCGGAAGGTAACCTTGAAAGACCAGTTGCAGAATTTCTATTTCTCGCTTCTTCGTCATGGTATGGAGGATATCGCGCAGCCTAAGTCGTGGATGGAGGCTTTCTTTTTGCTGGAACGTTTTTTGGAAACTTGCGATAATGGTTCCCGACAGGTGGTATTTATCGATGAGTTGCCCTGGATGGATACGGCTCGTTCCGGTTTTCTTACGGCATTAGAGGCTTTCTGGAATGGTTGGGGCAATATGCGCCACAATTTGTTACTCGTAGTCTGTGGTTCTGCCACCTCCTGGATGCTTGATAATCTAATCAGTAATAAAGGTGGATTATACGGGCGTTTGACTGGCGAAATCAAACTGTCGCCGTTTACTTTGAAAGAATGTGAGGAGTTTTATCAGAGCCGTGGCATCAAGATGTCCCGTTATAATATTACGCAGGCCTATATGATTATGGGTGGAATTCCTTTCTATATGAATTTCTTTAATCCATCCTATAGTCTGGCTCAGAACATAGATGCCTTGTTCTTTGACCGTCAGGCGAAGCTGGGGGATGAGTTTGACAGGCTCTTCAATTCTGTGTTTGATCATGCCGAAGACTGTATGAAGATAGTTCGCTTTTTGGGTACCCGCCATGCTGGTTTCACCCGTAAGGAGATAGCAGAGCATACCGGTTTGAATCCGAATGGTGATTTTACCAAGATGCTGAAAGCCTTGCTGGGCAGTGATTTTGTGGTGAAATATACTCCTTTCGGTTTCAGTCAGCGAGAGGAGTATTATAAGCTTATTGATTCCTTTTGCTGGTTCTGGCTTCATTTTAAGGAGAAGAAGGCTGTAAAGCAAACTGATTACTGGCAGCAGCATTTGAAGGAGAGCGATGTTGCCTCATGGCGTGGCATTGCATTCGAGGAGGTTTGTTTGCAGCATATTTCGCAGATAAAATATGCTCTTCATATAGGTGCAGTGTCTTCGCAGGAATCTTCGCTTATAGTGAAAGGAAGCGAGGAGGCTGATGGCATGCAGATTGACTTGCTGATAGACAGGGCTGATGATGCGGTGAATGTTTGTGAGATGAAATTTTATAAGGCTCCTTATGCCGTTACCAAGGGCTATGCTCAGGTGCTGAATAGCCGTTTGCAGGCTTTGGAAGAAAAGAATCCTGCCAAGACATTCCTCCTTACGTATGTGGGAAATTCTGAGTTGGTGAGTAATGAATACTCCGATATATTCAGGGCTTCAGTAACTCTGGATGATTTGTTTATTTGATGAATGGTATTTTAGAGAGTAAAAATGATAAAAATGAAGAGAAGAGAATTCGTGTTGTTGAGATATTCCGTGTTCTTCACCTTATTATATATATTAGTAGGGTGTACCGGAAATCGGGTACAAATGCAGAGATTACAGGTTATAGACAGCTTGATGGAACCCCATCCTCAAGCAGCCTATGATAGTTTGTGCCGTTTTGATTCTTTGGAGATGGGGAATGCATCTCGTAAGGTGGTAATGAAGCAGCGGCTGCTGATGGCTAAGGCGCAGAACAAACTTTATCTATCTATGCCTACTGATTCCATATTTCAAGAGGTGGTGGATTATTATGATAGTAAAGGAAGTGATAATGAGAAAATGCAAGCTTATTATCTAATGGGATGTGTGTATCGTGACCAAAAGGAGGCACCAAGAGCCATGATGAGCTATAAAAAGGCAGTAGAGTATGCTGATACGTTGAGTAAGGATTGTGATTATGTAACTTTATTCAGTATCTATGGGCAGATGGCTGATATTTTTCGTAGTCAATATTTGCATGTAAAAGCAATAGAATGTTATGAAAGATATAGCTACTATGCAGTTCGAGCTAAAGATATAGCAAGTTATATTCAAGGTTTTGATTTAATAGCAAGTGAATATTATGATTTGGGTGATACGCTGAAAGCTATAGGATTAACACAGAAATGCTACAGATTGTATAAAGAGCATGGCTTGAATCAAGATGCAGCACAGGTGCTCCCTACACTTATTTACGTCTATTTGCAACGTACCCAATATCAGCAAGCACGTTATTATATGGATTTATATGAGAAGGAATCGGGTTTATTTGATAAAGAAGATAACATACTTGCTGGACGTGAACATTATTATAAGGCCAAAGGGATGTATTTCTTGGGAGTCAATAAGATAGACTCAGCTGAATATTACTATCGTAAGTTAGGTCGTTATGGCTTTAGATTCGAAACTGCGCAAGGCTTGTTGTCTGTCT
>ERZ1023666.274-NODE-274-length-23422-cov-11.616425_pt1 | contig 23422 bp, 19 predicted proteins | sample MGYA00380341_ERZ1023666 | MGnify/ENA primary metagenome ERZ1023666 (study PRJEB33179, sample SAMN07448983) | human gut metagenome | biome: Human-gut; feature: Human associated habitat; material: Faeces | host: Homo sapiens | place: India: Bhopal | collected...
GTGCGCGATGCTTCCCCGCTGCCTAAGGGTGCCGAGGTGGAGACACGTGTCGAGAAAGGAAGCTTTAAGTCAAGAGTGGAATAAAACAGAGTTTAACAACATCAAATTAAAGAAACAATTATGCCACGCGAATTAAAATACGAGACTGCAATGCGCCAGCTTGAGGACATTGCCGCAAAAATGGAAAACGGCGAACTCGACATCGACTCACTGTGCGAACAACTCAAGACTGCACAGAAACTCATTGCGCAATGCAAGGACAAACTGACGAAGACCGACGCTGAAATAAACAAAATTCTAAAGTCAGCGGATTGATGAGTTTTGAATTTTGAGTTTTGAATTTTGAATTGTCGCCTTTGGCGATTTTGAATTATTGAATTTTGAATTTAACAATTCCTAATGAGCAACTCCCATAATTCAAAACTCAAAATACAAAACTCAAAATTCATAATGCGCAAAGCGCATAATTCAAAACTCAAAACTCAAAATTCTATCACTCCTTATTCTGGATGAACCAAAAATAAAGCAGAAAACAGTTGGTAGTCTGTCTTTTTATTAGTACTTTTGCCCTTAAGAAAATAGTAATAAATTATTCATTCTTAATACAGATAATGTTATGAAGAATATCGCATGGTCTGAGTTGTCTTTCGGATATATGCCGACTGACTACAACGTACGCTGTTGCTACCGCGACGGCAAATGGGGCGAGATTGAAGTTTGCTCCGACGAGTATTTAAAACTCCACATGGCTGCCACCTGTCTGCACTACGGTCAGGAGGGTTTTGAGGGACTTAAGGCTTACCGCTGTCCCGACGGCAAGGTACGCGTATTCCGCATGGACGAGAACGCTAAGCGTCTGCAGTCTACATGCCGTGGCATCATGATGCCCGAACTTCCTACCGAGCTTTTCGAGGAAATGGTGAAGAAGGTGGTGCGCCTCAACCAGGAATACATTCCTACATACGAGAGCGGCGCTACTCTCTATATCCGCCCGTTGCTCATCGGTACTTCAGCTCAGGTGGGCGTACACCCTGCCTCAGAGTACATGTTCATTATCTTCGTAACACCAGTAGGACCTTACTTCAAGGGTGGTTTCTCAAGCAATCCTTACGTTATCATACGCGACTTCGACCGCGCTGCTCCTCTTGGCACTGGTATTTATAAGGTGGGCGGCAACTATGCTGCAAGCCTCAAGGCCAACTCCATCGCCCACGCCAAGGGCTACGCCATCGAGTTCTATCTCGACTCTAAAGAGAAGAAATATGTCGACGAGTGTGGTGCTGCCAACTTCTTCGGCATCAAGAACAACACTTACGTCACTCCAAAGTCGTCGTCTATCCTTCCGTCCATCACCAACAAGAGTCTCATGCAGATTGCTGAGGACCTCGGCATGACCGTAGAGCGTCGTCCTATCCCAGAAGAGGAACTCGACACATTCGAGGAGGCAGGAGCATGTGGCACAGCTGCTGTTATCTCGCCTATCTCTCATCTCGACGACATGGACACTGGCAAGGTTTACAACTTCGGCGACAAGCCAGGACCTTGGTCAACCAAGCTCTACAACACTCTGCGCGGCATTCAGTATGGCACAGTAGAAGACAAGCACGGTTGGACAACTGTTGTGATTGAATAATCCCCTGATTATCATTTAGCAATAAAACATAAAAAGTCAGGCAATCAACAAAAAACACCGAATAGTGGATTTGTCGATTGCCTGACTTTTTTGTTTCTATATTAATTTTTAGAACTTCGCCATTTTTATAGCGTCAATGGCGCACTCGTCGCCCTTGTTGCCATACTTGCCACCGCAACGGTCGAGAGCCTGCTGCTTGTCGTTTGTAGTGAGCAAGCCATAGATGATAGGTATCTCGCTTATGGTGTTAAGGCGGGCGATGCCATAGGTCACACCCTGGCAGATATAGTCGAAGTGCGGAGTCTCGCCACGAATCACGCTGCCAAGGATGATCACAGCGTCATAACCGCCATGGAGCACCATCTGATGAGCGCCATATACAAGCTCAAAGCTTCCCGGCACGGTCTTCACATGGATATTCTCGGGCAGTGCGCCATGCTTCTCAAGAGTCTTCACGGCTCCGTCGAGCAGCGCGCCGGTGATGTCCTGGTTCCATTCTGCCACAACAATGCCGAAGCACATGTTGCTTGCGTCGGGAATTGACGAAAAATCGTATTCAGAGAGGTTGTGCTGTGCTGTTGCCATAGTGCTTATTACTTTTCTGCTACACGTTCGATATACTTGTCAATCTCCGAAGACTGAACCACCTGTGCGTTCACGTACTTCTTCTTCACGTCCTGATAAATCTTCAGAGCCTCGTCGTTCTTATTCTGGCTCTCAAGGAGCTGTGCAGCCTGAACAAGGAAAGTAGGAGCGAGACTGTTGTTTGTTCCGTCCTCAGCCTTGCTGTCGGCCATGTCGGCAGCCTTCTTAAGAGTGCTGATAGCCTTGTCTACATTGCCTGTGTTGGCGTAGGCATTGCCAAGGGCAGCCATAGCCGACGGGCTAATCATTGCGTCGCCCTTAGACGAGAACTGCTCAAGATATGTCACGGCCTCAGCCCACTTGCCAAGATTGGCGTAGCAAAGACCTGCATAAAGGTCGGCAAGGTTGGCTGCGTCAGTGCCGCTATAGTCGCTTGCTATCTTCACAAAACCAGCATAGCCAGCGCCGTCGCCATTAAGAGCCTTGTCAAACTGCTCCTGGTTGAAATACTGCTGACCCTTGGCAAGAGCTGTGCTTGCCTTGTCCTCGCGCGGAGCCTGAACATAAGCCTTGTAGAGGAGCAGACCGGCGATAACAACTATCACTGCCACAACGGCAATGAGTATCTGCTTCTTAAACTTGATAAAGAATGCCTCAGTGTTGCTGGAGCTTTCTACATGGGAATTAGCTCCAAAGTCAATTTTGTTTGTCATTTATTTGTTTTGTTTTTAATTTCTTATATATACACAAAATGTGTGGCAAAATTACTCAATTTATCTCACATACTGAAATTTATACTATCTTTTTTTCTTTTTTCAATAATAAATGGGGTAACTTTGCAAAAGCATTGGCTCAATGCCAGCCAACCCACTTTGCAATACTCATAGATTATTTCAACTGATGATACTGAAAAAAATATCCATACTCAATTTCAAGAACATACGCGAAGCCTCGCTTGAGCTGTCGCCCAACCTGAATTGTTTTCTCGGACACAACGGCGAGGGAAAGACCAATCTGCTCGACGCAGTCTACTATCTGTCGTTCTGCCGAAGCGCGTTCAACCCCATCGACTCACAGATTATCACCCACGACCAGGACTTCTTTGTCATCGACGGCATTTACGAGAACGAGGACCACGACCCTATCTCGATATATTGCGGCATGAAGCGCGGCACAAAGAAACACTTCAAGCGCGACAAGAAGGAATATAAACGTCTCTCGCAGCACATCGGATTAATTCCTCTTATCTTTGTGTCGCCTGCCGACCAGACGCTTATTGCCGGTGGCAGCGAGGAGCGACGCCGGCTCATGGATGTGGTTATTTCACAGTACGACAATGGCTACATAGAGGCACTGAACAGCTACAACAAGGCTCTACAGCAGCGCAATGCCTTGCTTAAGATGGACGACGAGCCCGACTCTGCCCTTCTCGACATTTGGGAACAGGAGATGGCTCGCCACGGCGAACGCATCTTTCAGGCGCGACAGGAGTTTGTGGAGCGTCTTATCCCTGTGTTTCAGAACATCTACCGCCATGTGTCCGACGGACATGAGGAGGTTTCATTAAGATATGTGTCTCACGCTCAGCGAGGTGCTTTGCTCGATGTCATACAGCGCGACCGTTTCAAGGACAGAGCTGTGGGCTACTCCTTGCACGGTGTCCACCGCGATGATCTGGAGATGATGCTTGGCGGCTATCAGATGAAGCGTGAGGGTTCGCAAGGACAGAACAAGACATTTGTGCTGGCTCTCAAGCTTGCACAGTTTGACTTCCTGCGCCGTACCGCCTCACAAACCACTCCCCTACTCTTGCTCGATGACATTTTCGACAAACTCGACGCCCACCGTGTTGAACAAATTGTAAAGCTTGTGTCAGGCGACGGTTTCGGACAGATATTCATCACCGACACCAACCGCGACCATCTCGACCAAATCCTGCGAAGCGTAAGCTACGACTATAAGCTGTTCGACGTGGAGAGAGGAGAAATATCAACAATTCACAATGGGTAATTATCAATCAAAAGAAAAGAAATGTTCCGACGTGAAGTGAAATCCATCAGCGACTTGCTGAATATGTATCTGCGCCGCGAGGGACTGGAGACTCCCCTGCTGCAGAAACGTGCCATTGCAGCATGGGATACTCTAATGGGGCCCACCATAGTGCGCTACACTGGCGAAAAATACATTAAAAACCAAACGATGTTTGTAAAGATTACCAATCCTGCCCTTCGCCAAGACCTGTCGATGATGCGCACCAAGATCGCGCAACGCATCAACCAGGCCGTGGGAAGCCAGGTGATTGTGGATATAAGGATTTACTAACAAGGCAAGGCTATAGACCCGCTTAGCCTATCACCTCGTCCATCCTTATGTCGTGCCCGTCTGTGGGAATGCTGTCCACCTTTTGAAATGGGAAACAGATGCCTAACTTATACGCCTGGGGAACAAGCGGAAGGAAGCGGTCGTAATAGCCTTTGCCACGTCCCATGCGGTTGCCTTCCGCGTCGAAAGCCACGCCGGGGATTACGGCAAGGTCGATTTCCTCATAGTTGTCGTACACCTCACCTGTGGGTTCCATAATATTATAAGCCCCTATGGCAAGGTCAGACGGACCCGTATACCTTCGCAATTCCATCGTTCCCTCTCCCGTGACACGTGGCAGCAGAATTGTCTTGTGGCTCATAAGCAGCGAGTCTACAAGAGTGTGCGTGTCCACCTCGTCGGGCAGAGAATAATAAAGCATAACGGTTTTAGCCTCTTTCAGTCGGCTATGCGACAAAAGACGCTGAACAACCGCAAACGACATTTCATGCAATTCCTGTCGCGTGAACTGTCGTTTGCGGTTTTTTATTTCTTTTCGAAGTGTTGACTTTTCCAATATTATATATTGATTTAATCCTTATTACTTCTTCTTTTTTCCCCTTGCTCCCACCACCGGTTTCTTCGGGAAAGCCGCATTGTTCTTAAACACCTGCAAGGCAGCCCTTATCGTGGGATCATCCTGGTTGATATATTCCGTCCAAGCCTGCTCGTCGAGCATGTTGTATATGATGCGCGAGTTGATGTAGCGTTCAAGCAGCTTGTGCGACTTGCGTATCATCAGATTGCGGCGCTTCAGACCGTTCTTGTCGGCAAAGGCAGCAAACTGCTCCACCGTGCCTTGGTTTACAAGATAACGCGACAGCTCCATCATGTCCTTATAAGAGGCGAGCTTCGGACGGTTGTTGTCGGTATAGTTGAAGGCATACTGAAGTATAAGTCCCGACATGGCAGCCTGCTTGTAATAGGAAGTCATTCCGAGCGTGTCCTCAGCCACAAAGATGTCGGGCGTGATGCCGCCACCTCCATATATCACACGTCCGATGCCTGTATGATAAGCCGGACCTGTGTGCTTGATGCTGTCCTGCGAGAAGAACTCTCCATGCTGGTAGCGTGCGAGCAGGTCGTTCTCGTAGTCCTGGTTGTCGCCAGGCACAAACGGCTTCTGAATGCAGCGTCCTGAAGGAGTATAGTAGCGCGCAATGGTGAGACGTATCATCGAACCGTCGGGGAAGCCAATCTGCTGCTGCACCAGTCCCTTGCCAAACGAGCGTCTGCCAATGATAGTGGCACGGTCGTTGTCCTGCATGGCACCGGCAAATATCTCGGATGCCGAAGCCGAAGCCTCGTTGATAAGCACCACAAGCGGTATCTTCTGATATGAACCATGACCGTCAGACATGAAGTCCTTGCGTGGCGACTTGCGTCCTTCCATATACACGATGAGTTTGTTCTTAGGCAAGAACTCGTTTGCCATCTGCACGGCAGGGTCCATATAGCCTCCTGTGTTGTCGCGCAGGTCGATTACGAGGTTGGAGAATCCCTCCTGCGACAGCTGAGCCAGGGAGATGAGCAATTCGGGATACGTAGTCTCGCCGAAACTCTTAATCTTGATGTAGCCCGTGTTGTCGTCGAGCATGTATGTGGCAGCAATGCTCTTCTGCGGGATGTCGCCGCGAGTCACGGTGAAGTACTTCACAGCCTTCTGTCCGTAGCGCACCACTCCTATCTTCACCTTAGTGTCCTTCGGACCCTTCAGTCGTCTCATAGCCTCGTCCTGAGTGACTATCTTGCCCACGAAGGGCTTGCCGTCGACACTCACAATCTTGTCACCGGCAAGCAATCCAGCACGCTGTGCCGGACCGTTCTTCACCACATTCTGCACATGAATAGTATCCTTGCGTATTGTGAACTCAATGCCCACACCCGAGAACGAGCCTTTCAGCTTGTCGGTCTCCGACTGCGCGTCCTTGGCGCTTATATAGGCCGAATGCGGGTCGAGGTCGGACAATATCTGCGGTATCGCCATATCCACAAGCGAGTCGATGTTCACCTTGTCAACATACTGGTCGTCGATGATGTGCAAGAGATTCGACAGGCGGTTGGAGCCTGAATTGATGATGTTCAGGCGGTTGCCCGAGAAATGATTTGCGTAGAATGTGCCTATGAGTATGCCTATGACCACGCACAGAGCCATAAGCAACGGCATAAACCTGTTAGTCTTATTCCCTTTCATAATCGTCTGGGTTTAGATATTTTACTTCTATATTGGCGCGTTCAAGTAGGTCGATGCCGTCGGTCAGACGGTACTTCTCGGCATAAATCACGCGCTTGATGCCCGACTGGATGATAAGCTTGGCGCATTCGATGCAGGGCGATGCCGTGACATACAGAGTGGCACCGTCGCTGTTGTTCGAACTGCGGGCAAGCTTGGTTATGGCGTTAGCCTCGGCATGGAGCACGTAGGGATGGGTGACATTGTTCTCATCCTCGCACACGTTCTCAAATCCGCTCGGCGTGCCGTTGTAGCCGTCGCTTATTATCATCTTGTCCTTCACCACCAAGGCTCCAACCTTGCGGCGTTGGCAGTAGCTGTTCTCTGCCCATATACGAGCCATGCGCAGATAGCGCAGGTCGAGATGGAGCTGCTTCTGTTCCTTGTCGTTATTGCTCATAATTCAACCATTTTGTAGGTTTGAATATTCTGTTCTTTCTATCTCTTTATTCCTGTTCGCTCCAACAGGGCGTCGATGGTCGGTTCCTGTCCGCGGAAACGCTTGTAGAGCGTCATAGGGTGTTCAGTGCCGCCCTTCGAGAGGATATTGTCGCGGAAGCTCTGTGCCGTCTTCTGGTCGAAGATGCCGTTCTTCTTGAACACGCTGAAGGCATCGGCGTCCAACACCTCAGCCCACTTGTAGCTGTAGTAGCCGGCTGCATATCCTCCCGCCATGATGTGCGAGAACTGTGTTGTCATGCAGGTATCGGGCAACTGCTTGGTCACCATTGCCTTCTCCCAGGCTTGCTTCTCAAACGGGATTATGTCGTCCTTGAACTCCTCCTTCTTGGTGTAGTAGGCCATATCAAGGAGTCCGAAGCTCACCTGTCGCAGACAAGCGTAGGCTGCCATGAAGTTGCGGCTGCGCACAATGCGCTCTATCAGCTCGTCGGGCATTGGCTCTCCCGTCTGATAATGGAATGCGAAGGTGCGCAGGAACTCTTTCTCCACCGAATAGTTCTCCATAAACTGCGAGGGCAACTCCACGAAGTCCCACCACACATTGGTGCCGCTAAGACTCTCGAAACGTGTGTTGGCGAACATACCATGAAGCGAGTGACCGAACTCATGCAGGAATGTCTCCACCTCGCCAAGCGTAAGCAAGGCGGGTTTCTCGGCTGTAGGCTTGGTGAGATTCATCACCACACTAACGTGAGGACGCACGTTCACTCCCTTGCGGTCGATCCATTGTCCCTGGAACTCCGTCATCCATGCTCCACCCTGCTTGCCCTTACGTGGATGGAAGTCGGCATAGAATACGGCAAGATACGAGCCGTCCTTGTCGAACACCTCGTAGGCCTTGACATCGGGATGGTAAACCTGGACGTCCTTCGACTCCTTGAACGTAATGCCATACAGCTTGTTGGCCAAGCCGAACACTCCGTCTATAACCTTCGACAACTCGAAATATGGGCGCAGCATCTCGGCGTCGAGATTATACTCGCGCATCTGCAACTTATGGGAATAGTAGCCAAAGTCCCACGGCTCTACCTCAAAGTCGTCACCCTCTATCTGCTTTGCCTCGCGCTCTATCGCCTTCACCTCCTCAATGGCTGTGGGCTTATAAGCGTCGATAAGGTCGTTGAGCAGCTTGTATACGTTGTCGGCGTTCGACGCCATGCGGTGTACAAGCACATAGTCGGCATAGGTGTCATAGCCAAGTAGCTGGGCTATCTCACGGCGCAGGTTCACCAGTCGCTTGCAAATCTCGAGGTTGTTCTCGGCATTGTCGTGGGTTCCCTCGGTGTTGCGTGCCATATAGAGTTGCTTTCTTAGTTCGCGCTGTGTGGAATAGGTCATGAATGGCGAATAGCTCGGATAGTCGAGTGTGAAGAGCCATCCCTGCTTGTCGGCCTCCTTAGCTGCAAGCGCGGCAGCCTCACGTGCCGTGTCGGGCAGTCCGTCGAGCTGAGCCTCGTCGGTGACATTAAGTGTGAATGCCTTGTTCTCCTTCAACAGGTTCTGCGAGAACTGCAATGAGAGCATGCTTGCCTCCTCGGTCAGTTTGCGCAGCTTCTCCTTGCCCTCCTCGTCGAGCAAGGCACCCGAGCGCACAAAACCGTCATAAGAGTTGTCGAGAAGCATCTGCTCCTCGGGAGTGAGCTCGCGATGATGCTCGTATACATACTTCACTCGCTCAAACAGCTTGCGGTTGAGCTTCACGTCGTTGGCGTGCTTGGTGAGTATCGGACTCATCTTCTGTGCCAAGGCGTCAAGCTCGTCGCATGTCTCGGCACTCATCATGCACGAGAACACGGTGGACACACGCGAAAGAAGGTCGTAGTAGTTCTCGCCATTCTCATTGTCCACACGCACTATAGTATTCTCGAATGTAGGCTCTGCCGGGTCGTTCACGAGCTTCTCTATCTCCTCGTCGTCGCGGCGGATTCCCTCAAGAAACGCCTCCTCATAGTCTTCTATACGGATGCGGCTGAAGGGTACTGTATCATGTGGGGTGTTGTAAGGTTCAAAAAACGGATTTTTTCTCTCCGGAGCGTTTGTGTTATTTTCCAACATACTAATTCTGAAAAAATGTGATATATCATTTGCAAAATTACGCAAAATATCAGAAACGTGGATGATGCTGGTTTATTTTAACTTATATTATAAGGTGGAAGTCATTAAGAAATTTCCATAGTGTTTCTAATATTAAACTGGATCTATCGTATTTTTAGGATTTCTTGGAATTGGCTCATAATTATTCGCGGAATCGAAACATTCCCTAGCAGTTCCAGGAAATCGTTCTATCAATTCTTTGCGAACCTCAGGATGTTCTTTGAATATTGTAAACCAGATAGACCAACAGCCGTGACCTTTGACTAAATCTATTATTGTTTCTATATCAACCTTTTTGCTTTCGTATTTGTATAGGTAACGCATGGCAAGATCCCATTTCTCTGTTCTTACAAACCAACGTCTATCTTTGGACTTCGAATCCATCGGACCTTTATTTAGTCCGACTAATTTTCGAAGAGCCTCTGCATTAGCAAGAGATTTACCAGTTAGATGTGGGTTCACATTTACCACTCCTCCTGCCTTATATTGAAAAGAGAGGAAAGTATTATTAAGATGCGGTAAATGGCATTCTCCATAAATTACATTTTTGTTACCCTTATTATCAGGGCCGTTACAAGTCGCACATGATAGCAGAAAGTTTTCCCATTTTGTCTCCAAGGCTGCATATGGATAATTACCTTTTTCATCCATATACTTTTTGGCTTGAATATGCTCAACGGCAAGTTCTCTTTCGTCATCAAAAGCCTTTTCACAATATGAGCACATGCAGCCTAAGTTAAAGACAAGAGGAACCTTCGCGTTTTTATAATCATGATAATCAGTATCAATCTGAATTGTGGAACCATCTTTACAGTGCGTGCCTGGAGTGAGTTTTACGACTGGTCTCATTGTGAATTCCTTTCTGCTTTAAGTAGTGCAACGTATGCAGGATCATCTGAAAATTCTGCTTCAATGGCATCCAGTTCCTTCTTCACATTTATCGCTTCCTCTGACGATTCATGGTTATCTTTTACAAGTTGATAGTATCTTTCTGCCATATCAAGCATCCTCTTGTACTTGGGGAATCTATCTGTGTCCATATTCATTTCTGTCACAGCAATGTCTTCGATACTCCTCATTTGCGGATTAGAACCTTTTTCACCATCAAGGGTAATGACGCTTTGGCTATTCACACTCTGAACGATAAACGGAGAGTGGGTTGTCACGATGAATTGCATCCTTGGGAAGGCATTCTGTAAATCCTGAAGCACATGCTGCTGCCAGTGAGGATGAAGGAAGAGATCAATCTCGTCAATCATAACGATACCAGGAGTACTTCTGACCGCTTCCACCCCAATGAATCCATTGAGTTGAATACAACGATAGGCAATCTCTGCACAGATATTGATCATAGCCTTAAAACCGTCGCTCATCATGTCATAGGTCAACCAATAAGGTGCCGGATCTTTTGTCATTTGAATTCTGGCTACGAGTTCATTATTCTTTGTATCAACTCTAAACCCTTTGATTGCTGGTATAGCATGTGCAATCGCTTCAAAAAAGGCTCGGTCTGTTCCCTCGAACTCTGCTCCTTTTTTGAGGCTAAAATTGTATTTATAAATCCAATTAAACGCACTTTTAAAGTCTACCTGCTGGCCATCAAGCGAACATTTATATGCCTTTTCAAGTTTTGATTCACGTGCACGGGTTTTCTGCGCCTTGCGATAATTCTTCTCAAGACGATTGCTTCCAAAAGCTAAGAATAGAGGAAATACTGAATTCTTGTGTGTTGTATCTGCAGATATTCTTTCCTGCTCCATAGCCGCCACTTCTAACAGCAACTCATTAGCGCTTCTCTTAGATATATTGTTACTTGAGCGTGTCCATGAAATTGAATGAACTTGATCGCTATGACTATAATCATCAAGATTATACACTGTAGCAAAGAAATCAGCATTTACAGAAATCTCAGGTTTACCCGTATCCTGTATAAAATCCTTATTTGCCTCACTATATCTCTTCACATAATCAGTTGATAAGAAATTTCTACTGAACGCCTTACCTCCAGGAATGATTTTCAATGCCTGTAGATATGCTCCGAGAGCTATCTGCACGGCATGAAGCAGAGATGTCTTACCAGTAGTGTTATCACCCAGGATGACATTCATTTTAGGGTCAAACTCAAAGCGCCTCTCCTCGATAAAGCCTCTGAAGTTTTTTATGGTTATATCATTTATTCTCATGATGACAATGTATCTTCAAGTTAATCAAAATTCATTTCGGTCTGTATGGCATCGGATTTTTTCTCTCCGGAGCGTTTGTATTATTTTCCAACATACTAATTCTGAAAAAATGTGATATATCAGTTGCAAAATTACGCAAAATATCAGAAACGTGGATGATGATGGTTTATTTTAACTTATATTATAAGGTGGGATTAAAGGCTCATGCCGAGCATAAAAACAGAAAAGAGCGGCACTTCCGCAAGGAAAGTACCACTCTCTACCTATTCTACCAATTACTTATAAACTAAGCCGTATTAATATAAGCATAAACAGCTTATTTTGTCAGTGTTACACTGACAGTCCAAATTTTTGTCTTGCCGTCAGCCGCCTTTACCGAATACTTGTGAGGCGTTGACCAGTCGGCAGGAACTCCAAGCTTTGGAGAACCTTCCACTGGAGTCATTACGGCAGCTGTGGATATTTCCACTGCCACAACGATGTTGTTGATGTTCACACCGTTCTTCTCTGCGTCAGAGAAGTTTGTCGGCACTTTAAACTGCAAGGCACATGTTGCTGCTTCATTGTCGATGACCTGTCCAGTGCGTTGGAGCTGCTTCTGAATAACCTGCTGTTCGCCGCTGGCATTTAGCTTATTGTCACCCTTGTAGCGATACCAAGCATATCCTGCTGTGATGTCGTTGCCATCGTAAGTGTCAAGCTCTTCAAAATTGCTCTCTAAGCAAGAAGTGCAGCTGAGAGCCATGACAAACATGGCGATTATGAATTTTAATATTTTCATATTTTTCTTTTTTTTTATTTTTTAGTTAATTACCATCCCTCGTTCTGATCGTGGTCGAGATCGTAAGCCTCACGTGTGTCAAGGAAGCCCTGGCTTATTGGGAAGAGATAACGCTTTGTAGTGAAGTTGCGGTTGGCACTGTTGAGGAGAGTAACCTGGTTGATGAGCAACTGACTGCGGTCGCGTGAAATCTCAATCTTGTATACTGGGCGGTCAAGGTCGTAGATAATATCGCCAGCCTCACGTCCATTGTTAGCAAAGCCGCCATACTTGCCCCAACGCAGATAGCTGAAGTAGATGTCGCCATTCTCATTGGCCATCTCCACACGACGCTCGCGGATGTAATCAGCCCAAGCCTCCTTCTCTGTTGTTGCTGTAGATGGAGCAATCTTGCCATGCTTAACACGTGTAGCGTTGAGAGCAGCAACAGCGTTTGTCACGTCCTTCTTCAAGAGATAAGCCTCTGCAAGGTTCATGTAAGCCTCGCCTGTGCGGCACATATCATAGTGAAGCTGCACCTGGCAGTCGAAGTAAGCGCGTGGCTCAGGATTCTCAATGTTCGACTTGCGCCAATAGTAACCGGTTGTTGTATTATACCAGCCACCGTCCTCCTTGTCGCGCACGCCCATAGAGCAGTTGCCACCGAGGTTGGTCTCCACAGTCTCGCCAATCCATGTTGTGCCATCATAAGCAATTGACGAAGCGAAACGTGCGTCGCGGTTGCTGTACATCAACTCAGAGAGGTTGCGTGTAGAACCTTCCTTCAGCTTGTCATAGCGCAAGTTTGTAGGATATGCGCTGTTGAGCTGAGAGAAGTCCTGAGGTGTAGGTATACGGCGAAGGTTGCCATTCACCTGCTCGTAAGAATCAATCTGTCCTGCCTCTGTAACAGAGTTCGGGTCAAGATTCTCTACATTCTCCTTATACTGCGATGTCTCATACCAAGGCAGAGCCTCGCCAGTCTTCTCGTCGGTCACAAGATACTGGTCAACCAAGTCCTGTGTCGGGAAATAGATTGCCCATCCCTCGAATGTGCGACCGTTGGGGTTCTTGAAGAGTGTTGGCGACTTTGAGTTCACGCAATCGTCCTGCGCAATGTTAGGATAAGTGCGGATAAGCTCCTCGTAGTTGCCAATCTTGGTGTTTGCCTTAAGGCGGTAGTAGCCCCAGAGAATCTCGGCGTTGGTCTCGTCGGTCTCATTGAAGAGTCCGCCGTAGTTGTCGCTGAGCGAGCAGTTCTCAGTCACGTCCTTAGCATAGGTAATGGCCTTGTCGATGTATGAGGCATTCTTTGTGTAGGCATAAGCTGTAAGGTAAGCACGGCTCAACAACACCTCAACGGCATACTTTGTAGGTTCGCCAGGCTGTGCTATTGTAGGCATAGCTGAAACAGAAGCCTCAAGATCCTCAAGCACATACTTATAGCTTTCCTCAACCGACTTTGTCATAGGTATTGTGGCCTTCTCCTCCTCGCCAGTGGCGATTACCTCGCGCATAGGAACGAAACGTCCCATCTTGCGGGCCTGGTCGAAGAACACAAGTCCGCGGAGCAGACGACCCTTGGCTATAACCTCTGCCTTTTCGCCCTCTGTCAATGTAGTAGACTCCTGAGCCTTCTGGATAATGAGGTTGCAACGGCGAAGAAGTCCGTAACGGTTGATACCGAAGTCGGTGCTTCTTGAAACTCCTAACTCTGTGGCTATTCCGTCGATGCCCTCGCCCACCTGCGAGCATTTTATACCGTTAGGTGTACGTGCTTCCCATCCAACACATGTTGAGTTGCCCGTATACATAGTTATTACGCTCTCGTATGTAGCGTTGATGAACGCATCGGCTGTAGCCTTTGAACCCCACACCGTAGCTTCGTCAAAAGTCGTTGTCGGATGTGTGTCCAATGTATCTTGGCAGGATGTGGCACCCAATGCGAGAATGCCGAACAATCCTATCTTTATAATATTATTTTTCATACTTTTTTTTTAGAATCCTAAGTTTACAGTAAATGCAAGTACTCGCTCTACAGGATAGCCATAGTTCTGTGCAGAGGCATTCTCCGGGTCAAGTCCGAACTTGGTTGCTTCAGAGATAGTGAAGATGTTCTGGCCAGAAAGACCCACCTTTGCACGTGTGAGCCATGCCACACTGCGGAGCAGAGAGTGCTTCAAGTCGTAGCCGAACTGGAAGTCCTTCATACGCAGATAAGCACCGTTGATAAGCCAGAAGTCGCTCGACTGATAGTTGTTGTTCGAGTTGAGACCGGTGTTTGCCATAAGGCGCGGATACTTGGCGCCGGTGTTGCTCGGTGTCCAAGTGTCGGTCTGGTAGTCGAAGGCAACTGGCAAGTTACCTGTCTGACCTGTCTGCATAGCTGCTGAACCTGGGATGTACATACCGAAGTTTGTAGAGCCTTGGAACAGCATGCTGAGATAGAAGCCCTTGTACTGGAAGTTCATGTTGATACCGAACTGGCCGCGTGGCATGGAAGCCTTGCCAAGACGACGCTGGTCACCGCCGTCAATCATACCATTGCCGTTGGTGTCCTGATACTTGATGTCGCCTGCAGTCAGGTAGCCAGAGTTCAAAGAACTTGGGATGCCCACGCTGTTGAGCACATCATCAGCACTTGCATAGTAGCCGAGGTTCTTGAGCATCACGGCATAGTAGCCCTTCTGCTGCTGGGTGCGTGTGTAAGGGTTCATGTATGAAGCCTCTGACTCGCTGCGGTTAAGAGCCCAAAGCTGGTCGAAATATGTGAAGTTGCCCGAGATGTCATACTTCAAGTCGCCAATGTTGCTGCGCCATCCGAGCTGGATTTCCCAACCCTCGCGACGGAACTCACTGTCTGATTTTACTCTCGGCAGTCCGATACCAATAGAAGTGTTTAGATAGCTGTCACCAGTGGGCGACTGCAAGTAGCCCTTGGTTGAATAGTAGAAGTAGTCGAACGAACCATAGAGACGGTTGTCAAGCGAAGCGAAGTCGAAGCCGATGTCTGTCTGGCGTGTGGTGTACCATGTAAGGTCGGGTGAAGGCAGACTGCCCTCAGAGAATCCCGGCACATATTTGCCGTTGATTACATAAGCCTGGTTGTTAAGGCTGTAAGAAGTGAGGTAGGCAAAGCGGCCTGCGCTGCTGTCAAGACCTGTCTGACCATAAGAAGCACGAAGCTTCAATGAGTTGAAGATGTTCTTCTCAACAAGACTCTTCATGAACTTCTCCTCTGTCACAACCCATCCGAGTGCGCCACTATAGAAAGCACCCCAACGATGACCAGGTGCAAAATAGTCGGAACCGTCGTAACGGATGCTTGCCTCTGCATAGTACTTGTTGGCATAGTTGTACTTCAACTGGCCAATCCATGCTGCGCGTCCGAGTTCTGACTCCGAGCCGCTGTTAGTCATATCATTGGCAGGACCTACATTCATCTGGTCGATAGGGAAGTCATAACCTATACGGGTAGCACCGTAAGACTCACCCTTCTCATAATACTGCTCAAAACCGCCGAGAGCCGAGATGTTGTGCTGACCGAACGTGTTAGCATATTCAAGGAAGGCCTGGTTGGTGTACGAGTAGCCTGTACCCGAGGTATGCGAGAGCTGCGGCTTGTTGGCATACTGTGCCACGTCCGAATCCCAGTCGTACTGAGCGGCATCCTTACGCCAGTTCTTGTATGTCTCGCCATAGTAACGGTAGTTGCTTGCAAGGCGCACCTTCAATCCGTCTACCCAAAGGCACGACCAAACGAGTTCGCCCTTACCGTTAATCACGTTGACGATGCTGCGCTGATAACCAGCGTCGCTTGCTGTCTCGGCTACAGGGTTATCTGTTACGTTGTAAGGCAATCCAAGGCTGTTCACACCAGGTATCATCGGCGACTTGTCGTTAATGTGAGAGAACACATTATAGTAGCTGCTTGATGTAGAAGTGTAGGGATGCTCCTGATGCTGGCGATAGCCGTCGAGGGCTGCGTTCACCTGCAATCCGAGAGCCTTGATGTTGGCAGACTCTGCCAAGCGGAATGTGGTACGCTTCATCCAGTGGTTGTTGCTGCGATAGAGCGAGTTCTGGTCAATGTGTCCCAATGAAATATAGAACTGGTGAACGTCGTTGCCGCCAGTCAATCTTACTGTGTGCTTCGACTGTGGAGCCCAATCCTTCAATACGAGCTTGCGCCAGTCGGTATCGCTGAAGTTGAGAGGATCGCTTCCGTCGCGCATCTTCTGTATTGCCTCAGCTGTATATACGGGGTTCTCCTGTCCGTTGAGCAAGTCGTTGTTCTTTGCGATGTTCGCCCACTCGGCACGCTCATAAGAGTGCATCTTCTCAGGCCAAATACTCGGCTGCGAGAACGACATATTGAAGTCGTAGTCGATGCTCACGCGTCCGCTCTTACCACGCTTGGTCACGATCTGCACGATACCGTTGGATGCACGCGAACCGTAGACAGCTGTAGCCGAAGCGTCCTTGAGGATTGACATCGACTCAATGTCGTCGGGAGAAAGGTTGCGGAAGTCAACTACAGAGCGCACAACACCGTCGATGACGTACAATGGGTCGCCACCGCCACGGATACTGATTGAAGGTGCTGAGTTGATACCGCCACCACTTGCCTGCACGATAAGGCCTGGTGAACGTCCAGCAAGGCCCTGTGCGATGTTGGTGACAGGAAGATTCGACATTTCGTCGGCCTTTACGGTAGATACAGAAGCGATCAAGTCGCGCTTCTTTGAGCTACCATAACCTACGACAACGAGTTCTTCGAGTGAATGAGAGTCTTCTGTTAGTGTAATTTCTGTCTCACGTCCTGCTGCAAGCTTCACCTGCTTAGAGTTGAAACCGATGTAGGTCACGGTGACAGTGGCATTAGATGATTTTGCGTTGAGTGTGAAGTTACCATCAATATCGGTAACGGTCACATTCTGTGTTCCATTTTCTGTAATGGAGGCTCCGATGATAGGGTCGCCATTGGCATCTACCACCTTACCTGAGAGTTTGGTTGATTTGTTTTGTTGAGACTGAAGGGTAGCATTGGCTGCCGAAACAGCAGGGGCTATCAAATTTTTGTCTGAAAGACTATTACCCCCCCATTCAGATTTCGTGCCACCAATGTGGAATGCGTGCCGAACGCAAGAACTGCGATAAGCACAGCTTTGTCAAAATGCTTCATGTGGTTCTGTTTTTAAAATAGTTTTATAGAGCGGAGCTTACGCTGCCGCATTTGGTTTGCTTTCATTGCATCCTACACATTAATATATAATGAGGAGGATGGGGTTGTTTTGTTTGTTTACTCCTTTGATTTTGTCATATAAAATGGTTTGCGATTTTTATAACTTTATCTATTGTCAAAACTTCTTTTCAATTGTGAGTTAGTGATTTTTATAAATCAATGCCGCAAAGTTATCAAAAAAAAATGAATTTTCGTAAAAATACAAAGTTTTTTTCTGTGAATATCCCATTATTGTCAACAAACACACATTTTTAAAGGAGTTGCAACCACATACAGTAGCCACAACTCCTAAACTTAAGGAACTTATGGGATTAGAGACGGTGTTATAAATGCCGCATAATCCATCAAAGAACGAGCTGTATTTACTACATCTGTAGGAGGAGTCTGCGACGAACAACCCTCAGATTCTACCCAATTCTTTTCCCATGCTGCAAAGTCGAAGCTCTCTCCTGTTTTCCTACTTGCAAAATAGTGCTTCCAACGCGGTAGATAATAGTCACGAATCAAGCCAGACCACACTCTGGCTGAGTAATCGTCTACTGGAGGGCCCCAAATTGTGACTATACGCTTTGCATTTCGTTCATACTGTAGGCGTTGTTCGGGATTCACGGCTTGCTTATGGGCAAAATCAATCCAACGCTCCAAGCGTAATGTGGGGTGAGTGGACAGCAACGCATCCATACCCAACATGATATGTTCAAAGTCTTTCTCAAATTTAACCGCCCGTACCGTGTCGCCTATCTCGTATTGCTTATCTATTGCCTTAACCAAAAGTTCAGCCTTACCTCCTAAATAGAGAGCTGTGAACTCAGCCAAATCTGCCAGATAAAGCGGATTGTCTTTCATCTGACCGCTTGCTTCCACAAACGATTCTATTGCCTTAAAGAACGAAGGGCTTAGATTGATGGAACCATCACGTACTGTACCAGGACGGAATTGCCAATTATAACGGGGGTGATCGGTGAACGTGCCATAAACCGACTCCAACAACAAATCCCAGCACCTACCAATAGCCGCAGGACAACTGCCATAACGGTTGCAAGAATATTCCCTCAGCCATTCATGAATGTCTATCTTTTTGTCCGACCATCCGGCATCCGACAACAACTCATAGATGACTTCATTGTTTTCAATACCTTCTGGAGCCATTCCATGTGCCAGCAAACGCCCTTTATTCGGCGACGACAACGCTTCCAAATGTCCGTTTGCATAGAAGTCAAGAATGCCAGTCATAGCCGTTTTTCCTCCCATACTCGGGATGACGCTATAGACCCAAGGCTTATTATAGAAACCTTTGTAAAACTCCCAATTCACTTCCGAATGCCAGAAATGCTTGTTATAGTCTACTGCCAAATCCAACAAAAGCATTTTGTCATCAGGCACTTTGGAAACCAAGGCTCCCAACGTTTCATAATCCCATATATTACGCTGGTAGCCAAACATCCAGCCTTGCATGGTCCATACGGCATTTGGATTTCCTTTGCGGATAGACTGGTAAACTTTCTCGCCATAAGAGGCCAACAGCTCATAACGCTCTTTTGAACCCTTGGCAGGGAAAGGTATTTCCATCTCGTTGAAGCTGTCTACAAGATAATACTCATTCTTTCCGAACTCTTTCTCCCACTCTCGGATGAATGCCGTTCCTATCTTTGAGAACAGTTCTTCTTGTGGAGAAATCATCCAGTTGCAGAACGCACCACCCCAATGGGTCTGAATGATGTGCAAATCTGGATAAATGCGCTTGAACGCCTCTGGGATAAATCCAGGAAAGCCAGGGCATATAGGCTTCATGCCCAAGCTCTTCATACGTTTCAATATCTTGTGTTGCAACGCTATTTGCTGGCGATGCCAGTCTTCGTTCAGAGGGCCGTCAATGCCACTCACATTTCCCATACGCATCCAAGGCAAATGGGCGGGACCGACAAAATAACTGTTTATCTCCTCGTCAGTCAACCCCATCTTCTTCCACACACGGGCAATTATCGCTTCATAGCCTACCAACGCCAAGGGCATATCGATGCCATGCAACGCCATCCAGTCGATTTCCTTTTCCCAGCGTTCCCAATCCCAATAGGGCATGGAATAGCCATACGTGCAAACATTAAACATATAATGATGCTGGAAAGGAGATACTACCTGCTTCTCCGTACCATCCGTCAGTTGTTGCGGGAAACGGATATTATTGCCCGACCAGCTGTAAAGTCCCGCACGGTTGCTCTTCACAAAATCATAGAAACCATGACACAAGGCCACTGGGCTACTTCCCTCTATCTTCAACACTCCGTCATCCACACGGTAATGGAAATTAGTTTTACCCTCAAGTTGTCCCTTATTCGCTTTCAACACAAAAGACACGGGCAAATCCGATTTCCCCGTAACACGTTCTATGACTTTGCGGGTTTCATCCAAAGCCTTCTTCTGACCACAAACGGCTTGCAAGGAAGAGGCCAACAGACAAAGACTGAATAATAAGATTCTTTTCATTGTTTTAGTAATAGATAAACAATACAGGGACTATAGCTTCACAAGGCCATAGTCCCCACATTATTATATATAGTATATTTTACTTGTTTGCTTCTCCGAAATCGAAGTTGCCCTTGTCAACACCCTCTAATACAAACACCGATGACTTTGGCATGGAAATGGTTATCTCCTTGTCGATGTCCACAGCCTTGCCTACGGGCAGACCGCTTAAGCCACCCTTGCCTATGCGCTGGTCGGCGAACGAGCTGCGCAATGTTATAGATGTCTTGATGTAAGCAGGAATGTCGAACACCTTGCGCAGGGTGGTTGTTAGAGTCTGTGCCGCAACGTCAGGATTGCGCAATGTCAATGTGGTTTTCTTGCCGTTCCATGCTGCCCAACCATAGATGTTGGCTTTCTTGCCATCCCAAGGATTGCCACCTACCCAGTGGATATCGGGCAGAACGTCGGCGTTGCGCTGTTGCCAGTCCATACCGTCGGCAAGCTGCTTCCACAATGTGCCCTTCTTGCCCTTGTTGTTCTTTATCTCGTCGAGCAACTTGTAGTCGGTGTAAAGCTCCACCATTGACGAGCCACAGCCGAAGGCGCAACGCATCTCACGCACAATACCATCGTAGTCCATTGTCTTTGAAACGTCTCCGAAGCGTGTCAGAATCACACCGTGAGTCATGAGTGTGTTGATAGGACATATCGGCGAACGGTCGACAAAGTTCTGGTGAACAAGACGGTCGCGATAAGTAATCCACTGCTCGCGGTCGTCGCCAACTCCTATCTTGCCGAAGTCACCCTCCTGACGCCACACAGCATCGCTCACATGGAACCAGAATGGTGAGGCCCATGTGCCTACCGTTGTGTTATAGAAGATGTCCTTGCGCTTCTTGCGCACGTCGTTCTCGATGCTGATGATTGCCTCGCAGTTTTCAATTCCTGCGTCGGTCATGTCGGGACCTACGGCAGAGAACTGAGCACTAATGCCGTCGTACTTGAAGAAACGGAAGTCGTACTTGTCGATCATGTCGCTTGAGCACTTCACGAAATAGTCGTAGTAGGCAGGATTGCTGAGCTGCATGCCTCCACGTCCGCGCCAATAGCCACGGCGATACTCACCGCTCGCTCCGTATCCACCCACTGGTCCGAGCCATGCTCCTATGCCCACGCCCATCTCTCGTGCCATGCGGTCAACGTTCTTGAAGCCTTCTGGGAAGTTGGGGTTGAATGTCCATGTGCCGTAAGCGTCCCATCCGTCGTCGAATACGAACGCCACTGGAGCCTTGCCATACACGTCGTAGAACTTCTTCTTCCAGTTTGCCACCACGTCCTCACACTGTGTGGCTGTCATGTTCTCCGAATAGTCGCCCTTGAGGTTCTGCTTGTCCTCAGCGTCATACTTGCCACGGTTGCCGGGAGCATTGTTGCGGTCGATGTTCAGCTCATACCATGAGTTGTATATGGTCATAGGATGCCATGCTGCTGCACGCTCGCGCTCACTATAGGCAAGGAAGGAGCGGCGTGGCTGTCCCTCGGCCACAAGTCCCACAACACTGCTTACATTCCATGTCTTGCCTGCCTTCAGCGTAGTGTGGCGCACCCAGTTGCCCTCCATTGGCACGATGTCACGGTTGTTAATCGTGGCAATGTCGGCAGCGTCCACATTATTGGTGTTGACGCCCATAGGAGTCTCAAGGCCCGCAAAAATCTTGTCGCTGAGAAGCACGGCACCACGGGTATTGCCTACAACAACCGGAGCTGATTTTGCCTTGCGGTTGTCAACGGCATAAACCATCGGCTTTATGTGGTCCATAGCCACATCCTTGGCAGAGGTGATGCTCATTTCCGTGCGCAGATAGTGAGAGCCGTCACGCAACACCGCACGCCATTCAATGCGCATGTCGCCACGTGTAAACACGGCTTTAATTCCCTTTCCTGCAAAACGCTCCGATCCCTTGGCAGCCTTTGCGTCGGCTGTGTAGGTCTCACTCGTCACGTTTTCGAGTTTCATGTCCAACGAGGTAAACTCTGTGCAGTCGGCAAGACGCACACGGAAGAGAACGTCCGAAGGGAGCAAGTCCATTTCCGGGCATCCGTCGAAACGCAATACGCCATTATTTACCGAATATGATACATGGAGCAGATCGTTTCCAAGGACATACTTGTTAGCACTGGCTTCCAATTTTGCCATTCCTGCCTGCTTTGCCTGAGGGAACACCACTCTTTGAGCATTAGCAGATATTGGCAGACCACCAATAAGACATCCCAATGCCGCAGAGCACAAGATGCCTGTATATTTTTTGTTCATTCTTTTCATCTCTATGTGAAGTTGTTGTTTTTATTGTTTGAAGTTTTGAGCAATAGAGATAATGAAAAGACTATCATATAGCAGAAGTCCAAATTCCTGAGATTCTTGGGACCTACTTATGATTACCTTTAAAATTTCGGGTGTAAAGTTACATATTTTATTTGAGAGAAAAGAAACTTTCAATCAAAAACAGAAATGCAGATTGATTGAAAAAAAACAATGCGGCGGTCAATATATCGAAATCAATTTGAAAATGACCATTTGACAAGGGCTTTTTGACAATCTGGCCGTAACTTATGAGTTGCGTGATTATTCCCTGCCGAGAGATTTTTTACTGCCTGCCGAGAGGATTTTTACTGCCTGCCGAGAGGATTTTTACTGCCTGCCGAGAGAATTTTTACTCCCTGCCGAGAGAAATATTTTTTCCTGCCGAGAGAGTTAAAAAAGACAGGGCTCATCCGATATTTGGAGTGATTTATATACAGGGGGATATCAGTAGACAGCTCGCCCCGAAGGGGCAACTCTCCACAGCCCAGGGCACCGCCCTGGGTATAAGGAAGTTACGAACCATGCGCCCTGTAAGGGCAGCTCTAACGTTCCTTTGTTTTTTTACAGTTGCCCTTACAGGGCGCGTTGGTTGTTTATATCCGTTTACCCAGGGCGATGCCCTGGGCTATGGATGACATTGGGCTTTCAGCCCGTACAGGCTATGGAAGATATTGGGCTTTCTTGCTTAGGCAAGCGGCAAAGCCGAGCGCAGCCCGTCAGCCCCATTTTGTATTACATCTACCACTCCATATTCCGCATGAAACTAAAAAATCTATCACTCCATATTCCGCATGAAACTAAAAAAACTACAACTCCATATTCCGTATGAAACTAAAAAACTCAACAATTCCAATTTATTGCAATTTCATGTAATCTTTGCAGATATTTTCGACCAAAACCAATACATTTCATTGATGCTTCCACGCTAATCTCCACATGCTTTTTCCGCCAATAGGGAGAGCAAAACCACTATTTCCACTCCTAGAAAGTACATATAAAAAGTGTTTGAGAGAAGAATGAGGAAAGTTTACTGGTTAT
>ERZ1023666.275-NODE-275-length-23378-cov-10.019937_pt1 | contig 23378 bp, 20 predicted proteins | sample MGYA00380341_ERZ1023666 | MGnify/ENA primary metagenome ERZ1023666 (study PRJEB33179, sample SAMN07448983) | human gut metagenome | biome: Human-gut; feature: Human associated habitat; material: Faeces | host: Homo sapiens | place: India: Bhopal | collected...
TTGCTCAGGCACTTATAAATAATGTTAAATATAGTGTTGCGGAATTAAGGTTAATATTATCTTTGCAATAAGATTGGCTGCACCTCAGCATAACATTCAAGCAAGCTTGATGTTCTGCATTCGGTTTGCACTGTCTTTGCACGTAGTAGACAAGTGGACATATCAATTCGTCAACTTGTCAACGAAATAATTAATAATCAATAAAAACACAGTATTATGGAAAGACGTTTACTTTATTCGGTTGCAGCCCTGGCGATGATGCTTGGCTCGTCAACACAGTCTTTTGCACAGAACGTAGAAACCCAGAATCGCTTCTTGGTAAAGTCGGTTACGCTTGGTAGTCAGATGGGTGATATGCCCGAAGATCTTGACTCGAAGCGCGAGTATTATTACTACAACACCGACAACAAGCTGGTAGGCAGCTCAACATTTGGTCGTAAATATACCGACAAAGGCTATTCTGACGAGTTCTCGTTGACCAACATTATTAAGTCTGTCTTTGATGCTGATGGCAAGATGACAAACAAGGACTCGTATCAGTGGGGCGACTATGATGACGGCGACTTCGCTTTCCATAAGACGTACAACTGCGAGAGCTACACCTACGATGTTCAGGGCAGACTGGCTACCGACACCACATCAATGCGCATCAACGAGTACACGTACAACGACGATGGTACGTTGGCTAAGGTTACGTCTTACAGCAAGCAGACAAAGAAGCTTGCACAGGAGATAACCTATAGTTACGAAGAGGGTAGAGCTACTCATTATTCTTCTACCGGAAAGTACTATGAGTTTGAAGCCGACCTGAAGTACGATGCCGACGGCAATAAGATAGAAGAATATCAGTACACCGTGTCGGGCGAAGTGAAGAAGCCAAAGCAGCGCGAGGCATGGACATACACCGACGGCGTGCTCACGCTTTATGTGAAGTATCGCTACGATAGTAAAGGTACTGAAATACCTGATACGAAGACCGAGTATGTTCCGGTGGGTGGAAATATGAACCTTATGGATGTCAGCGAATACTCTTATAATGCCACTAAGGAGCAATGGAACAAATGGGGTCTTACCGTGCGCAATACTTATCGCAACTTCAGCGGATTGAAGGACGCTACATCAATGATGCTGCTCTCGGCAACACCCGACAAGACACTCAATAACACCATCAACCTCCAGTTTACCACTCCGCAGGCAGGACTTGTACACGGTTGTAAGTTTGTTGTATATCGCGACTGTGTGGCTCTCGACACTCTCGAGCTTGCCGACGTTATGGACCCTGCAACCAAGCAGTGCACATACCAGGACAAGGAGCTGAAGAATAGCACATACACCTATTTCGTTCAGCCGTTGTTCGCCCTCACAAACGGCGAGATAGCAAACGCTACTGCCGACTCAGAGTGGGTGGGCTACTACAGCACAACACCGATGGACGTGAATGTGGCTCTCGCAAAGGAGCTTCCTGCCGTTACCGATCTTAAGTTTGTAAGTGGTGAAGTGAAGAGAGTTGGTTCTATTGTGAGTCCGATGGTTGAATACTACGCCAACCTTGAATGGAAGAACCCTGAAAATCTTGAAGAACTTGGTTTCGTAAAGAATAGCCTGGCTTTCGTAGGTAAAGGATTGGCTGACGTAGAGACAAAGGATCCGACAGTGAATACTGCAAAGGTGCAGATTATGGACGATGAGGTAGAGATTTATGTTATAACAAGCTACAAATATGGCAAGGCTTACTCTAACTCCATCACCGTGAAGATTACAGATATTGAGGTCCCTGACGGAGTGGACGCTGTGTCTGTAGACGGTGCAGTGAAGGCTACCTTCGCACATGATCTTGTTCAGCTCAGCGAGGCTGCAAACGTGTCTGTGTACTCAGCTGCTGGCGCAAAGGTGTATGCTAAGCAGAACGTAAGTAGCGTAAACCTCGCACAACTTCCTGCTTCTATATATATAATATGTATAGAGAAGGGGGGCAAGCAGAACCTCTACAAGTACAACGTAAAGAGATAAAAACTCATATTTTGAAACCAAAGGGAGCGTGCCTCTAAACTTGGTACGCTCCCTTCACTATGAATATAACCATAATAGATAATAAATGAAGACAAAAGCATTATTTGCATCGCTACTCTTCAGTGGCGCAGCTTTCGCACAGACCGCACCATTCGTGATGGTTACACCCTCCGACTATAACATTATGTCAGCTTCACCTAATGGTAAGTGGGCTTGTGGCATGTACTACGATGCCAGCAATGAAGCATACGGTTTCCGTTGGAACCTTGAGAGCGGTGAGATTGACCTGCTCAACCCCTCGTCGCCATCGCAGGCGTATGGCGTTTCTAACGATGGTATTGTGGTAGGTGTGTACACCGACAATAACTTTAAGAAGAACGGTGCATCAATACAGCTCGCCGGCTATTGGAGCAACAATCGCTGGAATCGCCTTGAGATGCCGTCCGACGCAGTAAACAGCAGTGGCGCAGCTGGCATATCGCCCGACGGACATTATATCACTGGTAACGTGGCTGTAGGCAGCAACTACTCGGGATATGTGTGGAAGGACGGTAAGATATTCCGCCAGTTGAAAGAGAACAAGAAGATAGCAATGCCTTACGCTATATCGCCCGACGGACAATACGTGACTGGTTGGGTTATGAACAAGAACCGCCAGGCTTGTTTCTGGGGACCCGACGGCAACTTCACAACACTCTCCGACCAGCAGTCTCCGTTCTGCGTGGGCAAGAAGTTTTCGCCCAACGGCAAGACATTGCTTTACTTTGGTGGTTGGCAGACCGACGAAGAGGCAGGCGGAGCAGACAAGATACACGGTGCATGGGCAATCTATGACATGGAGACGGGCAATAAGACTGCAATACTTCCTGCAGGTACTAAAGATGACCTCGACTTCTTCGACATCAGCGATAAAGGCACCGTGATGTGCGAGGACAACAATTTGGGTTATATATACCAGAACGGAAAAGGCACATTCGCATACAAATATCTGAAGGAGAAAGGCGTGAACCTGGCTGACTATCATGTTTTCGTCAATCCGGATGCACCTAAAGATTCTGACGGCGAAACTCTTTACAACGTTACACGCGCTACTTCCGTGTCGGTAAACGATCACATCATGGGCTTCCTCTTCTACAACGACAACAAGGATTCGGACGGCAACTATGCAATTTCGTCGCAGTCGATGATTGTGAAGTTCGGCAGTCCGATGTTCTCTGCTATGCCTCCGGTAAGCGTGAAGGCACAGCAGATGTCTGGTCTCAACACGGTGAAGATTACATGGAAGCCGAACGTTGCAGCCACCGGCATAACCGGATACAAGGTGTATCGCGACGGCAACAAGGTGAGCAGCGATGTTGTTACCGCTGAAGGATTCGTAGATGCTGGTGTGCCGGTAGGCGAACACAAGTATCAGGTTACGGCAGTGTACGGCGATGTTGAGTCGGCTGACAGCGAGACAGCTACCGTTACCGTGCAAGCACAGAAAGTCTCTAAGCCGACAGGCTTCTTTGCGCAGCAGCACGGCTACAATTCTGTTTTCTTGGAGTGGAACAACCCTGCTACCAACTTCGGACAACTCACCTACTTCGCTCCAGACGATGCACAGCTTGAGACCTTTGGTCTGTCGTACGCTAACCTCAGCTACGAGACAGCCATTGCTTTTGATGCAGTAACACTCAGTGCATACAAGGGACAGAAGCTCACCTCCGTAGGTTTCTATCCGATGGAGGCTCAGGGCGGTTGGACAATCAATCTCTACACTCGTGATGCAGCCGGCAAGCTTCAGAAGTTCTACACACAGCCCGTTACGCAGCAGCTGAACTATGGCGAGCGCAATGTCGTTACGCTCACAACACCGCAGGACGTGCCAGCAAACGATCTGCTTGTATCTGTAGAGGTGGCTGTGACAACAGCATCGAAGCGCATCTCGGCTCTCGACAATGTTCATGCAGTGAGGGGTAAGTCTGACTTGCTGCGCGTTACTACCGACGACGACTTTGAATCGATTGGCGACATCATGGAGTCGGAAAATGTCCTCTATGCTGCTTCATGGGCTATTGATGCTACGGTAGCACCAGCGGGTGCCGACCTCACGAAAGACAATGTAGCAAGCTATAATATATATGTAGACGGCAAGAAGGTCGGTTCGTCTGACGCGAAGACATTCACCGTTGCTTCGGTGGAGAAGGGTGCACATGCGCTTGGTGTGAGTGCAGTGTATGCTAACGGCGTTGAGTCGGAACAGACCATCGTTCAGCTCGATGTGACACCCGACGACAGTCAGCTTCAGGCTGTAAGCGGAGTGGAAGTAGCTCCTGTTTCGGCTTCGGCTGTAAAGGCTACATGGCAGCAGCCGCTCGACCGCGATGTCGTTAAAGTGCAATATTGCTCAGGTTCGCCATCAAGCCAGAGCGTCACCGCACCAGCCGACAACAACTACGGCTTGATGGTTGGCGCGGTATATCCGTCGAAAACATTCCGTGGACGCACGGGCTACGTGATGAAGAAGGCGCGTTTCTATCCACTTACAGATGCAACATACACCATATACGTGTATAAGGATGACGAGATAATCAACGAGACGGCAGTGGAGGACTACACTGTGGGTCAGTGGAACGAAGTGGAACTTTCAGCACCTATCGTGGTAGAGAACGGAGCTTCTTATCGCTTGGCTGTCGACTGCTACGATGTTGTGCCGGACAAGCCTGCTATCGCTTTGGATAAAAATGCGCCGATGGAAGGCTACTCGGATATTTACACACTCGATGGTGAGTCGTGGAGTTCAATCACATCTACTGGTGTCTCTGCTAACTGGATGATTGGTCTTATACTCGAGACTGCGCAGCCTAAAGTACTGCCTATCGATGGTTACGATGTCTATATCGACAATGCGAAGAAGAATACGGAGAAAGTGACTGAGACAACATTCACTCACGACTTCGGAACTGATGACAAGCAGCAGCACACCATCCGCGTTGATGTTTACTATACAGTGAAGTCGAAGAGCGTGAAAGGTGGCGTGACCAAGTTCCTCATCGCAGTTGCTGGCATCAACGAGAACACTGTAGGACGTATCGAAATGCGCCAGGGTGAGAACGAACTCACCGTGACTGGCGAGAACGTGGAATCTGTGGAACTCGTGTCGGCTGCTGGAGCAGTAGTGGCAAAGGCAAAGGGCGACACCGTTTCGCTCAACGGCGTGCCTGCAGGCATGTATGTGGTGAAGGCTGTTGTGGCGGGTGAGACCGTGACACGCAAGGTTATGCTCACTAAGTAGTAAAAATAGTACTCACTGAATAATTGTTTTTAAGCAGTTTAATCACTATTTTCGTACACTTATGCTATAATTGAAGACGTTTGTGCCCATATCGACAAAAGTGGGGTTGTGTATTGCGTAATTTATGATTAATTTTGCATCGACAACAATAGAGTTAAACTTAGATTTGACCAACACAAACTCTTCTATATATATAAACAAAAAGAACGCTGGCAAGTAATGTCTTGTCAGCGTTCTTTTATGCTTTTAAGATAAGCGATGTGTGTTGTAACGTATTGTTTGTCAGTGCGTTTTTTAATCTTTGGTACGTTGGCTTATCTCTTTTCTTTTAACAAGTCGCGAATCTCTGTGAGCAGCAATTCTTCCTTGGTTGGCTTCGGTTCTTCAGGTGTGGGTTCTGGCTTAGTATCCTCTTCCTTCTTTTTTAGGTTTGCCAGTTTGTTTATGCCCTTTACGAGGAGAAACACGCAGAAGGCGATAATGGTGAAGTCGATGATGGTTTGTATGAATGTACCGTAATTGATGGTAGCAGGTTTCATCGTTTCCATGCCGAGATTTACTGCAGGCAGCTCAAACTTCAAGTCACTGAAGTTGACACCACCGATGAGCCATCCGATAGGGGGCATGATGATATCATTAACGATAGAAGTAACAATCTTTCCGAATGCACCGCCGATAATCACACCTACAGCCATATCGACCGCATTACCCTTTACGGCGAATGCCTTGAACTCATTTAGTATCTTTCCCATGACTTTTGTTTGTTAATTGTTTAATTCCTAATGTCCGATTGTATGTTTCTTGTTTCTAACTATCTTATTTTGCAAAGTGTATATAGCAAACTGCGCTTATTATATATAATGTATATAGCCCAGTGAAATTATATAGCGATTTTTTAAATAATTTAATACCTCTATTGGCTGCAAAATTAGAAAATAATTATTAACTTTGCGCTCGATAAAGAAAAAAATGCTCAAAAGTATTGCTTTTTGAATGTTTCAGCTCATTGGCAAGTACTGTGGAGCTTGAAAGTAAGATTTATTTTCAACCATTAATTAAAATATTAAAAAATGACAAAAGTTGCTATTAACGGCTTCGGCCGTATCGGTCGTCTGGCTTTCCGTCAGATGTTTGAGGCAGAGGGTTATGAGGTGGTTGCTATCAACGACCTTACATCTCCAAAAATGTTGGCTCACCTTCTTAAGTATGATACAGCTCAGGGTGGCTTCGCTGGCAAGTTCGGTGAGGGCAAGCACACTGTAGAGGCAACAGACAACTCTATCATCGTTGATGGTAAGGAAATCACTATCTATGCTAAGCCAAACGCTGCTGAGCTTCCTTGGGGCGAGCTTGGTGTTGACGTAGTACTCGAGTGCACAGGTTTCTACACATCAAAGGAGAAGGCTTCTGCTCACATCGCAGCAGGTGCTAAGAAGGTTGTTATCTCTGCTCCTGCTGGTAACGATCTCCCAACTATCGTTTACAACACAAACCACAAGACTTTGACTCCAGCCGACACAGTTATTTCTGCAGCTTCTTGTACAACTAACTGCTTGGCTCCTATGGCTTACGCTTTGAACAAGTATGCAGCTATCCAGTCAGGTATCATGTCTACTATCCACGCTTACACAGGTGACCAGATGATTCTCGACGGTCCTCAGCGCAAGGGCGACCTCCGTCGTTCACGTGCAGGTGCTCAGAACATCGTTCCTAACTCTACTGGTGCTGCTAAGGCTATCGGTTTGGTTATCCCTGAGTTGAATGGTAAGTTGATCGGTTCTGCACAGCGTGTTCCAACTCCAACAGGTTCTACAACTATCCTCGTTGCTGTTGTTAAGGGTAAGGACGTAACTGTAGAGGGTATCAACGCTGCTATGAAGGCTGCTTCTAACGAGAGCTTCGGTTACAACGATGAGCAGATCGTTTCTTCTGATATCATCGGTATGCGTTTCGGTTCACTCTTCGATGCTACTCAGACAATGGTTAGCAAGATCGACGAGGATACATATCAGGTACAGGTTGTTTCTTGGTACGACAATGAGAACTCTTATACTTCTCAGATGGTTCGTACTATCAAGTACCTCGCTGAGTTGAAATAATTCGTTGACTCGATTTACGACAACATATATAAGCCTGGCATTGTAAAATGCCAGGCTTTTTGTATCAATACCCCTCCTGAAACCTCATTTATGGGTTTCTAACTCCATTTCTTCTATTTCTTTTTTTAGCGGTATCAGAAACTTTTTGTAACTTTGCCAGCATGAAACAAACGATGATAACGATATTGGGTCCTACGGCAAGCGGAAAGACCGCTGTGGCAGCAGCACTCGCGTTGCGCACTGAGGGCGAGATAATCAGTGCCGACTCGCGCCAGGTGTACCGCCGCATGGACATCGGAACGGGCAAGGACTTGGCCGACTACGAGGTTGACGGTCAGCACATTCCGTATCATCTTATCGACATAGCCGAACCAGGCACAAAGTACAATCTGTTCCAGTATCAGCAGGACTTCCACGTGGCATACGACGACATCCGTAGACGTGGCAAGCAGCCGATACTCTGCGGAGGCACGGGGCTATACATTGAAGCCGTGTTGAGCGGTTATCAACTCTCACCAGTGCCGCAGAATCAAGCGTTGCGCGAAGCTCTTGCCGGAAAGTCGCTTGCCGAACTCACCGAAATGCTTGTAGAACTGAAGCGCCGTAGCGGGTCGAACATGCACAATCAGACCGACGTGGACACTGCCCAGCGTGCCATCCGCGCCATCGAGATAGAGACATACAACCTGGAAAACCCTACACCCGAACGACAGTTGCCGCCAGTTGACTCGCTCATTGTGGGCATAAACATCGATCGCGACCTACGCCGCGAGAAGATAACGCGTCGCCTCAAAGCACGTCTCGACGAAGGCATGGCTGACGAGATACGTGCGCTGATAGACGAGGGCATCGACCCCGAAGACCTTATATATTATGGTTTAGAGTATAAATATATCACAGAATATGTCGTTGGCAGACTCTCTTACGAGGAGATGTTCCGACAATTAGAGATAGCCATACATCAGTTTGCGAAGCGACAGATGACGTGGTTCCGCGGAATGGAACGTCGCGGATACACCATACATTGGATTGATGCAACGCTGCCGATGGAGCAGAAGGTGGAGCAGATATTAAAATTACAAACGATATGATTAACGACGACCGTTGGGGCATACTCTACTGCCCGAAACATGAGACATTCAACTCCGGCAAACGCTGGGAGAAGATTGAGCGATGCCTGAAGGCAAACGGCATCGAGTACGACTACTTGCAGAGCGAAAACTCGGCAAGTGTGGAGCGTTTGGTGAAGATGATGATCAATAACGGCTACAAGACAATCGTCATCGTGGGTGGCGACTCGGCTCTTAACGATGCAGTCAACTGTCTGATGCTCACCGAGAAACGCATACGCGACAATATAGCACTCGGCGTGATACCCAACGGACTGATGAACGACTTCGCCCACTTCTGGGGATTTCGCGAGAGCGACTACGAGCAGACCATCAAGTGGCTCAAACAGCGTCGTGTGCGCAAGATTGACCTTGGTTGCATACGCTATACCAACAAGCATGGTGAGGCATGTCGTCGCTATTTCCTCAACTGTATCAATATCGGACTCATTGCCGCAATAATGAACCTGCGCCGACAGACACGCCATTATTTCGGTTCGCGTACACTCTCATTCATTTTCTCGTTCATACTCATGATATTCCAGCGTCTGGAGTACAAGATGCACTTGAAGATAAACTCCGACACCGTGAAGCGCAACGTGATGACCGTATGCATAGGCAATGCCCCAGGATACGGACAGACACCGAACGCCGTGCCGTACAACGGACTACTCGATGTGAGCGTGGTTTATCACCCCGGCATGACGCAGCTCATTGAAGGTTTCTACCTCTTCGTGCGCGGAAAGTTCCTCAATCATCGCAGCGTTCATCCGTTCCGCACACGCAAGGTAGACGTGCTTGAGGCACATAAAGCACTCGTGGGTATCGACGGCAGACTGATGAAAACCCCCGTCGGACCATTCTCCGTGAGTGTGGAGCAGGAGGTTATCAACTTCTTAATACCCGAGTAAATACAAACGTTTTCACAGTTAAATCCTCACATTTTGCTGACAATAGGGCAAAATGTGAGGTTTTTTTTAAATAGTTAATGTTTTATTTTGTGCATAAACATATTTTTACTACCTTTGGTTTCGTAAGGTAGCAATGCCTTTTTTGAAAGACTACTACACTTATTATAGCTAACTAATAATGAACCTTAATCATAAATCTATGAGTTATTTGAGATTCGAAAAAGCTCTGATGACAAACCTCGAAGAGTCGGTGCCACGTGAGTTGTTGCGTACAAATCGTTCGGGAGCATATTCGTGCTCTACCATTGTCGATTGTAATACGCGCAAATATCACGGCTTGCTCGTCGTACCCGTACCGGAACTTGACGACGAGAACCACGTGCTCCTTTCGTCACTCGACCCCACGGTTATACAGCATGGTGCTGAGTTCAACCTCGGTTTACACAAGTATCAGGGCAACAACTACAGTCCGAAAGGTCACAAATATATACGCGAGTTCGATTGTGACAAAGTGCCGACAACACTCTACCGCGTAGGTGGCGTTGTTCTGAAGAAAGAAGTGGTGTTCCAGCACTACGAAGACCGCATCCTTATTCGTTACACCCTTGTTGATGCACATTCTGCAACGACACTCCGTTTCCGTCCGTTCCTTGCTTTCCGTAGCGTGCGCCAGTTTACGCACGAGAATTCAGTGGCTTCACGCGAGTACACAGAAGTAACAAACGGCATCAAGACCCGTATGTACGCAGGCTACCCCGAGCTTTACATGCAGTTTAGTAAGAAGGTGGAATTCGTCTTCCAGCCCGATTGGTATCGCGGTGTAGAATATCCGAAGGAGCAGGAGCGTGGCTACGCTTCTAACGAGGATCTCTACGTACCAGGCTACTTCGAGATGGATATCAAGAAAGGCGAGAGCATCGTGTTCTCGGCATCTACATCAGCTTGCAAGACAACCGGTCTGAAGAAACTCTTCCAGGATGAAGTGGACGAGCGTTCACCACGCGACAACTTCTTCCACTGTCTTGTGAATGCCGCACACCAGTTCCACAACCGTACAAAGAAGGACGAGCGTTACATCCTCGCCGGCTATCCTTGGTTCAAGTGTCGTGCACGCGATACGTTCATTGCCCTGCCAGGTCTCACGCTCTCAATCGAGGAGGAAGACTACTTCGAACTCGTAATGGAAACAGCCATGCGCGGACTCTACGAGTTTATGGCAGGCAAGCCACTCACAGCAAAGATTTATGAGATAGACCAGCCTGACGTACTGCTTTGGTGCGTATGGGCAGTGCAACAGTATGCTAAGCACGCAGGTCGAGAGAAATGCAACCGCAAGTATGGTAAGCTGCTCTATGACATCTTACATTATATTATAGACAACCGCCACCCGAACCTCAAGCTCTGTGAGAACGGGCTCCTTTACTCGGAAGGCAAGGACAAGGCAGTGACATGGATGAACTCTACAGCAGGCGGACGCCCCGTCGTACCGCGCACAGGCTACATCGTAGAGTTTAACGCTCTGTGGTACAACGCTCTGAAGTTCTGCGCTTCTATGGCAGCCGACTATGGCGACGCTACTGAGGCAGCCGACTTCGAGCGGTATGCAACACTCTGCGGTAAGTCGTTCGTAGAAACCTTCGTCAACGAATACGGCTACCTCTTCGATTATGTAGAGCCGAAGGATAACCCCGACTGGAGCGTTCGTCCGAACATGATATTCGCCGTAGCACTCGACTACTCGCCGCTCACACCAGCACAGCAGAAAGCAGTACTCGACGTATGCACACGCGAACTCCTCACACCGAAGGGCTTGCGCTCGCTCTCGCCGAAGAGCGGTGGCTACAACCCGATGTACGTTGGTCCGCAGACACAGCGCGACTACGCTTACCATCAGGGCACAGCGTGGCCTTGGCTCGGCGGCTTCTATATGGAGGCATGTCTGAAGATATACAAGCGCACACGCCTCTCGTTCATCGAGCGTCAGATGGTGGGCTACGAAGACGAGATGACGAGCCACTGCCTCGGCACCATCCCCGAACTCTTCGACGGCAACCCACCATTCCACGGACGTGGTGCTATCTCGTTCGCTATCAACGTGGCAGAGATACTGCGCACGCTCGAACTCTTGGAAAAATATAAATATTAAAATAGGAGGATAAGTATATATGAAAGTATTAATGTTCGGATGGGAGTATCCTCCTCACGTATTTGGTGGACTCGCTACCGCTAACTTCGGAATTTCTCAGGGTCTGCACGCTCAGGGCGATGTCGAGACAGTGCTCTGTCTGCCGCATCCGTTCGGCGACGAGGATCGCAGTGCCTGCCGTATTGTGGCTATGAACTGCGTGCCTATCGCTTGGCGCGATGTCAACTACGACTACGTCAAGGAACGTGTTGGCAACATCATGGATCCAGATTATTACTATCGTCTGCGCGACCATATCTATGCCGACTTCAACTATATGCACGTCAACGACCTTGGCTGCATGGAGTTCGCCGGCGGTTACCCGTCTAACCTGCACGAGGAGATTAACAACTACTCAATCATAGCCGGCGTGGTGGCTCGCACAGAGGAGTTCGACATCATTCATGCTCACGACTGGCTCACCTATCCAGCCGGCATCAACGCTAAGCACGTAAGCGGCAAACCGCTCTGCATACACGTTCACGCTACCGACTTCGACCGCTCACGCGGTAAGGTGAACCCCACGGTTTACGCCATCGAGAAGGACGGCATGGACAACGCCGACTGCATCATGTGCGTGTCGGAACTCACACGTCAGACCGTTATCCATCAGTATCATCAGGATCCGCGCAAGTGCTTCACAATGCACAACGCCGTTTACCCACTGCGTCAGGAGCTGCAGGACATTCCGCGTCCCGACCACACGGGCAAGGAGAAGGTCGTTACCTTCCTCGGACGTATCACAATGCAGAAAGGTCCAGAGTACTTCGTTGAGGCTGCCAACATGGTGCTGCAGCGTACACGCAATGTGCGCTTCTGCATGGCAGGCAGCGGCGATATGATGGACGCAATGATTTATCTCGCTGCCGAGCGTGGCATCGCCGACCGTTTCCACTTCCCTGGCTTCATGCGTGGAAAGCAAGTGTACGAGTGCTTGAAGGATTCGGATGTATATGTCATGCCGTCAGTTTCTGAACCGTTCGGTATCTCGCCGCTTGAAGCAATGCAGTGCGGCACGCCGACAATCATCTCTAAACAGTCGGGTTGTGCCGAAATCCTCGACAACTGTATAAAGGTTGACTACTGGGATATTCACGCACTTGCCGACGCTATCTACTCAATATGTAGCAACGAGTCGCTCTTCACCTACCTCAAAGAGGAAGGCAAGCGCGAGGTCGACCAGATTACATGGGAAAAGGTGGGCGCACGCATAAAGAACCTCTACGAGCGCGTCCTCGCTGGCGACATCTAAGCCAAAGGCATATACACAACGAGTAAATCACAATACAATAATCTTAAAAGCAAACAATAATGAAAACGATTTGTTTATATTTCGAGATACATCAGAACATACAGCTGAAGCGCTATCGTTTCTTTGATATCGGCACCGACCACTATTACTATGACGACTATGAGGACGAGCGTCTCATCACTGATGTGGCTAACCGCTCGTATATGCCAGCTCTTGAGGCTTTGGGCGAAATGATGAAGGAACATCCTGGCTTCTTCAAGGTTGCTTTCTCACTCTCAGGCGTGGGCATGGAGCAGCTGGAAATCCACGCTCCGCAGGTGCTTGAGAAGCTTCAGGAACTCAACCAGACTGGTTGCGTAGAGTTCCTCGCAGAGCCTTACTCACATGGTCTTGCTTCGCTCGCCAACGAAGAGAGCTTCGCTAAGGAAGTGAAGCGCCAGTGTCAGAAGATGAAGGAGTACTTCGGCAAAGAGCCTAAGGTACTTCGCAACTCTTCGCTCATCTACAGCGATGACATTGGTGCTCAGGCAGCACAGATGGGCTTCAAAGGTATGCTCACAGAAGGCGCACGCCACGTCCTCGGTTGGAAGTCGCCGCACTATGTTTACAACTGTGCGCTCGCTCCTAACCTCAAGCTTTTGTTGCGCGACGTGAACCTCAGTGACGACATCTCTCTGCGCTTTAGCAATGTCGACTGGGAGGGCTATCCACTCTTCGCTGACAACTACGTTGACCGCATTGCCAACTTCCCCGGCGAGGAGCACGTAGTGAATATCTTCATGGAGCTTTCTGCTCTTGGTGTGGCTCAGCCGTTGTCGAGCAACATTCTCGAATTCCTCAAGGCTCTGCCCGAATGCGCTAAGCAGCGCGGTCTCACATTCTCTACACCGAGCGAGATTTGCAGCACAATGCCAAGCGTAGGCGCACTTGATGTGCCCGACACACTCTCTTGGACTGATGAGGAGCGCGACGTGAGCTCTTGGCTCGGCAACCCGATGCAACGTGAGGCGTTCAACAAGCTCTATAGCGTAGCCGACCGCGTGCGCATCGCCGACGACCCACGTATCAACCAGGACTGGGACTACCTGCAGGCTTCTAACAACTTCCGTCAGATGACTACAAAGCCGTCGCAGGTAGGCATAGACCGTGGCATCTATGCATCGCCGTTTGACGCATTCACCAACTATATGAACATCCTCGGCGACTTCATCGCTCGCGTTAATTCGCTCTATCCTGAGTCTGTTGACAACGACGAGCTTGCTTCGCTCCTCACCACCATCAAGAATCAGGACGAGGAGATTGAGATGAAGAACAAGGAAATCACTCGTCTGCAGACCAAGATTGAGAAGATTGAGGCTGCTGAGGAGAAGCTCCGCGCTAAGCTTGAGAAGACAAAAGCTCCGAAGGCAGAGACTGCTCCTAAAGCAAAGAAGCCTGCTGCAAAGAAGCCTAAGTCTGCTGAAGTGAAGGAGGAGGCTAAGGAAACTGAGCCAAAGAAGGCTTAGCAATTAGCAATTCCGAACCTATAGAATTAGAAAGATATTAAGGTTCTTGTACAATAAATATTGGTTATAAAGGTTTAAATGCTCTACTGCGTGATGCAGTGGAGCATTTTTGCTTTTATGTATTTTGTATTTCTCTCTTTTGCATTGTTTCATGCTAATATCAAATACGTGACAAAATCGGCAGCAAGTTATCTGAGTTTTTCTATCTGAGGCACACTGATTATTCCTCTGCTGAAGTGTAGCACTCCGTCGGCTTGCATAGCGTTGAGTGCCTCCGACACATTGAGACGACTTGTGCCGAGTTCCTGCGCCAGGCGAGTCATCTTTATACGTATCACTTTAGAACCGATAGGCGAGAGGCAGCGTAGTTTAAGGAACGTGGCGATGCGTGCCCGTAGCTCAACAGGCATTGGATGCCAAAGCTTACGCTCTGCTTTCTGCGCCATTGCTGACACGATGTTAAGCATATTGATACGGAAGATGATAAACTCGTCGGAGATATGCATAAGGTCGCTCTGGCATATCTCCACAGTGTCGCTTTCGTCTACAGATGTGAACGTGCGTGTGTAGTGTGGCGAGAGTCCCATGAAGTGCTCTATTTGTAGGATGCAGGGAGCCTTGATGTGTTCTTCTATCGAGTAGCTGTGGTCGTCGGCATGAGCCACAACCTTCACATCGCCACTCAATAGAATGGCGATGTTGTTGCATTTCTCTCCCTCCTTCTTGATTATTTCGTTCTTGCCGAACTTCTTGAAGCTGAACTTCGTCTGACCGATAATCTGCATGAGGTTATCGCTTGTGAGACCCTGGAACAATGGTATCTCGCGAAGCTTGTCGTAGAGATTAAGCATTTACTTCAGAATCTTGTCCTCCATAGATGGCGAATACCATACCTGTAGGTTGCCCTTGTCGTCGCTATATATGAGATATGCCATCAGTTCGGGGTGCTCTGCGAGCACTTTCTGTGCTTTCTCCATACCCATCACCATGAATGCGGTAGCATAGGCATCGGCTTCCGCGCAGTGTTTTGCGAGCACAGTTGCGGAGAGGATGCTGTGCTGCACGGGGTAGCCCGTAGCAGGGTCGATGGTGTGAGCGTACTTCTTGCCACCACGATAGTAGAAGTTGCGGTAGTTGCCGCTGGTAGCCATAGCGCGATCTTTCACGTTAAGTACGGTCTGCAGCTCGTTGTTCACGTTCAGTGAGTCGTCCGACGGCTTTGTCACGCCAATCTTCCACGGCAGACGCTTCTCGCTGATGCCGTGCGTAACCACCTCGCCACCAATCTCCACCATGTAGTTCTTTATGCCACGCTTCTCAAGCAGACGCGCTACCACGTCGCAGCCGTAGCCCTTGGCGATAGCACTGCAGTCGAGCATCACGCGTGGGTCGGTCTTCTGTATGCGGTGGTTCACGAGCTTCACCTTGTTATATCCAACGATGGCACGCAGCGAGTCGACCATGTGCTTCGTCGGTGGGTTGCCCGTCTTGAAGCCGAACCCCCATGCGTTCACGAGCGGAGCCACGGTGATGTCGAATGCTCCGTCGGTCTTGTCAGAGATGCTCTCTGCCAGGTTGAACACGCTCTCGAACATATCGTTCGTCTCCACGTCCTCTCCGCGGTTGATGTGCGAGATGATTGATTCCTTGTTGAACATCGACAAAGCATCGTCTACCTTCTGTAGTTCGGCGAGGATGTCTGCCTGTATAGACGAGTCGTTCTGATAAGTGATGTGATAGAACGTACCGAATATCTGTCCCTTATCGTGCTGATAAGGCATACTGCGCTGCTGGCGCACTATATAGACTGTTCCGATAATGAGGAACAGGAGGAATGGCAAGCGCCATAGAAGTCTTTTGTTTGTCATAATTATATCTCAAAGATGATGTTGAACGTTCCACCCAAACGGCTTCTGCCTTGTTTTCCGTAGCCCGGAACATACCAAGTGTTGCCAATCTCGCCGTCGTTGTGTGCTATGCGTCTGCGGTAGCGCACCGACCAACCCAATCGGAACGGACCTGCAATCTTTGCATCGACACCGAACACTGCCTCCATCCAATGATAGTTGGCTTTCATGCCCTTCACGTTGTATGTGATATCGTCGCCCCATACGGGGTCTTTCAATCCGTTGCCCGACACGTCAAACTTGTAGTAAGTCATAGCGTAGCGTGCGCCGGCATAGACGCGGTAAGCGTCGTGCTTGTTCTTTGCGATGTTGAAGTCTGCACCCACACGCCAGTAGGGAGCCGATGTCTTGTATCTGAGGTTTGTTGTAGGGTTGTCAGCGTCGGCTGTGCCATAGCCTAACTCGAACACGGGGAAGTAGCGATCCTTGAGGTTGATGCGCAGCGCAGCCTCATACTGTCCGTAGTCGCTGAACGCCAGTTGCGTCAGTCCCACCACGTCAGCCGACACCGCCACACCTCGGAAGAACGCCACCGAGTCTTTCTCCGCCTTCGCTGATTTCTCCGCAATGGCTTCTTTCCTGCTCTGAGCCGATACAGTCGTCACTGCAATCAGCAGCAGACTAATTGCTATGCCCCTTGAAACGAATGAGGAAGTGCGCTTTACCGTCATTATATGTTACCTTATTATAATTTATCGTTATGTTTTCTATCGCCTCAGTGGTGAACTTCACGTCCGTGATGGTGTGGAAGAACTGCGGATTGCAGTCGACCGACTCGAAGTGTGGGTTGTTCTTCTTCTCTACCCACACTGTATCCGTTGTTCTCACTTCGCTATCCTTCTGCTTTATCGTGAAGACATACACGTCCGTTGTGCGCTGATAGCTCATCGGCAGTGCGATGCTGTCGAAGTCGGCGAGTCGGTTGATGACGACGGTGTCGTTGTCCTTGTAGTCTATAGAGCGTGGCACAGCTACGGTCAGCGTGTCTTCCATCTTTGTTATGTCGCCGTCGAGTCGGAACGTGGCGTACACGCGGTTGTTCAGCGGACAGTCTATCGACGAGCACGCAGCCAGCATGAACAGTGCCACCATTGCTATGGCTGTTGATATAGTTGATGTTCGCATTTGTTGTTTATGAGTTTGTTTTATTTCTCGCAGCGCAGTGTCTTCTCTATCTGATAGTCGTTGCGGTTCTGCGACGAGCGACTAACGAGGTCGCCGATGAAGCCTGCGAGGAAAAACTGTGTGCCGATCATCATCACGGTGAGCGCAATGAAGAAGTAGGGCGAGTCGGTGATGAGTCGCTGTGGGATGCCGTGAGCCAAGCACCACAGCTTGTCTACGCCCAATGCAACCACCGAGAGGAAGCCGATGAAGAACATCAGCGTGCCGAGGAATCCGAACACGTGCATCGGTTTCCTGCCGAAGCTCGAAAGGAACCACAGCGTGATAAGGTCGAGGTAGCCGTTGAAGAAGCGGTTCCAACCCATAAACTTCGACTTGCCGAACTTGCGTGCCTGATGGTGCACCGGCTTTTCTCCGATCTTGTCGAAGCCCGCGTTCTTAGCCAGGTAGGGTATGTAGCGGTGCATCTCGCCGTACACTTCGATGTTCTTCACTACGTCCTTGCGGTAAGCCTTCAGTCCGCAGTTGAAGTCGTGCAGATTGTGTATGCCGCTCACCTTGCGTGCCGTAGCATTGAAAAGTTTCGTAGGTATAGTCTTCGAGAGCGGGTCGCCCTGCTTGCGGTTCTGTTTGTATCCGCTCACGAGGTCGTAGCCCTCGTCCACAATCATGTGGTAGAGAGCAGGTATCTCGTCGGGCGAGTCCTGCAGGTCGGCATCCATAGTGATTACTACGTCGCCCTCAGCTTCCTTGAAGCCGCAGAAGAGTGCCGGACTCTTGCCGTAGTTGCGACGGAATTTGATGCCTTTCACTGCTGGTGACTTCTGCGAGAGGCTTTCGATGACGTTCCACGAGTTGTCTGTGGATCCATCGTTTACGAAGATTACTTCGTATGTGAAGTTGTTCGCCTTCATCACGCGTTCTATCCACGCGTAGAGTTCGGGGAGCGACTCCTCCTCGTTGAACAGAGGAACTACTACTGTTATATCCATATTGTGTTGAGATGTTGTTATGTTGAGATGTTGAGATGAGGTGTTGTGATGTTGTTGTGTTGAGATGGTGAGATTTGTTTGTCTAACCAACGAACTTCCAACTATCCAACAATCTAACAACCTGATTAACTATTTATCTAATATCTGTTTCTTTTTCCGATAAGCGCAATCGGCAGACTAATAATCGCACCGATGGCGAGGTTTTGCATCATAAACATGAACGCCCATTGTACGGGTGTGATCATCGTTATGAGGTCCATGCTGCTCTTGATCTCTTCTTTCGACACGCCGTTCTGTTCGTAGACGGGTGCTACTTGCTTCATCGTTGTAGTGATGAGCTCGGCAAATGCGCCATTGTCCAAGAACTGGAAGTAAGCGTACTGCACCAGTGCAAACACCAGTGAAGCGTAGATGAACACGTAGAGCGAGTAGGCGTAGGCGCGGCGGAACGAGATCACGCCGTAGAGAGCTTGCGTGCGGAATGCAGCAAGACGCTTGCCTACGAGAAACGGCGTAGCCAATGCTAAGATGTTGCCGATGAGTCCGGCGTTTAGCATCATTATACATGCGAAGCTTGCTGCCCACAACAATGCGAGCAGCAAGGCATCTTGGCGTGCGAACGCCTTTAGTTGTACAAGGTGTGCTACGTTTATCATTAGCGCATCACTTTAAATGTGTTATTACCCTGCTTCACGATGAACACGCCGTGCTGTGCATCGCCCGCAACCACTCTGCCGCTGAGGTCGTACACGGTGTAAGGCAGGGTAGAGTTGAATTTGCCCTGCGTGCCCACTGTTACGTTGCCGATAGCTGTGGTTGCCTGACCCTTCACACCGATTATAGCCATGTCGCGCACCTGCCATGTTGGAGCCTCGCTTGTGGTGCTTGTGTAGTGGAACACGATGTTTATCTTCTTGCCAGCCCATGCGCTGAGGTCTATGTCGCCAGAGTTAATGAAAGTCCAATCTGCGCCTTCGGGCCATGCGAAGCCTTCGAGCTTTGTCGTCTTGCCCTCGCAGCGCACCTCCACGCTGAGTTTCTCGCTCGGTGTCTTAGCGTAGTTCACGGCGTGACTGAATGTCATTGTTGCCGATTTATATTCGCTGAGGTCAATCTCGGGTGTGACAACCGAGCTCTCTGCTGCAAATTTCGTTGCGTATGTGTTTGTTCCTTCCTTCATGGCACCCGTACCTTTCCAACCATATGATTTTGTGAGTTCCCATACCTCTACGCCCTCTTTCGGATAGAGCGGAGTTTCGATGGTGCATCCGCCATCAGATGTCTTGAAGTTTGCCAGATATATACACATCCTGCTTTCGTCGCCCATCTCCACCTTTGTTGTTACGGTCTTGGCAGGGTCGAACTCGTAGTTGATGCTGTCGCCCCAGATGTACTCCATGAGGTTGGGGAAGTCGATGAACGGGTTGCGGTTGCCCTGAATGCTGTACACTATATTGTTGCGCTTAACCTCCAGTTCGCTCACGGGGTCTTCCTTCGCCCACTTGATGTAGAGGTCGGAAGCCCACTTCTGCAGCGTAGGATAGTCGCCCGTCTCGAGCGATTTCAGACCCTCCTTCACCCACTTGTAGTCCTGGTAGCACGTAGCCATGTACATGTAGGCACGCGAGAAGTCGCCCTGCCACTCTGGGTAGGGTTGCCACAGCTTTGTGCCGCTATTGCCCGAGCCAACTTTTATCACGCCGTTGTCGTACGTCGCATTTGTCACCACGCCCATGCCGTAGTTGCTCTTTGTGGTGTTCGCCTTAGCGTCGCTCGGCATGAGGTTGTAGAGGTCTTTGTAAGCCTGGCGTTGCTCACCGCCCCACCAACTCTTCGGGAACGAGTGCTCGATGTTCATCGAGCGGCACGATTCGCCCCACGCGCCGAACTCCACTTTGTTAGGCGAGTAGCGGTCGATGACGTATCCGTTGTCGTTGTCGGTGAGGTAGAAGCCCCACCATGTGGCTGCAATGCCCTTGCCGTAGCTCAAAACACGAGCCTCTTTTATGATGTTGTGCACGGCGGTCTTCAGTTCCGCACCCTTCTTGCCTTTCAGTGCGTCGTAGTAGCCCTCCGGAATTTGTGCAGAGGCTGTGATAGAGACGATAGTAGCGATAAGTATTATCGCCAAGGCTTTAATGTTTGTTCGTTTCATTTGTTTCGATTTGAATGTTTCTTCTTTGTATAAGTCCGTATTAGAACAACAAAGTTACCACTTTAAGCTGAATATGTTATATATATAATGTGTAAAAATGCTTAATCGCTTATTTCGTTATCTCGCCGCAGATGCTACGCCCCATGAGGCTGCGTATAGCGCGCACGTCCTTGTAGTGCGCCTGCAGGAACATTAGTTTGGTGATGGCACTCTCCACGGTGCTGTCGCCGCCACTCACTACGCCTGCGTCTTGTAGCTGGAAGCCCGTGTCGTAGCGTCCCATCTTCACGAAGCCTGCTACGCACTGGCTGATATTCACCACCGTCACGCCACGCTGTGTGGCATCCTTCAGCAGTCGCATGAGCCATGGCTTCTGTGGAGCGTTGCCGCTGCCGAAGCTTCTCATCACTATGCCGCGCAGCTCGGGTGCTTCAAGCATGTGGCGCACCACGTTCTCTTGAATGCCAGGGAAAAGCGAGAATACCACTACGTTCGGGTCCATGGACATGTGGGGTATCATCGGTTTTGAATAGTCGGGCTTTAGGATGTAGTGTGGGTTGAACTGAAACTCGACACCTGCTTCGCACAGGTGCGGATAGTTGAACGAGTTGAAGGCATTGAAGCCGTCGGCACTCTCCTTCGTACTACGGTTGCCACGCAGCAGTCTGCCACTGAAGTATATGCACACCTCTGGCACCATCGGTCTACCATCCTCGCCGAATGCCGCTGCCAACTCAATGCTCGTCAGCAGGTTCTCCTTGCCGTCCGTGCGCAACTGTCCGATAGGCAGCTGAGAGCCAGTGAGGATGACCGGCTTAGTGAGGTTTTCGAGCATGAACGACAGAGCCGATGCCGTGTAAGCCATAGTGTCGGTGCCATGCAGCACAACAAAGCCATCGTAGGCTTCATAATTGTCGGCGATGATGCGCACAAGCTGGGCCCATCGGCGCAGACTCATGTCTGAGGAGTCGATGGGTGGTGTGAACTGATATGTGTCTACCTCCGTCGGCAGGAGTGCAAATTCGGGGAAGTTAGACAGAAGATGGTCGAAGTTCAGCGGTTCGAGGGCTCCCGTGTCGGGGTTGTGTCCCATACCGATTGTGCCACCGGTGTAGATCAATAACACCTTGTTGAGTCGTGGGCTTACTTGCTTGTTGTTCATATTTGAAAAGGCTTATGACACATTATTGACTAAGCCGATGCGAGCTCTCGCCTACATCGCTATAATCAGTGGTATGCTATTACCCGACAAAATTAATTAATTTTTGTGACAATATACCCGCTTGCGCTATGTTTTTTATGTACTTAATGCGTTTAGTGTATCAACTCTTGTCAAATAGAACATCTACTTTGGTCGTCGTGTAGCGTCCGCGGTCTGCGTGGGTGGCGTTCGCAATCCGTGTGGACGGCGTTCGCAATCTGCGTGGGTGGCGTTCGCCGTCTTTCGCCAAAGCAGTGCATTTAGTTTCTAAAATATGATAAATGAGTCTGTAAAAACTTGTCAGTATCAGAAATAAGTAGTATTTTTGCAGACGATATTTAAACATAGACAGAATAATTGTTATGAAGAATCTCTTCTTTTTCCCGGCCTTGATTGCAATAATCTTGCTTATGGGCAGTTGCAAGTCGGCACAGAAAGTAGCTTACTTCAAGAATATAGACTCTATAAGCCTTGCTGCTTCAAAGGGTTTGTACGATGCTCGTATTATGCCTAAGGATCAACTGACAATCACTGTCGTCACTTCAGATCCGGCTACTTCAAAGCCTTTCAACCTCGCAATGGGCAGCACGTTGAGTGCTGACGGCAAACTGGGAGGCTCGACCGGTTCGCTCATCCCGTATCTTGTAAATAATGACGGCAATATAGAATTCCCGGTTGTAGGAACTCTTCATGTGGCAGGACTCACCAAAAACGAGTGTGAGGAACTCATAAAGAGCAAAGTGAAGCCGTATCTTGCCGATTCGGAGAATCCGGTTGTCACTGTTGCAATGTCAAGCTATCGTGTGACGGTTGCCGGTGAGGTGACATCGCCCAAAGTGGTGCCCGTGACAACGGAGAAGATGAGTGTGCTTGAGGCTCTTGCCCAGGCAGGCGATCTTACCATCTATGGTCGTCGTGATAATGTTATTCTTATACGCGAGAGAGCTGATGGTCAGAAAGAATTCCATCGTATCAACCTTAATGATGCCAATATTATCAATTCGCCGTACTACTATGTGCAGCAGAATGATTATATCTATGTGGAGCCCAATAGTACCAAGGCAAAGAACTCGGCTATTGGTCAGTCTACGACGTTGTGGTTCACGTTTGTTGGTATCTTGACGTCTGTGGCTTCATTGGTAGTTAATATTGTTAGAAATTAGTGCTGTTAAGCATATGATAAGCGTCGGGCTATTTGTCTTGGCGCTTAATTTTTACCTATACAGTAATAATCTTCAATCGAAACACATTTAAACACATAATAGAAGTATCGTGGAACCGTTGAAACATGAATGCGGTGTGGCAATGATACGATTGCTCAAACCGCTCGAATACTATCAGGAGAAGTACGGCACGTGGATGTTCGCACTCAACAAACTCTATCTGATGATGGAGAAACAGCACAACCGCGGACAGGAAGGTGCCGGAATGGCATGTGTAAAATTCGACGGAATGCCCGGAACAGAATACATATTCCGTGAGCGTGCCGAAGGCAAGGATGCCATTACCGAGATATTCGGACGCGTGCAGAAAGAGTACGCCCGACTCTCGCCCGAACTGCTCGCCGATGCCGAGTTTGCAAAGAACCATCTGCCCTTCGCCGGACAGCTCTACATGGGACACCTGCGCTACTCCACGACCGGAAAGAAA
>ERZ1023666.278-NODE-278-length-23339-cov-29.618923_pt1 | contig 23339 bp, 22 predicted proteins | sample MGYA00380341_ERZ1023666 | MGnify/ENA primary metagenome ERZ1023666 (study PRJEB33179, sample SAMN07448983) | human gut metagenome | biome: Human-gut; feature: Human associated habitat; material: Faeces | host: Homo sapiens | place: India: Bhopal | collected...
CTGCTACGGCGCCCACCGAGACCTCCACCCGTACGCTCGTCGGCAGCGCCACAAGTGTACAACCCAGGAATATTACTCCGACTATGATGCCTTCAAGGGCGGATGGGTTAGCGAGGACAACTACCACGCCAGCGCCACCTACAACCTGAGCGAGGGCTCTACCATGGCGTTCAGAATCTATCTCAACGGGCCTTACAAGGCAAGAGACGGAAAGACCTACAAGAACTACGGTACCTACATCATGAACACCTACGTGGAGCATCCGGAGTACTTCAAGTCTAACTACCGCTTCCTCAACAACGTATGCCCTGGATTCTACATCAAGAACACCGGCGGTATCGGAAACGTGGCCAACATCTGGAACACCGAGCTGCAGCTCTACTGGAAGATTCAGAAGACCGTGAAGGATTCTCATGGCAACGACAGCATTGTTACGGGCTACACCTACAACCGCTTCGAAGGAACCGAGGAGGTGCTTCAGCTCAACAAGATTACCAACGATACCAAGACTTTGGAGAAGCTGGCCAGCAAAGAGGAGTGTACCTTCATCAAGTCGCCTGCCGGAATCTTCACCGAGGTAACGCTGCCAGTGGAAGACATCATCAAGGGTCACGAGAAGGATACGCTGAACACAGCCTCTATCTCATTCCCTAGAATGAATAATGTAGAAGACAGCAAGTATCAGTTCAGCGCTCCTTCCACCATTCTGATGGTAGAGGCCGATAGCCTGAATGCCTTCTTCGAGCAGAGCAAGCTCACGGACAACCGTTCTTCGTATACGGCATCCTACAGTGCCTCTACAAGCAGGAAGAACGCTTATACCTTCTATAATATCAGTAACCTGGTTACGAAGATGCATAATGCCAAGCTGGAGGGCGAGAAGAAGAATGCCAACTGGGTGAACGAGCATCCTAACTGGAACAAGGTGATGCTGGTGCCAGTGACGCTGAAGACGAGCACCATCAACAACTCTACGGTGGTTACCAAGATCAACCACGATATGTCGCTCTCTTCTACGCGTCTCATCAAGGCTACGGATGATGCCAACAAGGATTACACCCTGGATAAGAGTGGAAACAAGGTAGCAGCGGGCCCAGTGCAGATCAAGGTGATTTACAGCCGATTCAAGGAATAAGTTCATCATTTGAATGAATTTATTTGATAGATTTTATTTGATAGAATCATGGCAGATAATTTCCTTGAACGCCACCGCGAAGATTACGAGCAGCGCAAAGCTGCATGGCTCAGAAAGAAGCGCCATCTGCCCAAGCTGAAAACGCCAGCGCAGATTCAGCGGCCGGATGACGAAGCATTATAGATAACGAAGCATTATAAGAAAGCCTGTTTAGCGAATCTGCTAAACAGGCTTCTTTCGTATTACAACTTGGGCACAGCTGCTTTCGTATTACAACTCGGCCACAGCCTTTTTCTTCGATTCCTTCTCCAGTTTCTTCTGGCTTACACCACCCCACGCCACGTTCATGCCGATGGCGATGCTGGCGTTGGAACTCAGAGGGATGAACTCCTTGCTGGTCTTGCCCAGAAGATGATCCATGCCGATGAAGAGGTTATAGCCGCTAGGATGGATATTCAGCACCCAACCCATGCTGGTAGAAAAACTGTTCACGGCGAAGTTCACGCCGCCATCCAGCCAGCTCAGAGGCTTCCAGTTGGCACTCACTCTACCCTCGGTCCAGGTATAGGAACCATTCAGACGGGTACTGCTCAGGGCACCGAACGACAGTTTCTTATACATAGGCAGGGTGTATTCAGCACCCAGGTTGATGGTAGCAGCCAACGCCGTAGAACGGCTTCCGGCATCGCCCATATCCTTCAGATTGGCGAAATCAGCAAGCTGGTCGCCGTAACTGTCCATCTTGTCATCCAGGGTTCCGCCCGAACCGCTGCCCACAGTGGTATCATGGAAACCGTTGAAAACAAACTGGTTCTTGGCATTCACCGCCTTCATGTTGTTGCTCCAGTTGATGAAACCCAGGTCCATCACGGCAGCACTCACCCTCCAGTCGTCGTTAATCTTATATTCAGCACCCAGATCCAGTGCCATGCCGAATCCGTTCAGTCCGAATCCATCCACGTCCACATCGTCCACATGCTCATACTTGCCCTGTTTGCCGTCTGGCGAAACGTGGCTAGGGTCGTTATACTCCGAAACCTTGCTCTTGTAAGTAAAGCCCTTCACGGAAACCTGCGCAGTTCCCTGACCCGAAAGCGTCCACTGGTCTGTGCCCGCGAGATTAGCCTGCACATCCTTCAGTTCCACGTCGGCAGCGCCCACACCCAGCAGGAACTTCAACTTGGCACCCACTCTCAGTTTTTCGTTAATCTGATGGGAATGGCCCAGCGCCAGCTCAGCGTATGAACGGGCACGCAGACTCACGTCGCCGATGTTGTAATTCTGGTTGCCCGTATTCTTGGCAAACTCAAAGAGCTCATAAGGAAGCACCATGCCGAAGCTGGTCTTCTCGCTCAGTTCGATGGTGTTGTATCCGCCAAACGCCTTGAAGCCAGCGGCAAGGATGGTGAGGTTCACGTCGCCCACAATCTTATTGTCGCCCTTGCTGAACCCCTTCAGCGCATCGCCCGTAGAGATGTAAGGGTTCATGAAGGTGGTCATTCGCTTCTGTCCCGGCTGTCCGAACATCGGATTCTTCATCACCACGTCCTGATAGCCGAAGTTACCACGGGTATTCACGCTGATGTTTCCCAAAGCCGGGATAGAGATGAAACTGCATGAATCGCCAAAGGCTGGATTCAGGTTGTGGCGATAGTGATAGCCCTCAGTGAAATAGGCAGAGTTCAAGTTCTGCGCCATCGCTGCGCCACCCAGCATCAGCAGGGATGCCGAGAGGATATATTTCTTTGATAAAATCTTCATAATCATCTACTTAACTGTTATTCAATTAAAATCATCTTCGAAAGAGATTTCACGGTTTAATTAAAATCACCAATCACCTTTCCTACCAGTTTAATCTTGATGTCGTTCAACTTCAAGGTATGCTTCTCGGCATTGAGCACCACGCCCGTAACGGCATTTCCGTCAGATGCCTTGGCCTTGCCCGAAACCACCACCTTCAAGCCGTCGAGCTTCTTGAAGGCATCTGCTTTCTTCTGCAGAATCTTCACGCTCAGAGGCGATGTAGCTGGGGTCGTACCATCGGCAGAAGCCTTGATTTCGCCCGTAATCTCCACTTCCAGTTCGTCCTTGCTGATCTCTCTTCCGTACACATCCACAGGGGTTGCCTTCACGTTGAGATAAGCTGGCACACAACTGGTTACCTGGGCAGACAACTGGACATAGGCACCATCCGCCATGTTCAAATCCTTGATATCGTCGTTCCATCCGTCCAAATCATCGGAATATTCGATGCAGGCATTCTCGGCAAAGGCGATAGGCGAATCGATGCTGTAAGATGGAGCCACCTCGTAGTCATGATAGCCCAACTTAAAGGTACCCGCCTTCTGATTGTTGGCTCTGGCGTTCGCCTGGAAGGTAATCTCATCAGGCATGGTCTTCACGAGATCAGAAAGTTTTGGAACCTCCACTTTCTCCACGTCGCTGCCAGCTTCCGTTGCCGCAGCATTTCGGCAGATTACCACATGGGTAGTGCCATTCGCCTTAACAGCAAACTCAGGCACCTCAACGCTGGCGATTTCCCTGCCATCCTTCAGACTTTTGAGCGTACCGCCCGCAAAGCCCTCGATATCGAGGTTGCTGTTGAGTGTGAGATAGATTTGCGGATTATAGAGATCCACCACCACGTTGCCATCCTTCAGGAAGTCTGGAATGCCCGAGATGTGAACATTGCCCAGGGTATTCAGGTTGATGGTTGGGTTAAACTTACCCGTGGCTCCGGTAATTCTGATATCGCTCATCGAGAGATTGTTCTTCATGGAAACGGATGAGATACCGGATGAAAAAGAGAAGTTGCTGGTTTCCACCGCCATGTGAACCTTACCGGTGAGCTGAATTTTCTCGCCAAGTGAAGTCTTTGCGATTTTCAGTTCGCCCAGTTTATCCTTCTTGGTGAAATCGAGTCCCACGATGTCAATTTTCTTCTCCAGATCTTCCGAAGTATACACATTATTTAATGTGATGGTATTGCCCTCAACCATCTTTCCGTTCCAGGCAAGTTTCATGTAGGATGGGAAGGTAAGGGTAATCTTGTCGAATTTCTCTACCATGCTAGCCAGGTTCTGGAAGTCAACCTTCAGGTTGATGGTGCTGCTCACCTCGGCAGCAGTCAGTTCTTCCACCTCCTGAGGCTTGTTACCCTCATAAGAGAATTCAAACACGTCGCCCTCGCCATGGAGCATGACTGCAGCTCTTGATGCTCTTGAATTTCGAGCCGAAGAATTGAACGAAAGCGTGATATTGCTGGAGCTTGACTGTCGGCGTGCCACCGTGATACTGTTGATAAAAGGATGAGCCGCCTCCACCTCATTTCCCTGCTGGCGGAATACATAGTCGAATCCGGTAGAGGCATCAGCCACCACGGAGCCGTTTTCCTCCAGGTCGAGCACTTCTGATAGCTTGATGTTATCGGTATTGCTGACTGGCAATTCCAACCCATCTCCTCCGATTCCAATGGTAGCATCTATGTTGTTGAAATCATAGTCGCTATCAGAACAACCGGTTACCAAGAGGCTTCCCATCACGATCAAGGATGAGAACAGCCTGATTTTCAAGTGTTTTGTTTTCATTGTTCCTAAATATGATTAAATTAAAATTCATGTTCTTAAAAAACAGTACAAATTTAAGGAAAAAAGATAAGAAATGCAAAGAAAGCATAAAAATATTAAGGTATTTTAAGGTAGAGGGATAAAAGGAAAGCCCACGGGGGTGTGGCATGGATTGATGACACACCCTCATAGGCTTCTATCCGATAATCGTATATTTTGCAAACTTCAGCAGAAGCTGCTTGGTGCCGGCATGAGCGAATGCCACTGTTGCCTTGGCATTCTCGCCAGAGCCTTCAAGCTTCAATACTTCACCAATGCCGAAACGCTGATGCTCTATCTTGCATCCTTCTCGAAGAGAAGAAGAAGAAGGCTTCAATGAAGAAGAGGATGATGCAGCAGATGCAGGCTTTAATGATGAAGAGAATGATGCAGATGATGCAGTTGGCTTTGGCTTCGGCGATGTATAGGATGGCTTCGGATCTGCCTTAAACTGCGATGACACAGACTTAGAATCCCACGGCATTCTTCCGCCATAACCGCCATCTGAACCATAAGAATCTCTGCCGGAACTTCTATCTGAACCATAGGAACTTCTTCTTCCAAAACCACCAAATGATGATCTCGACTTCATTCCCTCTTCCTCAATCAATTCAGGATCAATCTCTTCTATAAATCGGCTTGGATTGTCAAACTCCATTTTGCCATATCTGAACCGGTTTTGCGCATTCGTCAGGATGCAATGCTTCTCGGCACGGGTTATCGCCACATACAACAGGCGGCGCTCCTCCTCCAGCTCCCTCATCGTGGTAGCCGCAATCGGACTCGGGAAAATGTTCTCCTCCAAACCCACCACGAAAACCGTGGCAAATTCCAAACCCTTCGCCGCATGAACCGTCATCAGCGAAACCCTCGGCTCATCCTTCTCGCCATCACTGTCGGCATCCGTCAGCAACGCCACATCCTGCAGGAAATCCGTCAGGAAAGTCTCATCCATCCTGCCCTCCTCCTGGCGCTCAGCCACGAAGGTCTGCATACCGCTCAGGAACTCCTCCAAGTTTTCCTGTCTTGCCAGGTCGTCGGCATCCTTGCCCTGCATGATATCCTCGCTGATTCTCGCCTCCTTGATGATGGCATCGCCCAGGGCATACACATCAAGCGTATGCGAACGGTCGATGAACGAACTGATCAGCAGTCGGAAATTCTCCAGTTTCGTCAAGGTGCCCTTGTTCACGTTCAGCCCATAATGCGCCGCCTCGCCTATCACCTCCCAGATGCTCACCTGGTTCTCGTGGGCGCAGGCAGCCACCTTTGCCACCGTGGTAGCACCGATGCCGCGCGCCGGATAATTGATGATTCGCTTGATAGCCTCCTCATCGTCAGGGTTCGCCACCAGTCGGAAATAAGCAATGATATCCTTGATTTCCTTGCGCTGGTAGAAGCTCAGTCCGCCATAGATGCGGTAAGGAATGCCCTGCTTTCTGAACTCCTCCTCGAAGCTTCGGCTCTGGGCATTGGTGCGGTAGAGAATGGCGAAATCATCATAGCCGCAATCGTCCTCGCGCTTGATGCGCTTGATGTCCTTCGCCACAATCAGCGCCTCCTCCTTGTCGCTGTAGGCTGGCTTATACTGAATCTTCTCGCCCTCGGCATTCCGGCTGAACACCTCCTTGGGAATCTGGTTGCGGTTGCGGCGAATCAGACTGTTTGCCGCCTCCACGATGGTCTGCGTACTGCGGTAGTTCTGCTCCAGCTTGAAGAGGCGGGTGCCCGGCAACTGATGCTGGAAGTTGAGGATATTGTCGATGTTGGCGCCACGGAAACTGTAGATGCTCTGCGAGTCATCGCCCACGGCACACACGCGCAACTTCTCCCTGCACAGCTGCATCACGATCGACATCTGCACATGGTTGGTATCCTGATACTCATCCACCAGGATAAAGTCAAACCTCTCGGCATACTTGCGTCTCACCTCCTCATGGTCTCTGAAAAGCTGGAAGGTAAGCACCAGCAGGTCGTCGAAATCCATGGCGTTCGCCTGCTTGCACCGCTGCACATACTCCCTGTACACCTCGCCCATTTTCTCCATATTGCTGCGCTTGTTCTGCATAAAGATGTCGGCATCCGCCTCATAAGCCTCCGCACTCATCAGGTTGTTCTTCGCCTTCGAAATCTTGGCGTGCACGGCAGCCGGCTTGTAGGTTTTCTCGTCCAGCCCCTTCTCCTTCACTATCGCCTTGATGAGCGAACGGGAGTCGGATTCATCATAGATGGTGAAATTGCTGTTGAATCCGATATGCTCCGCCTCGGCACGCAGGATGCGGGAGAAGATGCTGTGGAAGGTGCCCATGTAGAGATGCTGAGCCAGGTCGTTGCCCACCAACTTTCCGATACGCTCCTTCATCTCACGGGCCGCCTTGTTGGTAAAGGTGAGTGCCATGATGCTCCAGGGCTTCATACCCTGCTGCAGCAGATAGGCAATCTTATAAGTAAGCACACGCGTCTTTCCGGAACCTGCGCCGGCTATCACCAGCGAAGGTCCATCTATATAACTCACAGCCTGTTGCTGCGCTTCGTTCAAGTCTTTCAGTAAATCCATGAATCAATATTTGAGGCAAAAAACTATTTTAAGGTCACCCCTATCAACTATAAACTATAAACTATCAACTAAGAATCACTTCCCCCTATATCCTCCCACGGCAGTACCCGGGTCGTAATCCTCACCTTCTCTCGGGAAGGAAGGGATGAACTTCATCTGATGCTCTATCTGGCGCTGGCGCTTCTTCATGTAGGCGCTAGGATGCAGGGAGCTGAACTTGCGGGGATTAGGCAGCGTGGCCGCTATCAGGGCACATTCGCCACGAAACAGATCCTGCGCATTCTTGTTGAAATGATACTCCGCCACGGCATCCACACCATAGATTCCGGGACCCATCTCGATGCTGTTGAGATAAACCTCCATGATGCGCTGCTTGCTCCACATCAGTTCGATGAGGAAGGTGAAATATACCTCGAAGCCCTTGCGCGTCCACGAACGGCCCGGCCAGAGGAACACATTCTTCGCCGTCTGCTGACTGATAGTACTGGCACCATGCACCTTGCCGCCACGGGCATTGTTCTTCGCCGCATGCTCAATAGCATCAAAGTCGAAACCATGATGCTTCAGAAAACGGGCATCCTCACTCGCCATCACTGCCACAGGCATGTGGGGCGAGATTTTCTCCATCGAAACCCAATGATGATGCAGTGTAATACTCTCGCCATCAGCCACTTGCTGAAAGCAGCGGATAATCATCAGCGGAGTGAGATACACCGGGATGAATCGGTAGGCTACTACAGCAAGAATGGTGGTGCTGAAAAACAGCACCACCACCCATTTGATAATATTTCTAACTTTTTTCAATACCATAGATTGAAAAACAAAAAAATTAAAGTCGATTTATTACTTCTTTCCTAACTTCGAAGCAAAGAAAGATTCTTACTTCAAAGTACCGTTGTTGGCAGCGTTAACCATTGCCTGGCTAGCATAGAGATAAACCTCTACACGGCGGTTCTGGGCACATGCAGCCTTGGTAGCAACCACTGGGTTAGAAGAACCCAGACCCTGTACGCTCTTTACCTGACTTGCAGATACGCCGCAAGAAGAAAGATAGTTGTATACCGCCTTGGCACGGTTCTCACTCAGAGGAACGTTTACGGCGTCAGAACCTGTAGCATCAGTATAACCCTGGATAGCAACCTCGCAGTCGCTGTTGTTCTTCAACACCTGAGCAAACTTAGCCAAATCGTTCTTGGCATTGGCGTTGAGAGTAGAACCGTTCAATGGGAAGAGGATACCAGAATCGAAGGTCACCTTTACGGCAGTCAGTCCGTTGGCATCAGTCACTGTGGATACCTGTGCATTCTTCACAGCCGCAGCCTCTGCCTTTACCTTATCCATGTGCTTTCCAATCAAGTTACCCGCAGTACCACCCACGGCAGCGCCGATGGCAGCACCCACTGCAGCACCTGTTCCACGATGGCTATTGTTCAGCAAACCGCCAACGAGAGCACCCAAAGCAGCACCAGAACCGGCACCAACGGCAGTACCCGTCTTCTGATTGGTTCCACAACTACCAAGAATGAGCAGCATAGAAAGCGCTGCTGCAGTTAAATTCATCTTTTTCATTTTAAAATTCTCCTATAATTATGTTATAATTGTTCAATAAACCTATTTTTTGGTGCAAAGATACTTATTTTTCCCCAAAAATGATAGGTTTCTAATATTTTTTTTGTAATTTTGCATGCAAATTTACATGTATTTGCCGAATTGAGGCAGGGAAAATGCCTATTTCCATGTAGGAATTCCCCTAAATGCCAATTTCGGGAGACTCAGGACGACCCTCCATTAAGGCTTCCCCTTCTCCGCCCAGGGCGCTATACATTATTATATATATAAAGTGAAAATATAAAAAAAAAGAAATATAAATAGGAATATGGCTAAAGAACTTAAGAATTTGACCAAGCGCGCTGATAACTACAGTCAGTGGTACAACGACTTGGTTGTGAAGGCTGACCTCGCAGAGCTCTCGCCAGTTCGCGGATGTATGATCATCAAACCATACGGCTACGCTATCTGGGAGAAGATGCAGCAGCAGCTCGACAAGATGTTTAAGCAGACTGGTGTACAGAACGCATACTTCCCTCTCCTCATCCCGAAGAGTTTCTTCTCTCGTGAGGCTGAGCACGTGGCTGGTTTCGCCAAGGAGTGTGCCGTGGTTACACACTATCGCCTGCGCTCTACAGAGGATGGCACCGAGGTGGAGGTTGATCCGAATGCAAAGCTCGATGAGGAGCTCATCATCCGCCCTACTTCAGAGACCATCATCTGGAACACCTACAAGAACTGGATTCATTCTTGGCGCGACCTCCCTATCCTCTGCAACCAGTGGTGCAACGTGATGCGTTGGGAGATGCGTACCCGTCCGTTCCTCCGCACTTCAGAGTTCCTCTGGCAGGAGGGTCATACTGCCCACGCCACCAAGGAAGAGGCTGAGGCTAAGGCTCAGGAGATGCTGAAGGTTTACGCTGAGTTCGCCGAGAAGTATATGGGCGTGCCTGTATTGCAGGGTGTGAAGAGCGAGACCGAGCGCTTCGCCGGTGCCCTGAACACTTATACCATCGAGGCAATGATGCAGGATGGAAAGGCACTGCAGAGTGGTACATCCCACTTCCTGGGCCAGAACTTCGCCAAGAGCTTCGACGTAACATATTTGAACAAGGAGAACAAGCCAGAGTACGTTTGGGCTACTTCATGGGGTGTTTCTACCCGACTGATGGGTGCCCTCATCATGGTTCACAGCGATGACAACGGACTGGTATTGCCTCCAAAGCTGGCTCCAATCCAGGTGGTTATCATTCCTATCAACAAGGGCGACGAGCAGTTGGCTCAGATCACAGCCAAGTTGCAGCCGGTTATCGACCAGCTCCGCGAGTTGGGCATCAGCGTGAAATATGATGACAACACCGCTAAGCGTCCTGGCTTCAAGTTTGCCGATTATGAGCTGAAGGGTGTTCCAGTGCGTCTCGCCATGGGTGGCCGCGACTTGGAGAACAACACCATCGAGATTATGCGTCGTGATACATTGGAGAAGGAGAACGTCAGCTTCGATGGCATCGTAGACCGCGTGAAGAACCTGCTCGACGAGATTCAGGAGAACATCTTCGAGAAGGCCCGTGCTTACCGTGATGCTCACGTATACGAGTGCGACAACTACGAGGAGTTCAAGGAGCGCGTGAAGGATGGCGGTTTCTTCCTCTGCCACTGGGACGGTACGGCCGAGACCGAGGCAAAGATCAAGGAGGAGACACAGGCAACTATCCGTTGCGTGCCATTCGCTTACGAGCAGACTCCTGGTGTAGATATGGTTAGCGGCAAGCCAGCCGTGGCCCGTGTCATCATCGCAAGAAGTTATTAAAGAATTATATAAAAAAAGTGGGTTTTCAAAATCATAATTTAGGTTTTGAATAAAATTTAGATTTAGGTAATGATGAAGCAGCTGGTGCGATACATTCTTTTGATTGTATCCATGGTCTTAATAGGTCATGGCGATGTATCGGCTGCTTCTAAATTTTCTGATTTTCAGGATTCTTACGCAAGTGCTGCTTATCAAAAAGATGGACAGTACGCTTCCGAAGCCCTTCCGAAGAAGGATGGTTTGGCGAAGGTAGAGCACCACGACCAGCAGCAGGAAGCCCAGTTGGAGAATGCCTCGTCACAGGCCTACAGGGCATGCAGCGAGCGTCCTCAGCGATTATTGCCGAGTGGCAATATTCATGGTGCCAATCAGGCAGCAAGTAGATTGCTTTTACATAGAATCCGTTTATTATCCACCCTTTTATCCGCCTTTTATGGTGGCATGGAGCCTGTCCGCCAGGAGAGTGCCCCTATCCACTTTGATGTCGCCAGCAAATATTATGTCATTTGCCTGCGGCGTCTCCTCTGCTAGTTTCCTTTTTTCATTTTTATTGATGAGCATATATATCGTATATCCCTCTGGTATCTGGTATCAGATTACAGGTATGCGATAAGGATTCGTACACCCCTATATCAAGTCAGAGGAATTTTTCTTATCCCCTGATTATCAAGAAAAAAAACAGTTCAATTATATATATACAAAACAATTATATTTAGAAAAGGAAACATTATTATGGCAAAGATAAATCATTTGGAAATGACAGAGAATTTGATGGCACTCAACGACATCGAGGTAAAGAAAGGCTTCATGGGTTGGACTATGAAACTTGTTTACAAGCCAACCAACAGCGTGCTCAAGGTGAAGGAACAGGAGTACACCATAGAGGATGGCAGAAAACTGGAGAACATCCTCTCTTCTGCCCCTGAGAACATGGAGGCAGCCATCAGCAAGTTCCCCGTTTCTACAGTAGGTATGGGCAACATGAAGCTGGAGGCATGCATCTCGCAGGATGGCCAGTTTGTTGCCGCCCAGCTTTTGAGCTTCAAGGACTTCAGCTACCAGCCAGTCACCGAGATGAAGGTATATACCGGTAAGACAGCCGAGGCATTCGCCAAGCTGTTCTAAGGAAAAGTTCCGCCTGGCGGAATCATTATAATATAAGGGCGTGCTTCAAGTGGAAATCCACCTGGTGGCACGCCCTCTTCTATTATACATCCATTATATGTCTATTATACAATGGTAAGCCAGATGGCCTCATCCCGCTCCTTCGCTTCCGAAATGCGCTGCATCAGGCGATGCAGCCAGATGCGGGAATTCACAACCATGCCCTTCACCTTGTTCTCACCCACCAGAATACACCCCTGCGTGTCCTTCGGCTCATTACCCACATGAATCCGGATGCCCTCGAAACCGGGCACACCCTGCACATAGGGTAACCACTCCTTAAATCTCGGCGACTTGGTAACCAGCACCGGGTAAGTGCCCTCGGGAATCGCCGTGGCGCCCTTCATCTTCTGCGCCTTCTTACCCGACACACGCCCCAATCGCACATTCTCCTCTTCGGGCTTCAATTCCACCCCCAGAAGATTGCGCCAAGTAGGCTCCAGGGTATCACAAAAACAGGACTCCCCGTTCAGCAACCCGGGGTCGAAGGTGCTTGTGAACCAACGCTTCAGATGCGGGTTCATCATGGCACAATTTACCTTTCTCGTCACCTCCCCATCCTTCAGGATATACAGATGCCCAATGGTATAGGCATCCTTCCTGGCAATACGCTTCAAAATGATTTCCATAAAAAAAACTATAAACTATAAATTGTAAACTATAAACTATAAATCGTGTCTATACTTAAGCTTTCTAAAACTGTCACAACTGTAACTGTCACGCCCATCCTCGCCCTGCGGCTTGATTCGCTCGATATACTGTCGGTGAACCCACTGGCGGATGATGCCCTTGGTGCCCTTCTGCTCCAATCCATGTTCCAATCGGAGAGCCTCCAACTGCGACAGGGTGAACACATCGGGCAAAAGCTGCAGCAGATTCTCCGGTCCACGCTTCGAACTTCTCTCGGCACTGTTCATTTCCTTCGCAATCATATCACCAAAGAAACGCATCTTGCACCACAGGTCGTAACGCTCGCTCCAGCGGATAAAGTCATCAATCTCAGGCTCCCACTTGAAACCATTCGCCACATAGAGCACGCATGCCTTGAGATAGGCTATCACGTTGGCACGAAAACTGAAATTCTCGTAGATGCGGTTCTGAGAGGTGCGGGCAAACTCGGCATTCTCGTTCTTCAGCACCGTGGCAAGCTGGAAGGCTTCCGGACAATCTACAAGTCCAGTGGCCATGCAGAGGTTCTCGATATAAGGCTTCAAAGCCGTGCGATACGCCTCATCGTAGGTGCCGTAAACAGGTATGTCCTCGCCTATCTCCCGTTCGGGGATGGTGCAGAAATTGATGCGGCTCAGCGGTCCGTCTATCAGCACCTTCGAGAAATAGCGCTGACCCTTGTCGATGGTGGAAGACGCATTCCAGTTGAACCGGATGGTAACTCTTTCCGTAACACTCTGAACACCAACGCGCTGCTGACCGAAGGTATTTCCTGGGTCAAAGGCGAGGCACATGATGCGAAACTGCTGGTTTCCCATTCCCCTGAGGGCGTCAAACTGGTCGAGCTCGTTCATGGAAGTATAGAGAAAGTGCTCCTGCGCCTCGGCGGTACGCATCACGAAAGCCGGATTGGTCATATCGGCATCAATCTCCTGGATAATCAGGTTTTCCGGACGTTTGCGCTTGTCTTTATTGGCACCTTTTCGTACCATTTCATCCTTCCATTCCTTTTCACGGCGCATGTTTTCCTTATCACGCTTGCGGATATCCTCCATGATATAGTTGATGGGCATCTGCACGCACGATTTTCCGGCACCGGTACCGGCGAGCAGGCACACGGAAAGTGTTGCTTCATGCTCCACGTTATCAATGTATCTGAAGCGTGTTCGCCAGAGGTGCGTGGCGAGTGGCGGAAAGATGGCGCAAGCCACGGCTGGCTTGTAGATATCCGGAGTCTTGGATACCAGGAGTTCTACCAGCTTGGGCAGCTTCTCGGGCATGGGTGGCGGAGCAGGGTATTCATCGTCTTCACTTTGAACATCGGAATTAAAGCCCGCCAGGCGCCCCGGGGATTTGCAATCCCCGGCAAGCAAGCTGTACCCAGCATCCCCCATAATAGTACCCCCAACCAAGCCGCTGGCAGCCTTCTCTGCCGTAGCATTGATACGGATTACATCACGAGAAAAAGGCTTCGAACTGTCTCCATATTTCGCATAGAAATCATGGATTAGCTGGTGGCAGTCACGCTCATTATAGTAGCTCGGCATCTTCTTCGCCACCACCTTCATCAGCTCCTCCTCGCTCATCACCCTAGATGCTCCTGCGCTCATGATGGCGAGCAGGGAGGAATGTCTGGAACCGATGGTATCAATATCCATCCCGCACAATCCCGCAGCCTCCTTGAAGAGTTCGAAAGCTATAAGATTCTTCTCACTTGCGGGATTTTCTTCATCGATTTTCTTCATCGGATTTTCTTCATTGATTTTCTTCATCGGATTACACGGAGGAATCGGAACATTCTTGCTTCCCGGATTACGCACGGAATTTAAACGGATTTGGCCTTGCGGCCATTGGCTAGCGCCTTGAGTTCCTGTATCAGCCGAGCAGCCATCCGCATCAGCAGAGCCACTCCCCCCACCTAAGGCGGCTAAGGTTCCGTTTAAATTCTGCGGCGAATAGCCTTCCGATGAGGCGGCTAAGGTTCCGCTTTTTCCGCGTAATTCCGATGAAGAAAAACCAGATGAAGAAGCTCTGCCATCAATCGTCAGCCCCCTCTTCAAGAAGGCCTCTCTTCTCAACGAAATCTCCTCTGCTGGCAGCACCCCATACCACTCCTTAGAGCGGTAAATCTCGGAATCCTTATCCGTGATAAAGATGATTCTCTCGGGCGTGATGCAGCTCTTGTCATACGGAATCCCCGAAGCCTCGCAATACGCACGCTGCGTCTCCTCGATGGTCATCCCCACTGGCATTCGGATATCAATGTGCAGCTTCTTTCTTGCCGAATACTCCAGATGCAGCAGCTTGCCTTTCCAGATGGTGTCACTGCAGTTCAGCTCACGAGCCTTCTCCAATGCCTTCTCCACATACTCCGCATCATCCACATCCACGGTGGTCTGAAACAGGAAACTTTCGGGATCAGCATCCCCCTGCGAACGGTGGTTGTTTCTGAAGCAGGAGTAGTGGATGGCCCTGAAAGGCAACTGTTTCTTCAGTTCCTCCCTAGCCTTCGCCAGCGCTTTCTCATCCTGAGCATTCTTCTCATCCGAAGCATCCTGAGCATTCTGAGCATTCACGCCAGCTATCGGTTTCTCGCCACGAATCTGCTCTATCACTCCCTTCAGCCACGGCTGGGCTATCAGCTGGTCGTACACCGCCAGGGGCTGGGAAGAGTTGATTCTTCCCATGTTGCCCTTGCGTGCAGGGTTCAGCGCCATTACTTGTACTCTTCCCATGCAATGTCCTCCTTAAACTTCTTAACCTTACCTCTCATCTCCAGCACCTCTTTGTAAAGGTACTTCATGATGTCTGCCTTGTTCATCTCCTTCGGGAAGGAGAAAGAGGCAAACACACGCTGCGGCGATGTTCTCAGGGCACCATGCGAGGTATGGATAATCTCCGTATACTTCTTCTCGCCCGTCTGAGCATAAGGCTTGAAGTCGAGCTGGTCGCCGAAATCACCACCGCTGCACACCAGTCTGCCCGGAATCACCTTCGGATTATCCGAGATAATCTCTGCATCGTTCCATGGCGACTTGCGGATAGCAATTTTACCACTCTCGTCAGTAATAATACTGGCATCTACCTTCTGGGCGTTCAAAAGCGCCTGCTTTGCAGCCTTAGCTGCATCCTTGGCCATTGCAGCCTTGGCTGCTGCGTCAAAACTAGTCTTACTCATAATAAATATATTCAAAAGTTTAGAAAGTATATATATAAAAGTTTTAGAAAGCATGTATTAATCCAAAAAGCTGGTCGTTGATGATGAGCATCCCCGTCACATCCATATAGATGTTGATAGGCTCCAGGATGGTGTTGTCTGAAATCATCACCACGCCTTGTGCCGCATGAGTCATCGACATCACAGGGTCGTTCACACACTTCTTCACATACCCCAGCACCCACTTGGCAGCCAGTTTTTCTGTGGCGCATTCAGCATCCACCATGTCGGCAACCAACTTCTCGTCGCAGAAGTTGAAATTAGCAGCCACGTTCTTCTTTCTGCCGGCAGCTTCCACACCCATGGCATCATCGCTGTAGAAGAGGTTGTGCTGGTTCTTCTTCATAGGCTTCATCACCACATTGAAGTTTTTCAGTTCTCCTTCTGAGTCGGCAATAACCTCGAAGAGTTGCTGCGCCGTCTTCACGAAGATTTTCTTCACATCGAAGAGGTCGTAGTAAATTCTGTCCTCTTCCACCACCACTCTGAGCTTTCCGTACTGCGGATGCTCAAAAATATAAGGAATCAGTTCTTTCATATCTGATACTTATTTTATATGATTGAGGCTGCGACCATTCGCCAAATTCCATACGCCAGAAGTGGTACCAGGTTTCCGGATACAGAAAAGCCCCGCAACCAGCTTTATCAACTGATTGCGGGGCAAAGGTACGGCGAATTTTTGGTTCCTGCTTGGTAGTCGGTTGGTAGGCTACCAACTGGTATTACCCAATACTTCGCTCCAATTTCTTATAATAAAGCTTTGCAGCTTTAGTATCACAATGCTTCTGGTAAGCACTCTCCATTGCACCTTTGTCACAATGCCACAAGTCTGCAAAAGGCTTCCACATGCACTTTCTCTGTACTTTTCCAGACAGAAATGCAACAATCACGCTACGCTCAGTCCACGACTGGTTCTTCAAGGCATAGGATGCCTTCAGGATACCAGCTTCTGCAAGCTTATCCAGCAAGTCCTTCATCTCTTGAAAGTCTAAGGACTTTGGCAATACGGGCTCATCAGTACAAGTTACATTAGTATCTTCACTATCAAGAGAATTCTCCATTTCTCCTACCACATTCTCCAAGGCATAAACCTCGGTCTTTAATCTTTTTATCTGCATTTTCAGGTTTTTGATACCTGTCAAGATTGTTTCCTTGTTGTTCATTATCGAAATTCTATATTAATAAATTCCGACTTTGATGTTTTGTTCCGCATAAGGCCTCACACCGAAATAATACATTTATATCGGGCACCCCCTTCGTAGGAATGCGCTGCAAATATACGACTATTCGGCGAAAGCATTGTTTTAGTTTTACTTGCAGAATTTATGGACTTTTCAATAGCATCCTTTAACTATCTTAAAATGAACGCTTTATCTCATCGATATAATGCGTAACATCTGCCAATCCCACATTTTTGGCATGAGACAACAGTTGCGCCTCATTTTTTGGGTTTTTATCATTAAACAATTTTTCAAGAATCAACTCAACACTATCACCAATATTTGTGATCTTGTCACCTCTATGATCTACCAGCCAGCCAGCTTTCGCCATACCTTCCAGCACAACAACAATTCCTGTCTTCTTACCATCTTTAATATAAATATTGGAGTGATTGATGCGGGCGTTACGACCGCTCATTTTATGATCATCTATGATTTTCGAAATGCGTTTTTTCGGAGACAGCCTATTGTATGTTTTTCTCATATAATTCTTAATCTCTGTATTTTGTTGAGAACAGTCCAGGTCACCCACTGCAACAATAAAACGAAAATCATCTCCTGTTAAACCATACTCATTTGGAAAATAAGGATTATACGAGAGAGAGTCAAAAACGGCACAACTAAAATTTTCCGTAAAATAAACATAGCTTAGTACAATATAAATAGTTTCGGTAGCTGCCAGTATTCTGTTCTTGCATAGAATAGAGTTCTTGTCATATTTATCAGATTCATCTTTTCCCCATATCTCTTCATATAAGTTGCAAAGTTGTAAGGGTACCTTTCGCATGCAGAACACAATAGAATCCGAATTCTTTTCTCCCTTTGGTATCATACCTAATATTTTATCAATAAATTTCATGATAAAATAGAAAGCTACTTCAGAACAGTCATCTTCACTCATAGATACAGCATCTATAGATATATACCCGCTTTCGGCAACATTAGCACAACGAAGTACCTTTTCGTAGTACTTGAATATAGGGTTGACCTCAAAATACTCATTATGAATAAAGAAGAGATCCTCCTTGCTCAGTCCCAATCTAAGCTTCTCTTCTACTTCCTCTCCAAATTCCTCCATCAATTTTTCTGCAGATTCTTCGTCGTTCAATTTATTTGCTTTCATAAGTCATTTGTTTTTACGTTAATATTTTATTTATTAATTCTATATTTTCAGACATAAAAAAGGTCCCGTCTCCAACAAGTGAAAACTCGTCAGAGGCGGGACCTTCATTTATCTTTTGAATGCAAAGGTATAACAAAAATCTTAAATCTCCAAATGTTTTTAAGTAAAATATCACCAAAACAGCATTTCTTCTTTTTAAATGTATACCAGCTACTCTCCGTATTTTCTTCCGCCAACACGTTTCAGCAAGCCTTTCTTTGCCGACAAAGATAGGCTATTTTATTGAAATTGACAAATATTTAACTCAAGTTTCGCATGTGGTTCAAGAACGGGCTGAAGGCCCAAAAGCTCCTAGCCCAGGGCATCGCCCTGGGTATAATGGCAGCCAACAAGGCGCCCTGTAAGGGCAAAAGCTTTACAATATCACGCAGCCTGCCTAATCCCGGAATACGAAATTCTCATCATATTCCACATTATATAATTGCAAGAACGCTCTATATTCCTCTGCAAACGAATGCTTTGTGTGATGCTCTTTCTGATTGGCAATGTATTGTAATGTTTTATCCACAACTGATTGGCTGATGGAATAGGCAGCATAACCACCCTGCCATGCGAAAAAATGATAATACGCAGGGTCGAGATTCTTAATCCATCTGCTGCTATTTCGCTTAATCTCCTCCACTATCTGGGAAATCGTGACGTCTTTGGATAAAATGAACAAGACATGAACATGATCTCCTACACCACCTGCCTTTATCTCGGCACATCACGTAGTCTTAACAAGTTTACCGATATAATTATGAAGTCGCTCCAAATCATTTTCACGGATTTTGGGGCTCGTGGTTTTGATGTGGAAAATCAAATGGATATAAATTTTTTATAATGATTGTGCCATGATTGTAAAGCTTTTGCCCTTTCAGGGCGTTGGTTTATATATCATTAATACCCAGGGCGATGCCCTGGGCTACGAACTTCTGCCCCTTCAGGGCGTGTGGGGCAAGCCGAAAGGGTGCAGCAGAATTTCAATGCCAGTTCTTATTTCCTCATTTTCTGAATTTCCTCCAGCGGAAGCTCGGTGGCCGTTGATACTTGCGCTTCAGAAAGGCCCATTGACAAAAGGCGGTAAGCTGTGTCTATCTTTTCTTTAGCAATACCATTTTCCTCGCCTTCAACATAAGAGCCATAAAGGCCAGAGTAGTAATCATCGGCAGCCTTAATACTCTCATCGTATTTTTCCTGCTCCTCACTACTCAAGCAACGAACATCTGCCAATTTTGCAAGATGATCAAATATCTTCTTCTGCGCCGTAAACGGCAATCTTTCCAATACTTCCATATATTTCAATACATAAATCCATTTTTCAAAACCCGTCACGCATTCTTCCTCACTCTTATCAAAGAAAGGAAGAGAAAGAATGTTACGTCCTTGATTTGAAACTCGCCTTCAAACAAGTCGTTCAAAAAATTAGCAAGTTTTCTTGCTCCTGTTCGCCCCCTTTGGGGACGATTGGAGAGAGTATTGCAGCTATCCGCAGGTTCCATTCCCTTCGGTCATTCCACCAGCGGTTATTGAAAGTTGGCCCCCTTCGGGGACCGGAGGTTATTTGCAAAACTTGAGTGCTTTATAAAGCTTTTGCCCCTTCAAGGCGCAGGGCAAAATGCGATGATACCCAGGGCGATGCCCTGGGCTAGGAGCTTTTGGGCCTTCAGCCCGTTCTTGAACCACATGCGAAAGTTCAGTGATTTATGTTTTTTAAGTTTAGACAAAGCCCCGCTTAGCGAAGTTACGACAGAAATCCATCAAATATAGCCAATATCAGACTTCATTCTGTCTCAGGACACACTTCATGGTACAAACATACGAAAAAAGATTGGATTGTCATGCTGAAAGTGCGCCAAAACCTTCAGTTTTATCACATTTTGGCGCAGCTATAACGCCATTTGAATGCGATTCATCAAGACTTCCACATATCCATGACTCATCACCAATGCCTTGCTGGAAGTTTTCTTGGTTCCATCTTTCTTCGCAAAAGGGAAACAAACATTCAGCGACCATGTTTCGTTCACAGTATATGGGGGATGCTTGTCGAAATCCTCATCCAGCATTGCACTCCAAAAGCCATCATCAACTTTCGTCACCTCATAATTTGGAACAACAATCGTCAGTTTGACCTGTTCATCTTTGATGTCGCAACGCACAAGAGGACGAATATTGACACAATAAGAGGAATAACCTCCCGAGTGATAAGCAATGCCTGGCAAATAACCCTTTGCCATGATAACCCCCAATTCCTTGTCTGCCATCTCTATCGATGAATTAGCATTGCTAAAGGTTTTCAGAAACCAATAATTCAAATCGACAAAGAGTTCATTTTTACTCTTGCCTCGCACCGAGATGGTTTTCTCAAACGTCAAAGCATTGTCCTTGTCCAACGTATCTTTTTCGCCAAGATAAAGCGCAATGTCTTTCCATCTTTGTCCATATTGATTAATCACATAAGTCTCGACCTCTTTACGGCTCAATGTTTGAGCATCTACAGCTAGCAAGCCTGCCAACCACAGTAATAACAACAATAGATTCCTTCTCATAATCAAACAGTTTTATCAAAATGAAACAAACTTCGCCTAACAAAATCGACACCTGTCATATCAAAAGATAAAGCAGCCTTGAACTACCCATCAGTTTCCATCAGAGCAGCACAAAGTGGTTTGCAATCAGCACCTGCATGCCGAATGCAGTGGGTCTGCCACCATCTCTTTAGAAGTTACGACAGAAATCCATCAAATATAGCCAATATCAGACTTTATTCTGTCTCAGAACACACAATCTGCTGCAAAGATAAACTTTTATTTTGAAACCTGCAAGAAAAAGGGAGATTTTTTTCCATTATAAAATATCATGAGCCAGAGTATACTATCAAAAAGAGTTTTACAATCTTATTTTTCATTCGTATTCTGGAAACATCAGGTGCAAGCCAAAACAGGCTATCACAAAGCTATCACAATAACAGTTATCACAGTTTTTTAAAGGGCATTCTATACCGAAGGTAGAATAGTTAATTCTTTTAACTATAGATATAATATAATAATATAGATATTATTATATTATATCTATAGTTAGTTTTTGGTTGAGATTTGGAAAAGTGGTTTGAAAAACTGTGATAACTGTTATTGTGATTGTTTGAGGTGAGAACTCATAGTTTTTCCCTCAGCAAAACTATGTTCTCTTTCTTGCTAAAATATGAGTTAGCTTTATTAACGAAATTCGGAATCAGGGGCTGCTGAAAATCGGGCCTTATCGCCACCCGAAATTTGGTGGTATCAGAAAAAAGCCGTATCTTTGCACCGTCATTCAGAAGAAGGGCGCCTGATGACCAGTTAAGGGAGCCATAGGATTCTTTCGGGGATTCTGCTGATGACAAAGAGAACAATAATCATTAATCACTAAAAAGCTTATGGGACAAGGAAACATTAAGTATCGTAAAGTAAAGCGTACCCCTCAGACGGGTGAGAACGCTGGTAAGGAACTCTGGTATGCCACCGTGGTGACCGACAGAGAGATGAACTTCGAGGAGTTCGTGGATCACATTTCATCCCACAACTCGCCTTACAGCCGCGGCACCGTGCACGGCGTGATGATGGATATGCTCGACTGCCTGAAGGAGCTTATCCTCGACGGCAAGAGCGTGCGTCTGGGCGACCTGGGCCTCTTCTCCATCGGCATGAGTTCGCGTGGCGAGGTGAGCAGAGACAAGGTTACTTCGGCTAGCGTGGAGGGCATCCATCTGCTGGTGAAAAATACCAAGAACTGGAGTAACAGCGAGCTGAAGAAGCTCTGTAAGATTACTGCCTACGACGCACGTGGCGGTGAAGAGACCGATGGAGGAACCACTGGTGGTGGAACCAACGGCGGTGGCAGCGGCAACACCCAGGGAGGCGGCAGCGACAACACCCAGGGTGGCGGCGGAACCTCGGGCGGCAACACCAGCCAGGGCGGCGGAACCGACCAGGGTACTACCGGCGGAGGCGACAAGGGCGACAAAGGCGACGGCGATTCTGCTGACGTAACTATCTAGAGCAAGCCCCTTCGGGGGCTACTCTTTCATCCTATCACATCTCGAAAAAAAATTAACCACCAATCACTAATCATTAATCACCAATCATTAATCATTAATCACTAAAAAGAACTGCCTATGAAGAAGGAAACATGGAAGACTGTTATTCAGATTTTAATCTCTATTCTTACTGCCGTAGCCACTTCGCTCGGAGTCACGAGCTGCATGAGTTAAAAAAGTTGTAGAAAAAAAGAGGATGTGTCATGAACTTATGACACACCCTCTTTTTTTATATATTTATCTTCTTATTCAGAATATTATTCTCCATCCTCTGCCTTCTTGCGGCGAGAGATGCGCTTGCGCTTTGGCTTCTCCTCTACGGCTGGAGTCTCAATCTTTACACCTGCCAACTCTGGGTCGATGAGGATACGGCCGCAATACTCACAAGGGATAATCTTCTTGTGCATCTTGATATCCAACTGGCGCTGAGGTGGAATCTTGTTGAAGCAACCACCACAGGCATCACGCTGCACGTATACGATGCCCAGTCCGTTGCGGGCACCCTTGCGGATGCGCTTGAAGCTGGCGAGCAGACGTGGCTCAATCTTCTTCTCAAGCTCAAGAGCCTTCTCTGTAAGGCGCTCCTCCTCTTCGCGGGTCTCTGCCATGATGTCCTCAAGCTCAGAACGCTTCTCAACCAATCCGTGCTCACGGTCGGCCTTCTGCTCCTCAGCCTTGTGAAGGTCGTACTCACGCTCACGCATCTTTGCCAAGCCCTCGCGAATCTTCTTGTTGCAAAGCTCGATTTCCAGCTCCTGGAACTCGATTTCCTTGCTCAGAGTGTCGTACTCACGGTTGTTGCTCACGGTCTCCAGCTGGCTGTGATAGCGCTCCAGGCTAGCCTGGGCATCAGCAATCTCAGCCTGCTTCTGAGCCACTGCGTGGTCGAACTGCTCAATCTCGCGCTGGATGTTCTCGATGCGGGTGGTGAGACCTGCAATGTCGTCTTCCAGGTCCTGAACCTCGAGAGGAAGCTCGCCTCTCAACTCACGATTCTCGTCAATGCCTGACAAGGTTACCTGAAGCTGGTAGAGAGTCTTCAACTTCTCTTCTACCGTCAAATCTGTAGGATCTTTCTTTGCCATAATTTCTTGATTTTATCTTTAAACCTTTATTTTCTTTTTTACTGAAGTTTCGCAAGTAGCATTCTACCGTCCCCGAAGGGGGCGAATGTGAA
>ERZ1023666.288-NODE-288-length-22877-cov-9.564499_pt1 | contig 22877 bp, 18 predicted proteins | sample MGYA00380341_ERZ1023666 | MGnify/ENA primary metagenome ERZ1023666 (study PRJEB33179, sample SAMN07448983) | human gut metagenome | biome: Human-gut; feature: Human associated habitat; material: Faeces | host: Homo sapiens | place: India: Bhopal | collected...
AACCAGTGACACGAGGATTTTCAGTCCTCTGCTCTACCAACTGAGCTATCTGGGCCCGCGACTTAATCCTTCTTGCAATCTGTATTTCATGACTGCTCTGCGTCACAACAATCGTAGTTTACATAAATTCCGATCAAATGTCAAGTGGTTAATAGAAAAAAAATTAAATTTTTGCAATTATTCCTCTATCTCCTACAAATGTTTCGGTTAGTACTCCCCTTGTTGGCCGTACCATTGTAACAACAGCTCCACTACCCGGTTGTAGCTGATCATGCCGTCCGACACTCCATTCAGCTTCAGCGAAGCATCCGTCAGAGTATCTGAGACACTGTCCACGGTCTCCGTGTCCACTACCGCTTTCCCGTTAATCCTCTCCCATTCCACCTCTGTGACGAAGATATTGTCCTCCCGCACCTGCTGCAATACCTGCAGCGGACGCACTGCCTCCCTGGCTGCCGCATAGCTCTCAGGATCCGCCAGTCGCGTCTTGTACAGATCATTCGCCACATAATTCAGGACGCTTAAATATCCCGAGTACTGAAATGCCACATCATCCGATTCCACACAGGCGAGAAATGCAATAAAATTTGCCTCATCCTCGTAGATATATCCCCGGATATGCGCCAGTTCATGGCACATAGTCGCCGGCTTCTTCATGATAGACATAACATCATTATAATTTGCTTCCATGGAAAACGGGAAATAGTACCCGCACATATACATCTGACACATAAAATCCGAGAAAAACATAGCCTTCGGTCTCGGATAATAACCATCCAGCTGGGCATAGCTTTTCCCAAGGTTCTGCATCGCATCGATGGCTTTCCCTTCCATATCCACCGCATTCCCCTTGCTGTCCACACCTCCGGAATATACCACGGCACCGCTGTCATCCCGCTCCATCTCCATACTCAGTGCATTGCAATGGGACACGATATCGTTATAAATTCTGAGCAACTCCTCTGTCCGCTCCAGCAGCGTCACATCCTGCTGCCCCGCTTCCTCTCCGAAATACTTTTCCGAAAAGGTAGAACCATGATAGATCATCGTACAATTCAAAGTCATGATCGCAAACACGAATAGCAGCACCCAAGCAAAAAACCGAAAATACATCTTAACACCGCGACAATACTTTGCCGAATGCCTGCGTCCCGGAAAGATCATACTGATCCCCAGCAGAACCGCTGATATTACAACAGCGATCCCCGCCACGATCATCCATTCTCCTACGGAAAACGGGAAGCTTCCCGTGATCCTGCCATAGGTATTGACCCAGATGGGGAAAATATAAGCAATATAAGCATCGCTGAAGCTTCTGCTGTTCCAGGCAACGACCTGAAGCAGCAAAAGTACTACAATGATGCTTATATATATCAGACGACTCTTCTTAACTTTTTTCTTACTCTCCATGGTGCTCCTTAAGCAGCTTTTTTTCCCACTTTGATCCGCGTCTTCTTCCAGATACCACAGCGGTACAGAACATACAGGATCAGGGAAGAGATACCGTTACTGATCACCACGGAATACCAGACACTGCGCACGCCCATATGCAGAATGCTCTCGCAGAACCACAGCGTCAGGAAACGGAATACCCACAGTCTCGTCACATCGATTGCCATGGTCACTTCCGTATGTCCGGTTCCCTGGAACAGCCCGGAGGTCGTATTATATACTCCGTTGGTAAAGCACCACAGTGCCATCACGCTTAAAAAGTCTGCTGCCATTCCCACGACCTCTGCATCTTTGGAGAAAATACTGACGATCGCCGTGGAGATCATATCTCTTGATAAGATCATACCACCTACGAACAAAAATACAACTGATATCCACATCGAAAAGCGATATCCCTGCTCTGCACGCTCCGGTTGTTTTGCTCCCATATTCTGTCCAACGATCGTTGCCGTCGCTGAGCCGATGGCATTGGAGGGCAGAGTGATCAGACCATTGACCTTGTTACCGATACCATAAGCTGCCATCGCCTCCGTTCCATAGACAAATACATTTTTACTCATGAGCAGGAATCCGAGCTGCATGGTGCTGCCTCCGATAGCGGTAGGCAGTCCGACCTTCAGGATCATACCCAGTTTTTCTCTCTGCAGCTGCATATACCTGCGATTCAGGCAGATGTCATTTTCCGGTCTGCACAAAAGTATAAATGCCACCGTAGCAGGCACCGCTTTTGCCAAAAGTGTTGCTAGTGCCGCTCCAGCGGTGCCCATATCCAGTATGATCATAAAAAACGGATCCAGGAACAGGTTCAGCGTAATGCCTCCCAGGTTCAATAACATAGGTCTCACCGTATCTCCCTGCGCCTGATGCACCGCGGAGAATATGTTCACCATATACAAAAATGGCATATCCCAGATGACTACCCGCAGGTAGACTCTCGCATAATATGCCGTGCCTCCGTCAGCACCCAGCCAGTTCACGATCGCCGGAGTCCCCAGAAAACATAACGCTGCACAGACTACCGCAAACCCCATGGCACAGATGAATATCTGATTCGCCATGGATCTGGCATCCTCTTTTTCCCCCGCACCGATATACTGTGCAATGAGAACTGCTCCTGCCACCGTGATCCCGCTGCCGAAATTCGTGATGATATTCTGCATCGGTGTTACCAGATTGATCGCCGCCAGCTGCTCCGTGCCGATCTTCCCCAGCCAGTAAGTATCTGTCAGATTATACATGGTCTGTAAAAAGCTGTTGATCACCACAGGGATCGCCAGAGATAATATTGCATGGATCAGATTCCCATGCAGTATCAGATCCGGATTATATTTTTTCGCAGTCTTCATTGCCTTCACTCCTAAACATTTTACTATGCTTTATTATAAGGCAAGTTTTCAGTGATATCCATGAGATTTTTAGGGTTATTGCGAATAAAACGCTTATTTTTTGTCATAGATATTCATCAAATCAAACATGGAAGAGCTTATCAAGTTGCATGATCGCACAAAAAATCCCTCCCGCGGTGATAGCACCACGGAAGGGATCTTATTACTTTTATCATAATGACTGTATTTATTTGATCACAACATTGTTCCAGCCATCGGAAGGAATCAGAGAGATGTATGTCTTACCGGTATTAACCTCGATCTCCTCACCGGTCTTCGCATCATAATAATGTGTGATCGCATTCTCGGAAGACTTGGTCCAGTTCACTTCGATCGCCTTACCTTCGGTGATATAGTAACCGGAACGTCCGGAATCGATCGCATTGTAGATCAGGTAACCTTCACCCAGATCTGCAAAAGTGGTATTCTGCAGGATAACGTTCTCAAAGGTCAGCTGCTCGCCGCTTGCTGCATCCTTGTGCGCAGAACCATACTCATAATAATCATAGGTTCCGGTCTCTTCGTTGTACTTCAGAGTAGAACCATTATGCTTAAAGGGAAGTTCAATAGTGGTTGCACTGATCGCATCATTTCTGTCAGCAAAGGTAACCTCTGCATCTGCGAACTTGAAGTGAGGTCCCTGATAATAGTCATTGTAAGTCGTGGTATATCTGGAGCTCTCAAAACGCTGCTTCAGACCATCATAGGTCTTGCCCTTCTGGGTATTGGTGTACTTATCGTAAGTGATATACTCGGTGAACTCTGCTGCCTTACCGTTGCTGTAACGGGCAAAGCCGCCGCTGAAGTTCGCGGAATAATCCTTTGCTACCCAGTCATTGATGAAGAAGGGGCCACCATCATGACACAGAACTGCGTTCCACTCTGCTGCCAGCATGAAGTTGGTAGGGCGGGCACTACGAATACTGCCCAGCTGCTCGATCTTATCCCAATCCTTTACCACTACCATGAAACGGGTAATTCTGTCGTTCAGGGTACTGTTCATGATCTCATATACTACATCTGCATCTGCCACACCGAAATGAGGAAGTGCGGTCTTCTCGTTATCTACCATTACGGCGATAGGGCGCTGATCCTTCAGGCTCTCATCGATCCATTCATTGGTAAGCTCACTGCGGTACATACCGTCATGATTCTCATTGGCTTCCTCTGTTGCACCGGGCTGTTCAACCTCCTGGATATCAGTAGCAATAGGCTCTGCTTCCACAGTCTGGATAGGGGAAGAAATAGGTTCTGTGTTTCCACATCCTGTCAGAACACCTACTGCAATCAAAATTGCTGCAAGTACTTTCTTTTTCATGAATGCTTCCTTTCATCTGTTTGTTCTAACCGGTCATCCGACCGATACTCTAAAATACATTGTATCTCGAAAGCCTTATGTTTGTCCATTCAAATTTCTTAAGATTTTCTTATTCTTTTTCGGTTGCTTTCTCGCGCAGCACTTCTTCAAACCGATCGATGGGTACCGGTTTGGAATAGTAATATCCCTGCTGCCAGGTAGATCCAAATTTCTCGATATAATCGCTGACTTCCTTATTCTCAATACCCTCAATGCAGGTCTCGGTATTAGTCCTCCTGGCATAATCCACGATAGACTGCACCATGGCCTGATTCTGAGGTTTTTGCTTAATATTACGGATGAAGCTCATATCTACCTTCAGTTCATCAAAGGGAAGTTCCAGTGCCAGACTTAAGGAACTGTTGCCGGTTCCGAAGTCATCCAGTGCGATCTTGATCCCCTGGGAATGGAAAAATTCTACCTCTCCGCGCAGGAAATGAATATCCAGATCTCTGCATCGTTCTGTCAATTCGAGGCAAAGCTCCTCCGGCCTCGCACCGGTCTCTTTTAAAATATTCATGACAGCACTTCGGAACTCTCTGCGCTCCAGCTGTGCCGCCGCCACATTGACATTGACGAAAAAGCCTTCCGTCTCCTTGCGAAGCTTCTGTACATCCGTAAGTGCTGTCCGCAGGATCCAGTTTCCCAGATCAAAAATACAGGGGTCCTGTTCCAGCCATTCCATGAACACACCGGGGGACACCATCCCGTAAGGCTCCAGTTCCCAGCGGAGCAACGCTTCCATTCCCCGGATCTTGCCGGTCTTCGTATCGGCAATCGGCTGATAGAACATCCGGAAGCCTTCAAAGTTATGCGTAGCACACTGATGGATCACACCGATCAGTTCAAACTGGTTCTCGTCACTGCCGCAGACCTCATCATTAAAAATCACCAGCTCTCCATGATGCTCAAGCCGGGAATGGCTCAACGCGTAGGTCAGACGGCTGCGGACCGCATTTGTCTCCTTCATATAAGGTTCCATAAATATTGCGCCGGCAGATACCTTCAGAGGGATCTTTTTCCCCTCTACCTCTGTATTTTCAAAAGCTTCTACAATCTCATTGTATATCTGCTGCAGTTCCGCCTTGGATACCTTTTTAAAACTGATCACAAACTTCGCACCGGAGAGCCGGTATACATATCCTTTTCCCCTTAACAGGCGCAACAGCTCCTGTGCCGCACAATTCAGAATCTTATCCGAAAAAGCAGCACCGTACATAACATTGATATGGCTGAACTGATCCAGTCCGATCTTCAGCAGAGTCCCCTGTCCGCTTTCATCCAGGAATTCCCTGATCTCCCGATCCAGCGCCGGTTCCGTATGCAATCCGGTGGTCGCATCCACCTCGTCGGAAATACCGTAGTTGTTATATCGTATTACGATCACAAAAGGCTTTCCATCCTTATCATTCAGCATTTTCGCCCTGGCACTGATCCGGTTGTAGGTGCTTCCGTCACTCACCCGGTATTCCCAGGGCTCGTCCATATTTTTCCCGGCAACTCTCTCCAGGAATCCCCTGCGGAAATCCTCCAGATCATCCGGATGGATCGATCTTTTTGATTTTTCTTGTCCGCGGATGGTATAGTTCTCCTGCATACCAAAATATTCCATCGTCTTCTCGGACCACCATGTCACGCCGTTCCGTAGATTGGTTATGGATATGTAGGACTTTTTCGCCAGGGAAGTAATGGCTTTTACAATATCCGGGAACAGGATATCCACTTCCTCCCAGAATTTCTGTTCATCATATGTATTAATACTCATATCTCCTCCCGGCACTTTCTTCTGTATGCCCACAGTCTCTTAATAGCATCCCTATTATGAATTATAACATATCGAAATGATGTTTACGATAGGAATAATGAATATAAATTTTTTATGAAATAAAATATCTTATGATTGACTTCGAAAACTATCTGTAATACTATGCAATATAGCATTTATTTCAAATTTGAAATATTCATTTTTGTAAAAGGAGTCTCCGAATGAATACTGATATCGAATTCGTACATAAATTCAATCTGGCTTACAACGCCATGTGCAAGCCTCTGTGCCAGCAGTTAAAGCTGCCACAGACAGCTTTTGATATTCTCATGTTCTTCGGCAACAATCCGGAATATCACACTGCCAGTGATGTCGTGGAGATCCGCCGGATCAAGGCGAACCTGGTGTCCGTCAATGTGGACAAGCTGGTGCGTGAGGGATATCTGGAACGCAGAGAAGCTCCGGACGATCGCCGGAAGACTCTGTTGTTCTGCACGGAGAAAGCTCAGGATGTCATCGAAAAAGGCCGCATGATACAGAGTATTTTCAAAGATACTCTGCTCGACGGCACCGATGAGACAAGCAAAGAGATCTTTTTCCACATGCTTCATGTCATGGAAGAAAATATGGACAATATCCTGAAAGGAGCTAAATAAATGCAGATTTTAATCACAATTCTTGTCACTTTTTTCGCCGGCATGGGAGCCGGCCTGGGCACCGGTTTCGCCGGAATGAGCGCTGCTGCCGTCATCAGTCCCATGTTGATCACTTTCCTCGGCATGGATCCCTATATGGCTGTGGGTATCGCCCTGTCTTCGGATGTCCTCGCCAGTGCGGTCTCCGCCTATACTTATGCGAAGAATAAAAATATTGATATCAAAAACGGTCTGATCATGATGGGAAGTGTGCTGGTATTCACCGTCGTAGGCAGCTACGTATCCAGCCTGGTGCCTTCCGCTACCATGGGAAATTTCTCCGTGTTCATGACTTTCCTGTTAGGTATCAAATTCATCGTCCGTCCCGTAATGACCACCAAGGAAGCCATGCAGGGTGTCTCCGCGAAGAAAAGAGCCATCCAGTCTCTGGTATGCGGTATGCTGATCGGCTTCATCTGTGGCTTCATCGGTGCCGGTGGCGGTATGATGATGCTGTTGATCCTGACCTCTGTCCTGGGTTATGAACTGAAGACCGCTGTAGGAACCAGCGTCTTCATCATGGCATTTACCGCATTTACCGGTGCTGCCTCTCATTTTGCCATCGGCGGCATGCCCGACTGGACCGTATGGATCCTGTGCGTTGTATTTACCCTGATCTGGGCGCGGATCGCTGCACTGTTCGCCAACAAGGCGACCCCCAAGACCCTGAACCGTGTCACCGGTGTGATCCTGGTGGTGCTGGGCATTGCAGTTATGTGTTTTAACCTGTTAGCCTAGCTGATTTCCTATATCTTGTGTATTTTCCGGCGGAGTGGTCGTTGCATTGCTCCGCTGATTTTCTATGATCTTGCGGATTTCCGACAGATCCCTGGCAAAATAAATGCCTTCCTGTCTCTCCGGGGAGGACAATCCCTTCTCCGTCATATGTGATAACAGTGCTTTCAGGCTATCATAATAGCCGTTAAGGTTATAGAGGATGCAGGGTGCCTCCAGATGCTTTAATGACACTTTGGACATCACTTCGGCGATCTCTTCCAGCGTTCCGGTTCCGCCGGGAAAAGCAATAAATACATCTCCCAGTTCGATCATTTTCGTCTTGCGTTCTGTCATGTCCTTCGTGACGATCAGCTCCGTAATGGCATCATACTGGTATTCCATATCAATGAAAAACTGCGGCTCCACGCCGGTCACCTCGCCGCCTGCCTGTAATACGCTCTCCGCGATCTCTCCCATGAGACCGGATTTAGATCCACCGTATACCAGACGGTTACCGCTTTCACCGATCCAGGTTCCCAGCTCACGCACAGCTTTCCTCAGAGAAGGATCATTTCCTTCATTTGCTCCCAGATATACTGTAATGTTCATTGTATTTTCCTCCTGCTTCCAAGTATAAGGGCTTTCCTTTCTTTTGACAAGGCAGGAGCTACCGGCACAAATGTGAATGACGTATCGGTTGCGTTAATTCAGGCATAGTACACCTGCTGTCCGGATTCTTCTTTTACATAAGCAATAAATTCTTCAGCCACATGGGACAGGGTATGATTTTTATTCCAGATCAGCGCATAGGACGCATGGGCATCGGGATGCTCCACTTCCCGCACACAGACATCTTTGTCCCGGATCAGGGAAGAAATGGATGCCGGATAAATCGAGATCCCGACTCCGTGCAGACTCAGCTCATAAGCATTCATCATATGAGCGATGCGCCCCCGGATCACCGGTGCATGCCCCGTTCCCTCGAACCATTTGTCGATCTCTCCCTTACGGGACTCTCGGGAAGGGATCAGCAGGTCGTAGGGTAACAGTTCCGAAGGCTTCACCGGGTCATTTTCCTCCGCGTACAGAGGATGCCCCTTGGGTATCACCGCTACCCAGGGTTCCTCATAAACCGGCAGCACCTCATATTCTTCTGTATTATAAGGTGCCGTGATCATGGCGATCTCACACAATCCCTTCGTCACACGATTATTCACATCATCCGTATTCCCATTCCACAGATTATACTGCACATGGGGATGTTTCTGCCTGAATCCCGCGATCCATTCCGCGAAAAGTCTGGGACCGCAGCCCTCTACCGACGCAATATATAATGTCCCCTGCAGTCCTTCCTTGCGTTCTCTGACATCCTCCTCCGACCGGTTCACCAGATCCAGGATCTGATTCGCATACTGCAGGAACAGCTCTCCCTCTTCTGTCAGGGACACTTTATGGGGTGTCCGAAGGAACAATGTCGTCCCCAGCTCCGCCTCCAGATCCTGGATCTGACGGCTCAGGGGCGGCTGCGCGATCGCCAGCTGCTCTGCGGCTTTCGTAAAGCTTTTCTCCTCCGCCACTGCCTTGAAATACCGGATATGCCGCAATTCCATACTTTTCCACCGTTCCTTTCTTTCACGTTCTTGCTATACCTTTTAGGTATTATTATACTTCTATTATATGTATTTCACATTATAAGCGCAATATGGTAAATTGTAATCATCAAAAGGAAGTCAGGCCTGACCCCTTAAGCGTAACAACAAAGTCAACAGTTTATTTGTCTTGGAAAGGTTAAGGGTGAATATTATGAAGAAGATTATGGAAAAGGTTAACGAGTTTTTTGACGAGTATTACAAGAGCTTCGCTGAGAAGTTTTAAGTAATAAAGTATCCTTTATTTTATGATAGAAGTGTGTTTTTCACGCTCATATACACAGAGAAAAACAGCAGATCTGGCGGGATCTGCTGTTTTTATATTATCAGTTTCCATTTTCCACAAACTTCATCTTAATGATCTCCTGCAGACTTCTCGGCTCATAGTCCATCCAAGGCTTCATACATCCTACATTGTACGCCTGTATGGTACTGTCACCAATGTGACGGCAGTCGTTGTCTTTCATTCCTTCCAGACATTTCTGAAAATACATATCTTCCGGGCTGTTGTGGGTATGCCCGTAGAGTAGAATCGTGCCGCGGCTCATATGCTTCCAGCTGAAAATAGGGTAATGGCACAGCACCAGTTCATAACTCTTACCGCCTACAGAATCCCGGATCTCCCTATAATCGCAGACTTCCTGGAACAATTGTCGGTATCTGAGGTCGGACACATCATCGTGATTGCCACGGATCAGGACCTTTTTTCCCTTCAGGATTGCCACCAGAGCGATTAGATCCTCGTTCTTACCGCGCATGCTCACATCCCCCAGGATATACACGGTATCGCCGTTATTCACCTTTTCATTCCACCGTTTTACGATCTCGGTGTGCATTTCCTCCAGATCCCGGAACGGACGGTCATCAAAACGTATCGCCGCTTCATGAAACAAATGCAGATCACTGATATAATAATTCATATTGTTCCCTCCCATTCCACATTCGCCACAGATTCCTAATATCAATTCCATTTATTGGATAATAGCCATTGTTTTCAATGTTTTCTGCCATAGATGGTCATGACACTCCGCCAGCCTTTGCACCTGCTTTCAAGGCTTTTTTACAAACAAACTGAAGTTTATCCCAATATGCAGACTTTTGATTATACACGCTTATAAATTATTGGTTCATCATATCCAAAAGTTCTCTTTCCATTAACTTCCATGCTTTCTGATACTTCCAGGAAATTGTTGGAGAACTTTTCCTCAAGTTTGAATGTCATTACCGGAGAGAACTGGCTTGTGCTGCCACCTTCCCAGATTCCGTCCTTTTCATGATAGAGTGCTGGAGTAAATTTTTCAGATTTTTCTAGTTTAGAGTAATCAACATTCTTCATAGAATCATATGAAAATGTATTTTTATCTTTTCCTTTTGGAATTTCATAAGAAGAAAGTAAAATTCCCTGTTCTGTTTCCATGATAAGGAAAAGATGTGGAGATGCATGACGTTTTCCAGTTATCGAACACTATTTCTCTTTTGCTTTTGCTATACTGGCGATATCTCCCACTCCATTCAATACCATTGTCGGAAGATAAGCATAAGTTTTGAGTGTGTCCTTCGTTGAACATCCAGAGAGAACCAATACAGTAGACATACCACTTTCCATTCCTGAAATCACATCTGTATCCATACGGTCCCCAACCATTACTGCTTCTGCTGAATGACATCCAAGCATATTTAATCCAGTTCTCATCATCAGTGGATTCGGTTTTCCACAGAAATATGCCTGTGTTCCTGTTGCCATTTCTATAGGTGCAATCAATGCACGACAAGCAGGAGCAATGCCGTTCTCAATCGGTCCGGAAACATCTGAGTTTGCTCCGATCAGCTTTGCACCTTTCAGAACTAAATTCGTTGCTTTTGTTAATGTATCCAATGAATAGGAGCGTCCCTCTCCCACAACAACATAATCCGGATTTACATCATTCATTGTGATACCTACATCATAAAGTGCATTTAACAGGCCGGCTTCTCCTATCACAAATGCCGAACATCCTGCCGCCTGTTCCTTTAAAAATGCGGCTGTTGCCAATGCACTGGTATAAAAATGTTCTTCTGGCACATCAAGTCCCATCCTAGCCAGTTTCTGATTTAATTCTCGTGGTGTATATCCACTGTTATTTGTCAAAAATAAATATTCTTTCTTTTCATCATGTAGCCACTGAATGAATTCCGGAACACCTGGCAATATCTGATTGCCATGATAAATTACACCATCCATATCACAGATAAAGCCTTTTTTCTCATTAAAATCAATTACTGATTTTCCCATATTCATATATGTCCTGCCTTTCTTTCTCTTTAGAGTATGCCTTGTTCTTTCACTTCAGAAAAATCTGTTTTCTACGACCATTTTAACATTGTATCATCCATGCATAAAATCAAATCTGCATATCCTTCACACATGTACTTCGATAGTCACTTGGCGAAATTTTATATCTTTCCTTGAATACCCGGTTAAATGTCCTCTGGCTTTCAAATCCACTATCCAGGCAAATATTTGTAATAGAATCGCTCGTATTTTCCAAGCGATGACATGCATAGTTCAACCTTGCATCATTAAGATATTGATTAAAGTTTCTATGGAATGTTTTGGAAAAGAGTCTGGATAAGACATATTTACTCACACCCAGGTCTTTTGCCATTTCTTCCAATGATAACTTTTTCTTGAAATTTGCTGATATATAGGAAACCGTCTGGTAAATAAGGTCTTTGCTCCCCACATGACTCTTCTCTACTAGATTCAGTTTTCCTATGCAGCGCGCAAACACAATTTGAAGATATGCCTGTGCAACAGTAATATCCGACTGTTCTGTCTCTAAAATTGCATTTATAACCCTATATACCTCTGATTCAACCTTTTCCGCTGTGATGATTGGGTATTCAGGAGCCATGGATTGCATGATATCTGCAAATTTGGCAATCATAAATGGCGATGCAATCAGATAAGTCGCCGTATTTACCCCTGGTGTCAGTACCTGATAGTGATGAATAACATTTGGAAATACAAAGCCTATATCTCCTTTTTCCATATGGTAAAGTTCCTGTCCGACACCAAGCTCTAATGTCCCACTCGTTACACAAACAATCTCCAGTGCATTATGAAGATGTGGTTCAATATGTTTTGACTTCCTATTTATTGCTATGATCTCCTCTTTTGTGTCAACATATTTTAATTGCATGAAATACTCCCCTTTGCAACATTTGTCTATATCTTCTTTCGATTTGGCAAGCAATTCTTTTACACCTATCTTATAATCAACTTGTAAATAAGGAAAGGAGGAATTACAAATGAGCAATCTTAAAAAATATCTGAATAACCTTTTAGTATTCTACGCTGAATATTTTGAGCATCCATACCATGTATAAATACTAAAAGGACTATTTTGTGAAAACTGAATATTTTTTCTGAGACCATTTCACAAAAAACGAGGTGGTCCTTTTTTATTTTCAAAATACAGTTCTATCACTTTATATATAGAAAAACCACTGTCTCATCGAGCAGCTACCAGACAACGCTTTTTCCTGTCAATTCTAATTCATGTCCGATTTATCTGTTACTTCATCTGCAGTAATTCCTTTTTCTGCTTTCAGTTTTTTATTTGCATCTTCAACATTCATTCTTGAAAGTGCAAACATAATCAATACATCAAAGATTAACGGAAGCCAAAGATACATGAACTGCATCATATCAAGTGCAGACTGTGGCTGAGTTGCATTTTTTCCGACATATCCACTGAGCTCAAGCATCCATCCAACAACAGCGGTTCCAATACCTCCACCGATTTTTACACCAAGAGAAGTACAAGAGTACATCGTTCCATCAATTCTCTTTCCCTTTGTAAGATAAGTGTATTCAGAGCAGGATGCAATAACAGCATTCATATCTCCCTGCCATGGTCCCTGACCTAAGGCTGCAAGAGCTGTAAACGCCATCATCAGCGGAACACTACCCATATATCCGGCAACAACAACAAGTGCTCTACCGATGACTGCTAAGACATAACCTCTTAAGTTCAGTTTATACATGCCTTTCCACTTACCAACTAATGTCGGTGTAAAAATCAGGGCAATAATCAGTGGAATATTTACTGCCCATGCAAATTGTCCAAACAAATTCTTATTTTTCAGTACCCATGTCATGTAATAAATGCCAGCTCCAATCATGGCACCATATAACTGCTGTAAAATATATGTTCCACAAATCATCATGTAATATTTGTTTTTGACAAGAAGCTTGAATGCCTGTACCATTCCATACTTTTCATTATCATTCTTTACTTCTCCTTCATTAAGTTCCTCCTCCGGAAGTTCCTTAACAGAAAGTGCTGAAATCGTATTTACGACCAGACCAATGATTGCATAGATAATAGCAACCGTTCTCCATGCCGCAGCATCTCCACCGCATTTATCTACAAATCCAACTGTAATCGCCTGAATCAGAAGACTTGTTGAAAATGCAAAAATAAAACGATAAGATCCCATCTGTACACGCTCTTTGCTGTTCTTTGTAATCAGTGACGTAAGTGCTGAGTAAGCAATATTGTTTGCTGTATAAAACACGCCATTTAACAGTGTATATGAAATAAAGAACCATGCATATTTAGCCGTTGTTCCCAAACTGACCGGTACTGTAAAGCAGCAGACCAGCGTAATGGCACAACCAATATATCCGTATAGCATCCATGGCTTCGCTTTTCCCATTTTACTGTGTGTTTTGTCAATCATTGATCCAAAAAATATATCCGTGAAACCATCAAATAGTTTTGATACGGCAATCAGGGTACCAACAACACCTGCAGCAAGTCCTACTGAGTCTGTCAGATAGGGCATCATGAAGGATGTCAGGAACGCATAGACCACATTTCCTGCGATATCACCCGAACCATATCCGATTTTGTTATACCATTTTAAATACTTTTTTTCTTCCATAGAATTCTTTTGCTCCTCATATTCATTGCACTTGGAATCTCAAGATGCCTAATTCTAAATTTTTCTTTTGTTTTGTTTTTGTCCGATTGTTCCGTATATCCGGATCTTGCAGAACAGCCAGACTCTTTTTCCTTGTTTACGAGTTACTTGAAACTTTATTATCCTTTTACATACGGAACCAGAGTAAACTGGAACCGGAATAATACATCATTAAATCGATACTGATCCAATACAACCGGACCACAACTGTTAGAGCCTATTCCATTTAATGCATAATCAACACAAAGAACTACACTGTCGGATTCTGCTAATTCATAATTATGTGTTTTCTTCTCAAGTTCTTCCTGTGTATAATAAGAAGCATTGAATGAAAATGTACTTTCTGAAAATGCCGCCATTCCATATCGGCTGTTGTTAAGTTCTACATATCCGCAATCATAATGGCTTCCATTTTCCTGTGGACGGATATAATCCTCATGCAAATCTCTTACATTTGCCCGGTACAGACCGTGACTCGCTGCCTGATGTTTGTCACGATAGCTCTCCTGTGGTCCCATTCCAAAGTATCTGGCATCTGAAAGTTTTTTATCCAGGAACATTCTCACACCAAATCTCGGAAGATCTGGGAATTCTCCATCTTTTGTTGCTTCTATGTCTGCATCAATCTTTCCTGAAGCATCTATTGTCCATGTAATCGTCACATCAAGGATCTTCTGCACTGTCTCTGCCACAACAGAAGCATGGCTTACAATCTTCACACCATGTTTTCCCTGCACAACCTCTGTCGTATAAGCTCTTGTATAAGCCTTGTCATAGTGGGCTTTTTTCCATTCAGCTTTGATATACATATCGTTATCTGTTGGTGCTCTCCAGATATTTAATTCCATCGGATGGTTCAAATATTCCCTTCCTGCAAATTTCATCTCTGTAAAGAGTGCAGTACGTCGGTCGATAGTATACGCAAATTCACGACCTTTGATGTGAATCTGTGTATCATTTTCATTTACCTGTAATTCAGAATCCACTGCTGCCTTTTGCATCCATTTCTCTGCAAGTTTACATTTTGCATCATCTTTACTTACATCAATTTCATCAAATCCAAGAATATGGTCTTCATCCAACAGTGGCAATTCTTTTTTCAGATGGTAAATAAGTTTTAAATAACATTTCCCATTCTCTGGCACACTGATCTTCAGGTTTGTTTTTCCTTCCCCGTGTGGTACCACAGAAAATTCCGAAAGTATGTCTTTGCTGATCACAAGACCATCCTGTGTCAGTTCATAACTGATCTTCACATAATCTTTCAGGTCATCAAAATCCATGTAGTTGTGAAGCACCAGCTCTCCACTTTCTTTATCATAGGAAACAACTCTTACAGGGCGGTATACATTCTTGTATTCCAACAGTCCTGTGTGTACAGTTCTGTCCGGATATACCAATCCATCCATACAGAAATTGCCGTCATGGATCTCTTCTCCATGATCTCCTCCATAAGCATAGATTGTCTTTCCATTCTCGGCAATGCCATGAGCAATCGCATGGTCGCACCATTCCCAAACAAAACCACCACACATTTTATCGTTGTCCTGAATCATTTGGAAATAATCTTCAAAATCTCCAGGTCCATTTCCCATGCTGTGGCAGTACTCGACTAGAAGGAATGGCTTGCTTCCGTCCTTGTCCAGATATTCCTGAATTTCGGAAAGTGCCGGGTACATCCGGCTGTACACATCCAGATTGCTGTAATCATATGTTTCATCATAATTACGGTATCTTGCACTCTCATATTGTGTGATGCGGTCTGGATCATAATTCTTTGTCCATTCTAGTGCTTTTTCAAAGTTGCAGCCATAAGCACTCTCATTTCCCATTGACCACATAACAATACAGAAACGGTTTTTGTCACGTTCCACCATGAGTTTTACACGATCAACGATTGCCTCTTCCCATACCGGATCATCTGCAATCTTCTCATTCCATCGCTTGAACCGATTGTAATCGGTGTCTTCTTTTCTGTAAATCATAAATGGACCATGAGCTTCAATATCTGCTTCATCTATCACCATGAATCCATACTTGTCACACATTTCATAGAAAAATGGTGCGTTCGGATAGTGGCTGGAACGGATCGCATTAAAATTATGCTGCTTCATTAACGTAAGATCGGTTGTAATCTGTTCCAGACTGATTGTAAATCCCGTAACCGGATCGGAATCATGTCGATTGACTCCACGGAATTTAATCTTCTGTCCATTTAGATAAATGACCTGGTCTTTAATCTCTACCTTTCTTAATGCAATGTGATCCACAATTACTTCATTTTCTGTTTCAAGGATCAGTTTATACAGATATGGATTTTCAGTATTCCAAAGTTCCGGACTTGCGATTTCTAATACAGCTGTTCCTTCTTCGTCAATACTTCCTAGTGCTACAACTGCTCCATTTTTATCTTCAATCGAAATTTTTACATTTGTTGGAGAGTAGAATTTCACATCAAGTTCTACCTTTGCAAGTATATCCTCAATCTTTGATTTTATATGATAATCGCTGATTGCCTGCTCTGGACGTTTCAAAATGTACACATCCCGGAAAATACCACTCATACGGAATTTGTCCTGATCTTCCAAATAAGAACCATCACACCACTTCATTACCAACACTGCCACCGTATTTGTTCCATCCTGAAGTACATCTGTAACATCAAACTCACTGGTCATATGGGAAACCTGGCTGTATCCTACATAAGAACCATTGATCCATACATAAAAGCAACTGTCTACTCCTTCAAAGTTCAAAAAAGCTTTTGATGCTTTCTCATCTCTACTGTACTCAAAATTATGTACATAGGCTCCACACGGAATATCCTGCGGCACATATGGTGGATCAAATGGAAACGGATACCGGATGTTTGTATACTGATGTGTATCATATCCTGCCATCTGCCATACACTTGGAACCTGAATCTCATCAAAATTTTCTGTATCATAATTCTTCTCAAAGAAAGAATCCTTAATATTATAGATACTGGTAAAATACTGGAATTCCCAAGTTCCGTTTAATAACTGCATACGGTCTGATTCTTCCCTGTGTTCCACCAAATTATCCATTCTTTTGGATGCTGGAATATAATAGGCTCTGGCTGGCATTGTGTTTTCGTGCAGTACGTTTAAGTTTTCATAATAACGTGGTACAATCATAAATAGCTCTCCTTCAATACATATACTATTTTGTTTTTTTCTTTTCTAAAATAAGCCTTAATACTTTACTTATATGCTTGCATTCCTTTGTTATGTTATATATAGCTTATCTTATTCTGCAAAATATGTCTATGAATTGGATTGGATAAAATATGCACTAAATGATACAATAATAAAAAGTGTGAAAAGAGGTGCTGCTCTATGTATATGAATACTGGTTATCTGAATCACTCCCACATGGATTTCAAAAACAAAAGTCGTCCACTGATTGTAGGAAGCTGTGGCACTTATCGCCTTTCCAGTTATCCAAAATTGCCAACCTACCGTCCAAAGGGACGCCTGGATTATCAGATCATCTATATCACTGCTGGTTGTGGGCATTTTCATTTTGACAATGTAGATAACGAAACGATTGTTCCCGCCGGTAATATTGTGCTGTACAGACCGAAGGAACTTCAGAAATATGAATATTATGGAGAAGATAAGACAGAAGTATACTGGATTCATTTTACAGGTAGCAATGTAAAAAATATCTTGCGTCAGTATGGATTTCCGGATAAAGAACGAGTTTTCCAAATCGGCACATCTATGGAATATGAACGGATTTTCAAGCGTATTATCATAGAGCTTCAACACTGTCAAAACGACTATGAGGAAATGCTTGTTCTTCTGCTTCGTCATCTGCTAATCAATTTCCACCGAGAACTGACACGGGAACATATTCTGAAAAGCGAATACCTGGATCAGGAAATGAACACTGCAGTTACCTATTTCAGCGAAAATTATAATCAGAACATCAACATAGAAGATTACGCAGCCTCACGAGGAATGAGTGTCAGCTGGTTTATCCGGAATTTCAAAAAATACACCGGTTCCACACCAATGCAATTCATCGTAGGAACACGGATCAACAATGCTCAGATGCTACTTGATGCAACAACCTATTCCATCAATGAAATCTCTAAAATCGTCGGATATGATAACCAGCTATATTTCAGTCGGCTTTTTCACAAGCTGAAAGGATATTCACCGAGAGAATACCGAAAGCTGAGAAACAAATTCTGAAATCCACAAAGAGGATACCATCGAATCATCAAAACAATGATTTGTGGTATCCTCTTCTCACTTTTGCAATTCTTATTTTACAAACGAGGGTGCGGTAGTCTCCCTTTCAAGTCACCCAATTTTTTACCCTATATATCCTACTCCTGTTTTTGCAATAGCTGAATAATTGCTTCTCTTTCTTCCCCCTGGATACCGGCTGCATCAAGCGCCTGCTTCAAAGTTAAATTCATATTCTTCATAAAGTTTTCAACTAACTCTGCCTTTTCCGTTTTTGCATATTCCTTTGCATATTCCTGTACTGCTTCACACATGGTATCACGGTCTCCGTTCCACTCCGGTCGGTTCTAAACGGATGTCCACCGGACATCCAGAACCCTTCCTCTACTTCTTTGAAATGTCTTACTCCCTGTGACAGTTCTTTGTAATGCATATTATCCGGGTCTGTCTGATGAAAGTCCTGCATAAGATGTCCGATTTCATCATCACCCTTATAGTTGCCGTTTACATAAATTATATGTGAGCCGTCCTCAAATAGTTTCCCGGTCTCTCTTACATATCGGTCAATATGGTACAATGGCAAACCCTCTTGAAATTTGTCATGCTTATAAATAAAGATTACATAAGAATCCTTGATTTCCTTAAATTCCTGACCTTCTTTCAACATTCTGGAATCAAGGACACTACTATGGTATCTTGCTCTCCTTATGTGAGCACCTTCGGAGTTTCCCTGTACCTCAATGTCCATTTTCTCTCCGTTTTCATCCAGAGCATGTACATCAAGCGTGATATTTCGTCCCCCAACTGCAGCGCTTTTCATTTCTTCCTGTCCGTTTACGCTGATAACCTTGATCTTTCTCTCCAAAATGATTCTAAGCAATAGCTCCGTTGCTTCTATATTCTTATCAAATACCCGGCTCATCAGGTCATCATCGAATAAAGTAAGTCCATCAATCAGCTTGTTGATCCTGTCCTGATTCTGTATAACCCCGCTGTTTTTATCTTCTGCCACAGTTTCCCCTCTTTCTAAGTTCATATTATCATGTTGCACTTTCTACTGCAATTAAATTTCTCTGAAAAATGTGTGGTGGATATTCCAAAGACGTGATTATTTATATGTTTGAATCTATAACCGAATGAATACAGAAAAATTTTTAAAAATTTACAAAACCAGATTATTTAGAAAAGGTGCGCATAGCTTTAGGGCAGATCACCCAATAGTCACCCTAAAAAAAATCCTCAAACCCTTGATTTTCAAGGATTTGAGGAATGCTGGTGGCCGGACTTGAACCGGCACGGAGTTGCCCCCGAGGGATTTTAAGTCCCTTGCGTCTGCCTATTCCGCCACACCAGCGGACGCATTGCGTTATACTCGACTGCATGGACTTACGCGCTAAGCACTGTTCCATTGAGCTCATCAACGCAAATGGATGGAGGTGGATTCGAACCACCGAAGCAATTTGCAGCAGATTTACAGTCTGTCCCCTTTGGCCACTCGGGAATCCATCCATGTCAGGCAAAGTGCCCTAACAATGTGAAATTGTAGCATATGTTCACACAAATTGCAATATGTTTTTTGCTATTTTAGTGTAAAAGTTCAGCCATAGGATGACAAAAGCAACGATTGGGTGCTCGCGCTCAAAGCGTGTTAACGCGACTTTGCGAATGACGCAGGCTGAACTGCTTCAATATAGTACAGATAAAAAGGATACTGCGCCAGCTGCATCTGCCCGTAATCAGTCACCCGATATCCATCCTGCTGTAATCCGGCAACAGCCTCATCGCTCATGGCATCTGGTGTAAAGTACCAGAATCTGTCGGATTCTGCCTGGTTGTAATCGCCGTTTACAATCTCATTATCGGGGTAATAATAATACAGTACTGTCCATCCCAGATGTTTCACCCCGTTGGTGACCATCTGCACATCCTCTTCGGGCGTGCCGATCAGATCCAGGGTCTTGTCAGTCTCTACCTTCTGCTGTTCATAACTGCCATAAGATTCCCGGTAATTCTGTATTCCCATGCCAAACATTACAAGCAGTAACAGCACAAACAGCAATTGGGCTAACAGCTCCAAGCCCTTCCAGGACCGGTTCTCCAGCTCCGCCACCAGTTCCTGCACCCGGCTGCTGCCGATGACCAGCATCATGATCGCCACTGCACTTAACGGATACAGATATCTCTGCGCCAGCATCGGTGCCATTACAACACTCAGCAGATACGCAAATGCCAGCGTTCCCAGGATCGTGCAGGCACCTACTACCATGGCGTAAGTTTTGTCAGACCATTTTTTCACTGACGGCTTCTGCAGACGAATACCCTCTTCTCCCATGGAAAACAGGGACGAATCCGCCACCAGCGTCACTATCAGCAGTACTAACAGCAACGGAAATACAATTACATTCATCCGTCTGCCGCCCATGACGATCTCCAGGCTCTTATCCAGCCCGAGGATCTCCGTCATCCACCAGCCTCTGCTGACATTTTTCAATCCCGCATAGAAAAAATACAGCCAGGGAGCATAGCCGATCAAAAATGCCACGATTGCCAATACACCTTTTGTCCAGGTCTTACCACGGTATTTGATCCACACTGCCACTCCGGTGAAAAACATCATAATGCCCACGGCTACCAGAGCATAATAGTGAGAATATGCCGCGCCCAGTGCCCACAATACCATTCCGGTCCAGGTCTTCCTGGTGCCATCCGCTATTACACAGTAAGAACAGTAAAAGCAACCCATTACACACAAAAAGGCAAGTGCATACATACGAACTTCCAGATTATATTCCAGGCACGCCTGTCCCAGACCCGATATCATCACGAAAAATGTGGTCGGGAGCATACCGAAATGTTTCCGTATCACTGTCAGTGCCAGCACGATACCAATGGCAAACGGTACCAATGAAGCCAGATGGAATACCGGAACGCTGAATCCGAACAGGGTTCCAAACAGTTTCAGCCAGTAATAATACAGCGGCGGATGATTATCCCAGTAATACAGCACCTGCAAGATACCACCGACGCTCTTATGTGCAGTATTTGCAGAAAAAGCTTCATCTCCCCACAGCACCCGGTCGGACATCATGCTGAAATTGAGACAGATCACCAGCACACTGAATGCCAGTACCACGACCGGTCCTATGTATCTGTATACAATGTTCCATCCTTTGCTGCCGGCGATTTTAGTCATAACACTGTGAATCTTCTCATGTTTACCGGCTTTCGCCTCTTCCACGAACAGTTCACAAATGGTATATGCCAGCATGATGCAGATTTCCAAGCTCAGCACTTTGACTGCATATTCCCGGGATTCTACGAGTTTTCGCAAAATTGTATTGTCGTCATTGCCGGTCAGGGAAAGCAATACCCACGGCACAAAAAGCATGATCATCAGACAGGTTGCATAACGAAGAACATACGCTCCCTTACTTCCGGTCACCGTCTTCCCGGTGCTTCCATTATTTTTCAAAACATATTGCCGCCAGATCCCTAAGGATACCAGCGGCAACAGCAGGGTTATGATGATGGTAAACATCTGAAATCCTCTCTGTCTTTGGTAAATTATATTTTTTTCTACACGTTATTCCTGCACATACTTCAGGATTGTCGCGGAAGTCTGGGGCATCTCGATCAGGATCTTCCCTGCCTTGATCTCATACTCCGCGCCTTCCATGCAATATCCGTCATCTCTGGATTGCAGGATCACTTTCATCTTACCTGTCTTAGGAACCCCGATCTCCCATACATGGATCTCCTTGGTGATGGGATGATTGTTATTGTTGATCAGGATCGCACACTGTCCCTTGCGGTTAAAACGCCCGTAGGAGATGAAGTTATAATCATTCTCCAGCATTTTCAGGGAACCGGTACGCAGTTCTTCGTTTTCACGGCGCAGGCGGATAATATCCTTGTGAAACGACAACAGCACCTGATCCTCATGTCCCCAGGGATAGGTTCTCCGGTTATCGGGATCCGTGAATCCGCAGACACCGGCTTCATCTCCGTAGTAGATCGTCGGTGCGCCCGTCCAGGTCATCTGGATCACAACGCCCTCCCTGAACACTGCCTTATTGATGCCCTGCTCCGCAGCCTGGGGGCCTAAAGTATTGGTACGTCCCACCTTATGGTTCGTTCTCGTCAGGAAACGGGAATGATCATGGTTGGACAGTTCATTCATAGCCACCTGCCAGCTGGGCATAGAAAAACTGGAGGTATGATGCCGCATGGCTCCCCAGAAGCTCTCTGCATTACCAAGCAGGTCCTCTCTGTAGTCATCGCTGTGCTTCTCCATACCGGTGAGGAACCAGGTCACGGGCTCCATGAACGCATCGTAGTTCATGACAGTATCCCATTCGTTGCCCTGCAGCCAGTCTCTGGTATTACCGTAATGCTCTGCCAGAATGATTGCCTCCGGATTAGCCTCTTTTACCGCTTTCCGGAATTCCTGCCAGAAATGATGATTGAACTCCTGGCTGTGACCTAAGTCTGCCGCCACATCCAGTCTCCAGCCGTCCACATTATAGGGCGGAGATACCCATTTTTTTGCAACATGAAGAACATAATCCATCAGTTCCTGAGAACCTTCGTAATTCAGCTTCGGCAGGGTATCATGTCCCCTCCATCCGTCATAAGAATTGTTATAAGGCCATCCTTCCTGATTATT
>ERZ1023666.290-NODE-290-length-22740-cov-8.275557_pt1 | contig 22740 bp, 18 predicted proteins | sample MGYA00380341_ERZ1023666 | MGnify/ENA primary metagenome ERZ1023666 (study PRJEB33179, sample SAMN07448983) | human gut metagenome | biome: Human-gut; feature: Human associated habitat; material: Faeces | host: Homo sapiens | place: India: Bhopal | collected...
CTGTATTAGAGTTAAATGATCTCGTAAAGGCTTGCGAGGAGGAGTTCGGCGTATCTGCAGCAGCTGGCGTTGTTGTAGCAGCAGCTGGCCCTGCTGAAGCAGCAGAAGAGAAGACTGAGTTCGACGTAGAGCTGACCGAGGTTGGCGCTGAGAAGGTTAAGGTTATCAAGGTTGTTCGTGAAGTAACCGGTCTGGGCCTGAAGGAAGCTAAGGACGTAGTTGACGGAGCTCCTAAGGTTGTTAAGGAAGGCGCTTCTAAGGAAGAGGCTGAGGACATCAAGAAGAAGCTTGAGGAAGTTGGCGCAAAGGTTACTCTGAAGTAATTTTTAACCAGTATATGACGGACCATGTGCCGGCACCTGCCGGTGCATGGTTCTTTCTTATTTGTATTTTCTAAATTATTCATTTTTTCAAAAATATTCAAAAAAATTCCTTGACGCTATTTTATCATTGTGCTATTATGGATAGTGCACTATTGTGCGGTGCTATGCTTATTTGTCATGCATAAAATTTGACGTTTATATATACTGCATTGTTGCCGACGCAAAATAGGCTTTAAATCTGAAAGAACGGGGTGAAATGTCAATGGAAAAGAACAGAATACGTCCGATTGCCGGTACCAAGGTTATGCGTATGAGTTATTCAAGACAAAAAGAGGTTTTAGAGATGCCCAACCTGATCGAGGTCCAGAAGGACTCTTATCAGTGGTTTTTAGACGAAGGCTTGAAGGAAGTCTTTGACGACATCTCTCCGATCGCTGACTACAGCGGTGCCTTAAGTCTGGAATTTGTGGATTTTGAACTCTGCAAAGACGACGTGAAGTATTCTATCGAAGAGTGTAAAGAGAGAGATGCTACATTCGCAGCACCTCTTAAGGTTAAGGTTCGCCTTTATAACAAGGAGAAGGAAGAGATCAGTGAGCATGAGATTTTCATGGGCGATCTTCCGCTGATGACTGAGACCGGTACTTTTGTGATCAACGGCGCGGAACGTGTTATCGTCAGCCAGTTGGTTCGTTCTCCCGGCATCTACTACGGAATCGGACATGATAAGATCGGTAAGAAGCTGTTCACCTGTACCGTGATCCCGAACCGTGGAGCATGGCTGGAGTACGAGACGGATTCCAACGATGTCTTCTATGTACGCGTGGACAGAACCCGTAAGGTTCCCATCACTGTATTGATCCGTGCACTGGGCATCGGTACCAATGACGAGATCCGCGAACTCTTCGGTGACGAACCTAAGATCGAGGCAAGCTTTACCAAGGACACTGCTGAGAATTATCAGGAGGGTCTGTTAGAGTTATATAAAAAGATCCGTCCCGGTGAGCCTTTAAGTGTTGAAAGTGCAGAAAGCCTGATCAACGCTATGTTCTTCGACCCCAGAAGATATGATTTAGCCAAAGTCGGCAGATATAAATTTAATAAGAAGTTAGCTCTGAAGAATCGTATCCGTCATCAGATCCTGGCTGCAGATGTGGTAGATCCTTCCACCGGTGAAGTGATCGCATCCGCAGGAGACAAGGTGACCGCAGAGCTGGCAGATACCATTCAGAACAGTGCCGTTCCTTTCGTATATATTCAGACAGAGGAGAAGAACGTAAAGGTACTGTCGAACCTGATGGTAGATCTGACTCATTATGTAGATTGCAATCCCAGAGATTTCGGTATTCATGAGCTGGTATATTATCCGGTTCTGGCACAGATCCTGGAAGAGTTCGGCGATGATCCCGAGAAGCTGGCAGAAGCGATCAAGAAGAATGTACATGAACTGGTACCCAAGCATATTACCAAGGAAGATATTCTGGCTTCCATTAACTATAACATGCATCTGGAGTATGGTCTGGGCAATGATGACGATATCGATCATCTGGGCAACAGACGTATCCGTGCGGTAGGTGAACTGCTGCAGAACCAGTATCGTATCGGTCTGTCCAGAATGGAGAGAGTGGTACGCGAGCGTATGACCACACACGATGCTGAGGAGATCTCTCCCCAGTCTCTGATCAATATCAAACCCGTAACCGCAGCAGTGAAGGAATTCTTCGGATCTTCCCAGCTGTCTCAGTTTATGGATCAGAATAACCCTTTGGGTGAGCTGACCCACAAGAGACGTCTGTCTGCACTGGGCCCCGGCGGTCTGTCCAGAGATCGTGCCGGATTCGAAGTTCGAGATGTACATTATTCCCATTACGGAAGAATGTGCCCTATCGAGACTCCCGAAGGTCCTAACATCGGTCTGATCAACTCTCTTGCAAGTTATGCAAGAATTAATGAATATGGTTTCGTAGAGGCTCCTTATCGTAAGATCGACAAGTCCGATCCCAAGAACCCCCGCGTTACCGACGAAGTAGTCTATATGACTGCGGACGAAGAAGATAATTACCATGTAGCACAGGCGAACGAAGCACTGGATGCAGAAGGACATTTCGTGAGAAAATCCGTCTCCGGACGTTATCTGGATGAGACACAGGAATATCCCAGGGAAATGTTTGATTACATGGATGTATCCCCGAGAATGGTATTCTCTGTGGCTACTGCACTGATTCCTTTCCTGCAGAACGACGATGCGAACCGTGCACTGATGGGATCCAACATGCAGCGTCAGGCCGTGCCTCTTCTGAGCACCGAAGCACCTGTAGTAGGTACCGGTATGGAAGAAAAGGCAGCAGTAGACTCCGGTGTCTGCGTGGTAGCCAAGAAAGCGGGAACCATCAGTTATGTATCTTCCAAGACTATCCGCATTGATTATGATGACGGTGAGAAGGAAGAGATCCATCTGACCAAATTCTCCCGTAGTAACCAGTCCAACTGCTACAATCAGAAGCCTATCGTATTCAAGGGCGATCATGTGGCACAGGGACAGGTCATTGCAGACGGACCTTCCACTTCCGAAGGTGAGCTGGCACTGGGTAAGAACCCTCTGATCGGTTTCATGACCTGGGAAGGTTACAACTACGAGGATGCAGTTCTGTTAAGTGAGAGACTGGTACGTGATGATGTGTATACTTCCGTTCATATTGAGGAGTATGAGGCAGAAGCACGTGACACCAAGCTGGGACCGGAAGAGATCACCCGTGATGTACCCGGTGTCGGTGATGATGCACTGAAGGATCTGGATGACAGAGGTATCATTCGTATCGGTGCAGAGGTTCGTGCCGGTGATATCCTGGTGGGTAAAGTTACTCCTAAGGGAGAGACCGAACTGACTGCGGAAGAGAGATTGCTGCGTGCCATCTTCGGTGAGAAGGCAAGAGAAGTAAGAGATACCTCCTTAAAGGTACCTCATGGTGAATATGGTATCGTAGTGGATGCCAAGGTATTTACCCGTGAGAACAGCGATGAGCTGGCACCCGGAGTAAACCAGGCAGTCCGCATTTACATTGCACAGAAGAGAAAAATCTCTGTTGGTGATAAAATGGCAGGTCGTCATGGTAACAAGGGTGTCGTTTCCCGCGTGCTTCCTGTAGAAGATATGCCTTATCTGCCCAACGGACGTCCTCTGGACATCGTGCTGAATCCTCTGGGCGTGCCTTCCCGTATGAATATCGGACAGGTCCTGGAGATCCACCTTTCCCTGGCTGCCAAGGCACTGGGCTTCAATGTGGCAACCCCTGTCTTCGATGGCGCAAACGAGAAAGATATTATGGATACGTTGGATCTTGCCAACGATTATGTAAATCTTCCTTTCGACGATGCAGAGAGTGCAGAGTGGAAGGAAAAGGGTCAGGAGACTACTGCAGACGGTAGGCCCTGGTCCGGAGAGACCTTTACCAGTAAGCATGGTGAGGAGCTTCTCCCTGAAGTTATGCAGTATCTGTCCGAGAACAGAGACCACAGAGGTGTATGGAAGGGAGTTCCCATTTCCAGAGACGGTAAGGTACGTCTGCGTGACGGTAGAACCGGTGAATACTTCGATGGTCCCGTAACCATCGGACACATGCATTACCTGAAACTGCATCATCTGGTAGACGATAAGATCCACGCACGTTCTACCGGACCGTACTCCCTGGTAACACAGCAGCCTCTGGGTGGTAAAGCTCAGTTCGGTGGCCAGCGTTTCGGAGAGATGGAAGTATGGGCTCTGGAGGCGTATGGTGCATCCTACACCCTGCAGGAGATCCTGACAGTGAAGTCCGATGATGTGGTTGGTCGTGTTAAGACTTACGAAGCAATCATTAAGGGAGACAATATCCCTGAGCCCGGTATTCCCGAGTCCTTCAAGGTTCTGCTGAAAGAGCTGCAGGCACTGGGTCTGGATGTCAGAGTGTTGCGTGAGGATCAGACCGAGGTCGAGATCATGGAGACCGTCGATTACGGTGATACCGATTACCGTTATGAGATGGAGGGTGATCGTAAGTATGATGACGATTACGACAAGGGTTCCCTTGGCGAGATGGGCTATCAGTCACAGGAGTTTGACGACAACGGCGAACTGGTGAATTCCGAAGACGACTATGTGGAAGACGATTACACCGATGATAGCTTTGACGGCAGTGATGATGAATTTTAATGCTTTGTATAGAAGGGAGTGCCATTAATGTCAGAAACAAAAAATGAAACAACCTATCAGCCTATGACATTTGATGCCATCAAGATCGGATTAGCTTCCCCGGAGAAAATCCGGGAGTGGTCCCATGGCGAGGTATTAAAGCCGGAGACAATTAACTATAGAACACTGAAACCCGAGAGAGACGGTCTGTTCTGTGAGAGAATCTTTGGACCCAGCAAAGACTGGGAATGTCATTGTGGTAAATATAAGAAGATCAGATATAAGGGCGTTGTCTGCGACAGATGTGGTGTAGAAGTTACCAAAGCCAGCGTACGTAGAGAGCGTATGGGACATATCGAGCTTGCTGCTCCGGTATCCCATATCTGGTACTTCAAAGGTATCCCCAGCCGTATGGGTCTGATCCTGGATCTGTCTCCCAGAATCCTGGAAAAGGTTCTGTACTTCGCTTCCTATATTGTTCTGGATCCGGGAACCACCAACCTTGAGTACAAGGCAGTGTTGTCTGAGAAGGAATATCAGGATGCAAGAGAGACCTGGGGCAACAAGTTCCGTGTAGGCATGGGTGCGGAAGCTATCAAAGAGCTGCTGCAGGCCATTGACCTGGAGAAGGATGCAGCAGAACTGAAGACCGGCCTGAAGGAATCCTCCGGTCAGAAGCGTGCCCGCATCATTAAGAGACTGGAAGTCGTGGAAGCTTTCCGTGAGTCCGGAAATAAGCCCGAATGGATGATCATGGATGTTATTCCTGTTATCCCTCCCGATCTTCGTCCTATGGTACAGTTGGATGGTGGACGTTTTGCAACCTCCGACCTGAATGATTTGTACAGAAGGATCATCAACCGTAATAACCGTCTGAAGAGACTGTTAGAGCTTGGTGCTCCCGATATTATCGTACGTAACGAGAAGAGAATGCTGCAGGAAGCAGTAGATGCTCTGATCGATAACGGCAGACGCGGACGTCCCGTTACCGGCCCCGGTAACAGAGCACTGAAGTCTCTGTCCGATATGTTAAAGGGTAAGACCGGTCGTTTCCGTCAGAACCTGTTAGGTAAGCGTGTAGACTATTCCGGACGTTCCGTTATCGTCGTAGGACCGGAACTGAAAATTTATCAGTGTGGTCTGCCCAAGGAAATGGCAATTGAACTGTTCAAGCCTTTTGTAATGAAAGAGCTGGTAGCCAAGGGAATCAGCCAGAATATCAAAAATGCCAAGAAGCTGGTAGAGAGACTGGATACGCAGGTATGGGATGTGCTGGAAGAGGTGATCAAGGAACATCCTGTCATGCTGAACCGTGCACCGACACTGCACAGACTTGGTATTCAGGCATTTGAGCCGATCCTGGTAGAAGGTAAGGCAATCAAACTGCATCCCCTGGTATGTACCGCATTCAACGCGGATTTCGACGGAGACCAGATGGCTGTACATCTTCCTCTGTCCCAGGAGGCACAGGCAGAGTGTCGTTTCCTGCTGTTGTCTCCCAATAACTTACTGAAGCCTTCCGATGGTGGTCCTGTAGCCGTTCCTTCCCAGGATATGGTACTCGGTATCTACTATCTGACCCAGGAGAGACCCGGTTCTATTGGTGAAGGTAAGTATTTCAAGAGCGTAAACGAAGCAATTCTGGCATATGAGAACCAGGCGCTGACACTGCATTCCCGCATTCATGTCCGCATGAGCAAGGTAAATGCAGCAGGTGAGACGATCACCGGAACGGTAGAGTCTACACTGGGACGTTTCATCTTCAATGAGATTCTGCCTCAGGATCTGGGATTTGTAGACAGAAGTGATCCCGAGAACTTCCTGAAGCTGGAAGTAGACTTCCATGTAGGAAAGAAGCAGCTGAAGCAGATCCTGGAGAAGGTCATCAATACTCACGGAGCATCCAAGACCGCAGAAGTACTGGATGACGTTAAGGCAATTGGTTATAAGTACTCTACCAGAGCCGCTATGACCGTATCCATTTCCGATATGACTGTGCCTGAGAAGAAGGGCGAGATGCTGGCAGCCGCACAGGCAACCGTAGACAAGATCGCAAGCAACTTCAGACGTGGTCTGATCACTGAGGAAGAGCGTTATCGTGCAGTCGTAGAGACCTGGAACGAGACCGATAAAGAGCTGACCGATGTACTGCTGTCCGGTCTGGATAAATACAATAACATCTTCATGATGGCAGACTCCGGTGCGCGTGGTTCCAGTCAGCAGATCAAACAGCTGGCAGGTATGCGTGGACTGATGGCGGATACCACAGGTAGAACCATCGAGCTGCCCATCAAATCAAACTTCCGTGAAGGTCTGGATGTACTGGAATACTTCATGTCCGCGCATGGTGCACGTAAAGGTATGTCCGATACCGCGCTACGTACCGCAGACTCCGGTTATCTGACCAGACGAATGGTTGATGTATCTCAGGAGCTTTCTATCCGTGAAGTAGACTGCTGCGAGGGTCAGGCAGAGATCCCCGGTATGGTAGTCAAGGCATTCATGGATGGTAAAGAGACCATTGAAGGCCTGAAAGACAGAATCACAGGCAGATATTCCTGTGAGGATATTTATGATAAAGACGGTAACATGATCGTTAAACACAACCACATGATCACCCCCAGCCGTGCAGCTAAGATCCTCAGCGTAGGTGTAAATGCACAGGGTGAGCCTATTGAGGAAGTGAAGATCCGTACGATCCTGACCTGCCGTTCTCACGTTGGTATCTGTGCAAAATGTTACGGTGCCAACATGGCAACCGGTGAAGCTGTACAGGTAGGTGAAGCAGTCGGTATTATCGCTGCACAGTCTATCGGTGAGCCCGGTACCCAGCTGACCATGAGAACCTTCCATAGTGGTGGTGTCGCAGGTGACGATATCACACAGGGTCTTCCCCGTGTCGAGGAGCTGTTCGAGGCCAGAAAGCCGAAGGGACTTGCGATCATCGCTGAGTTCGGCGGTAAGGCGGAGATCCGTGATACCAAGAAGAAACGTGAAGTAGTAATTACCAATGAAGAGACCGGAGAATCCAAGGCATACCTGATTCCTTACGGTTCCCGTATCAAGGTAATGGATGGCCAGGTATTAGAGGCCGGTGATGAACTGACCGAAGGTAGTGTAAACCCTCACGATCTGCTGAAGATCAAGGGAATCCGTGCCGTACAGGATTACATGCTGCGTGAAGTACAGCGTGTATACCGTTTACAGGGTGTAGATATCGCCGATAAGCATATCGAAGTCCTGGTACGTCAGATGCTGAAGAAAGTCCGTATCGAGAATAACGGAGACACCGAATTCCTGCCCGGTACTCTGGTAGATGTTCTGGATTTCGAAGAAATGAATGAGAAGCTGACCGCAGAAGGTAAAGAGCCTGCAGAAGGCAAGCGTATCATCCTTGGTATTACCAAGGCAGCACTGGCTACCGAATCCTTCCTGTCCGCAGCATCCTTCCAGGAGACCACTAAGGTACTGACAGAGGCTGCTATCAAGGGTAAGGTTGATAATCTGATCGGTCTGAAGGAGAACGTTATCATTGGTAAACTGATCCCTGTAGGAACCGGTATGAAGAGATATCGTAATACCAGACTGAGCACCGATGATGTGGAAACCATTGATTTCAGTGGCGACATGTATGGTGATGATGCAGAACTGAATCTGAGTGACGGAACAGATCCGGAAGCTGAGAATACAGATGTTAACACCGATGCAGAGACTGTGGAAGTGGGAACAGATGCTGATAACCAGTAAAAAAAGAAAAGATCTTATAAAAAAGCTCTCCGGGGATTCCCCAGGGAGCTTTTTTTAGCTGGAAATTACTGTAAGTCCTCTGTATTCAGTACCTGCCAGGCGGTGATCTGGTAAAAGGTGTCATCCGCAGACAGAGGGTATAAAATCTCAATGGTAACCTGTAAGGATTGCAGATCGGAAATAGGTATCACATATGACTTTCCGTGTCCTACGGAGCCGTAATACGCATCCTCGCTGTCGGAGGCTTCGTAGACGCGACGCAGCGTATTGTCCATACCGGCCAGAGACTGCTCTGCCTGATTGCAGGCATCATAGTAGGCAGTAGTACGTTCCAAAACGCGGGTGCTGAGCCTGCTGTCAGCATTAGCACTGACAATAGACAGTACGGCAAAGGATACCAGACAGAGGATCACGAATACCAGCAGGATCGAAGCGGAGCCAATATTCATACCAAATTGTTTTTTCTTTGAAGAATTACTCATGGTCCCCCCTCCTCTCTGCGGTGTGATGCATGACAGAAATTGTATAAATAGGCATCTCCGGTGCAGACAAGTCATACACGGTGATCTGGGCTTCCATGATACCGGTACCTTCCGCCGGAGTATGTACCAGCTCGGCCTGATAGCTGCCGCCATTTTCTGCGGAACAGAGGTTCCAGCAGCTGTCAAAAGTAAGTCGGAGTGTATCGTCGCTGATCTGTTCCGAAGGAGAGAACAGATCCTGCATGGCATTTATGTCGCCCTCCAGCGCGAGGTACGATTCCGCCAGATTCTGTGCCTGGATGACAGCATGGTTCTGATTTACTGTCTGTGTGCTCAGCAGATGGGACTTGGCAAACAGCTGGATACAGACGGCGCTGGCCAGGGAGAAAAACAGGATCGCTATGATCATTTCCATTAAAAATAAACTGGATCTGGAATGTTTCATAATAAGTTCGGAATCCTTTCTGCCCGGTGTTTATTCCGTGGCATTACAGTGAATATGGATATAAAAGGTGTGGAACTCTCCGGAAACCGTTTGCAGGGATGCACGGATCAGGTCATTGGAGACATAGGAAAATGTCAGGTCCTTAAGCTCCATGATATCCGTACCGGCAGGCAGAACCTGTCCGCCGAGAGAAGTCCCTTCCCGCATAAAGAGCTCTTTTAAATGTCCGTCGTAGAAATAGAGGTAGGTACAGTAGGTCTCATCTTCAATCCGTGAAAGCATGCAGAGAGCCGGGGTATCTTCCAGCGTGGCCAGAGAGATACTGTCCGTGGTATCATTCTGCCGGACTTTTTCCAGGATATAGGACACGGCAGTCCTGCTTTCGTAATTGACACCCATATCTTCCACGGTGTGCTGGTATACATCCGCTCCGATGGTAACGAGCGCCAGCGCGGAGACGGCGAATACACCGAACAATGCCAGAACGAACAAGATATCCACAATAAAATGTTTTTCCTGATTTCTATTGTTCATAATGTCAGAAACTCCTTTAGTGAGCGCCGGTTCTGCGGAGTACGGTAACTTCCGGAAGAAGGTTGCTGCCATAGTATTCATAGTCAACGAAAAAACTGTTCTTATCATACAACAGACCGTAGTGCTGCTCCAGATATTCCAGAGAAGGTGGATAACAGCCTTCTACGGCATAGCATTGAGAAATGCTGCGTCCCAGGGCAGTTTCCAGACTTTCCTGCTGCTTGGTCAAAGTAGATTCACTAACGGATCCAATTCCCTGTAAAAACAGAACAAACAATTCCAGAAATGCCAGACTCGGAAGCAGATAGACCAGTTTGCGTCCGAAGGACATGCTTTTTTGCTCAAAACGATTCATGATATCACTCCTATCCGATGCTGGTCATAATACCCATAAGAGGCAGGATGACCGATAACAGGATCAGACCGACGATCACTGACAGAATGATGACAAGGGTCGGTTCCAGAACGGCGATGATGGACTGTAATCTGCGGTTGGTATTTTCCTCATAGCGGTCTGCGATTTTTCGAAGGACCATATCTACGTTACCACTGCGGAAACCTACGGATACCATCTGAGAATACAGGTGATTGAAAATACCTGCACCGGTCAATGCTTCCGCAAAATTGGCACCGGCATGAATGGCTTCTTTGCAGTTTAAAATCTTCTGTTTCATTTTCTCATTGCCTACCAGTGCAGCCACCATGTCCAGACTGGAATAGGTATCCATACCACTGCTCAGAGTCAGGGCCATACCACTTGCAAAACGCTCGCAGGCCACACTCTCATAAAAGCGTCTGGTGAGAGGAAACCAGTTCAGAAAACGCGCGGTAGTACGCTTGCCACCCTGGGTTCTGGTGGCGAAAAGATACAGAAGCAGTATCACGCACAGAATACTTACGAAGATAAAGGAATAACGGTTCAGATGATTGCCGAGACGTAAGAGGGACGCGGCAAACCCCGTCATCTCACTGCCAAGCTCCACATAGACCTGCTCGAAGATCGGCATAACACGGCTGACCAGCACTACGATGACAGCAGCCATCATGGCGATCATAATAAAGGGGTAAGTTACGGCATCCCGGATACTGTTGGCGATGGCATCTTCTTTTTCGTAATAATCTGCCAGAGAATTCATGCAGACATCCAGATTACCGGATTCTTCGCCCAGAGCGATCATATGCAGACAGTAATCGGGAAATACTCCCGTGGCTTCCAGAGCCTTGTGAAAACTTTCTCCCTGTCGGCATACGGTAAGGATCTGGTCGAAGATCGCCTTCCCCTCAGGCGACTGTGCATCACTTTGCAGGATGGCCATGCCCTCCACCGGAGGAATGCCTGCCTGAAACAGCATGGCAGCCTGATTACAGAAAGAAGCGATCTCTTCATTAGAAAGTAATTTTTGTTCTGTGGTCTTCATGTCGTTTTGTTCCCTTTCACTAATACATTTTCTGAAGGATATAATTGCTGCCGTCACCGATGAACTTTTTCAGCGTCTTGTTATCCGTGTTGGCACCGAAGGTAGGATCCACCAGGGTCCAGACATTGCCGTCGAATTCGATGATGCCGTTCAGCCAACCGGTGTCGGCGGTGTAGACGCTGATCCAGGCGTGATAGGCATCCTGCGCGTAACCGACCTCCAGCCTGGTAGGGATCCGCTGGCTTCTGAGCATGCTCGCCATAACGGCGGCATAGTCCAGACAGATACCGGTGCCGGAATCCAGAATGGCATCTACGTCGGAAGTATAGCCGGTGGGGGGATCGGAAGCCTTATCGTAGTCGTAGGTAATATTTCCGGTGATATAATCATAGATCCGGGTGATCACCTCCAGATCGGAGGATGCACCTTCCGCCAGTTCCTGCCCCTTGGCAACGACTTTGCTGTCTGACGTAAAATTCACGTACTGATTAGGATAGAGAAAAGGACTGAATTCATCCGGGATCTGTACGTCCAGATCCGCATACAGGCAGGTGGCATAGTTCGTACCGGAAATATTTTCGTAAATCGTCACATCATAATATCCGTCGCCCGAGGAGAGAGGAAACGTCTCGTAGCCGCCTCCGTGCAGATCATAGGTATAGACAACGGTGTCGGGACCGGTGATGCGTAGTTTGACTTTGGGACAGGTGCCGGTATAATTGGCACAGACATAGCCATCGGACATATGAGAATAGTCGATGACAGCTACATCATTGGACACCACCGCGGTGCCGTCGGCCTGCGGTACGAGGCAGACGGGAGTGGCATCCCGCAGAGGTCCCGCAGGGGAAGTGTTTTCCGTGTCCGGGGAAGCAGTCTCCGGGGAAGAGGTGTCGGTATCCGCAGAAGCGGGATCTGCGGAGGACTGGTCGTCGTAAGTGCCCGTCGCAGAAGCATCCACAGGCAGAGAGTCAGAAGCGGAACCGCAGGCGCACAGACCCATGGCCATACAATATGTAATTAATAAAATGCGCAGCCGCGCAGATGATCTTGGTATCCGCATAGAAATCATTACATCCTGTTGTTATTGTGCCAGGCCCGTTACATTATCGGGAGTAAAGAGCAGGTGGAGGGTCTCACCGTTTTTTACGGGAACATAAATATTGGCTTCCTCAGAAAGAAAAGGGAAATTGATCACACCCTTGGAGGTGTCTACGGAGAGCGGTTCGATGATCTCGCCGGACAGCGTCTCCATAAAAGCCTCGTCATAGAGAATGTTATCTCCGGTAAACTTAAGGCTTAAAACATTATTCTCCACATAATCCAGAGTAAGCTCCGCGGGAGCGGGGGCAAACATTTTCTCGTTAAATTCGGAGAGCGGAACGATGACTAAGGGCGACAGAAAGGTCAGCACGAAGATCACCGCTGTGGCAACGATCAGACGATTATAGGAAGCGGCATTTACTTTTTTACGAAGCACCAGCTTGTCAAAAGGAATGGTATTGACCGGCTGGTTACAGGTGGACAGGATATTCTGCAGAGCATTATTGGCAGTCGTCATGTCCAGTTCATATCGGTTCTTTTTATGAAAAAACATAATCTGTTATCCTTTCATTCTTTCTTTCAAATGATCCTGTCCGGAGGCAATATAGCGTTTGACGCTGCTGCGGCTGATCTCCATGGCTGCAGCGATCTCTTCGAGCTTCATGTCGTTATAGTAGCGCATGATCAGGACCTGCTTCTCATTGAAAGGAAGCTGCTCTAAGGCGTCCGCCAGCCGGGAATATTCATCCTTCTGCTGGTAGTGCAGTTCCGGATTGGTGTCCAAATGGGGGTCCTGGACGATATCCAGAATCTCCTGGCTCAAGACCTGGCAGTCGTTCTGTGGTCGGTTCTTCTGAGTCATGTCATAGCAGACGTGGAAGCAGATGCGGTTCAGCCAGGCGATAAAAACCGTGGGATCATTCAGTTTTCCAATGTTTTTCAGAGCCAGTATGTAGACCTCCTGCATAGCGTCCTGAGCGAGAAAGTCATCTCTCAGATAATGCCTGGTGTAGTTGTATACTTTATTATAGGTAAGAGCATACAATTCCGCGAAGGCATCCGAGTCGCTGTGCTGGGCACGGATCACAAGACCGGCAATGTAAGGAATGTTCATGTCTTTCATGCGTTCGTCTCACTGCTTGGTTAACGGGTTCCTTAAGCGTGGAGCTTATTGTATGTCTCTGTAAGCAGAGTGGAGAAATACTCTGCATGTGCTTCTTCATTTAAAATATATGCGTACTTGATCTGAATGGGCGCATTGCTGTGCTCTTCGTTATATTCTTTTAACTGCTGCGCCAGACTTTCGATAAAATAGTCCATGGTATCATGAGAACCGTGATTGACGATCATTAAGAATTCGTTACCGCCGTTACGTCCCACAACACCGAAGGCATCACCGACACTCTCTAAGATACCGGAGAAATCCTTCAACATCTGGTCGCCCACGACATGTCCCATGGTCTGATTGATCTCCTTTAAGTTGGTGATGGTGACCATATAGCAGGCTACATGCTCCAGAGATTCCGGGGAGTCGTAGGTCTCAAAGACCACATCCAGTCCGTGTCTGTTGGGAATGCCGGTCAGATGATCCAGGAAAGCCGCACGGTTCAGCGCGTGGCTTTCTTCGGCAAAGGTGCGCAATTTATAAAAATCGTATAACAGCCATATCAGATTAAATAAAGCAAGGATCCAGGAAAGTGTGCATAGAATAAACAGGGTCCGGTCTTCGAAAAGCTTCGTGCCCAACGCCGGGTTCAGGGTCAGCACCAGAACATACGTAGCTTCCAATAGAAGCAGAAGGACTAACTGTACGGTTTTGGTGTTACGGAAGGTTTTTACGAATTTCTTTTTCTGTATCATAGGGTCGCTCCTTTAAAAGCCTGTGTCATGATTTCTTTGGATGTATTATAGCATATTGTCTGTCAGAAAAAAAGATAACGATGCCGGCGTTCACTAATTTGAATTTAAAAACTTAGATTTTTTGAAACTTTTTTTAAAATTAAATAAAAAAATTTGACCCTTTTTTTTGAGATGAACCGTCTTAATAATTAGAAAGACACAAAAGGAGCGGTTTTACCGGCAACTCCGGAAGAAAGGAGCAGAAGGGGACGATGGAAGAACGAAGGAGGATCGACCGTGTTGGCTATCAGGCTAAGAGCGTTATCGTAGTATGTGATTCGGGAGAGAGCATTTTTGTCGAAACATGCAATGTCAGCCCACTGGGCATAGCTTTTACGATGCCGGCCGGATCTCCTGACCTTAAGGGGAAAGACATCATAATCGTAGCGGATACGATGATCATGTATGCAGATGTCACCAGACAGGAGGAGCAAGAAGACGGAGATTTTAAAGTAGCTATTTCGGCAAAGAAGTTCACGCCGGAGGTACTGCAGTATTTATTTGAACATATTGTTGAAAAATAGAATGGAGAGGAAAAATCATATGAGAAAAAACAGTAAGAACGAAAAAGTGATTCGTGCTATGGCGATCGGCATTTCCGCAATGTTGATGGCATCTTCCCCGCTGACTGCACTGGCAGCAGAGGGAGAGGGCACCACGCCTGAAGGCAATGAGGATAAGAACATTACCGTGACACCGGAAGCCGGTATTGCTGACCAGGCACAGGCAGCTGCAAAAGAGGCTGACAAGGCAGTAGAAACGGCAGAAAAGAGTGCTACTGATGTGAAGTCGGAAGTGGCTGACCAGGTAGTGGCAGGGGAAGCTAAGGATACGCAGGGCAAGGATCTGTCTCAGGCTGTTCTGGATGCCAATGTCAAAGTAGAGGATAAGACCGTGGAGGGCGGTTCTTCTCTGAAGGACGCAGAGTCTGCTGTGGAGAGTGCAGATACCAAACTTGGCGTTGCAGAAGCAAATGATAAGCTTTCCGACGCAGAACTGAATAAGGCAACTGATGCAGCGGCAAATGCAGGACAGACTGCGGCAGAAGCAAAGGATGCCATGCAGGCTGCCCAGAATAAGGTAAATGGACAGATCGGGAATATCAAGGATGCTGCTTCTATCACCGATGCCAATGCGGCATATGAAGAAGTAAAGACTACCGTAGATCAGGCACAGGCTGATTTCGATGCAAAGCTTGGGGAGTACAATACCGCCAAGACAGCTTATGAAGAGGCAGCACAGAAGGTGGCAGCTTATGAAAAGGCTTATGAGGAGGCTGTAAACAGTGCAGATGCTAACGCTGCGGCAGCAGCAGCTGAACTGGAAGCAGCGAAGACAAATGCAGAAGCACTGGCAAAGGCTCTGGAGGCTGCAAAGGGTGCAGTGGATACCTCTGCGGCAGGTGCTCTGGATATTGCAGATAAGGAAGCCCTGACTCAGGGCGACAATGGACTGAACTGGAAAAATGAGGATCAGCTTTTCATTTCCATTATGCAGAACTACTATCTGCCCGAGGTACAGAAGATCACTGCCGATGATATTAAGGTTGTCCGCAGACAGGGTGAAGACAATAATACCAAGAATTATTTTGAAGTAACCTATACCGATGAGAATGGTAATAAGCAGACAAAGTATTACAACTATGTGATGGATGATAAACAGACTTCCAAGGACAATATCGTGATCTTTGAGAAGCGAATTGAGGAAGTAAACTGGAAGACGGCGCAGGAGACCAATCCGGATCAGTATGTGAAGGGAAACGGGGATACGATCACTGTTTCCGAAGTGGAAAAAGGTCTGAAAGACGGAACTATTATTGCAGTAGATGGAAAGAAAGTGATCAAGAACGACGGAACCGAGAGTATCATTATTTCTGACAATAACCAGAAGACCGAAAACGGCGAGGTTGATACTGATGTAAATGAGGCTACCGAGAAGGAATCCTGGAAACTGGATGAGAACGGCAACCTGATTAAGACCGTGACCGCTGATGTGACCACCATCACCTATACCGATGCAAAATTCACTTCTACCGAACAGTATCAGACAGAGGCAGAGAGAGATGCTGCAGCTGCTGCAAAGGAAAAGGATTTGAAGGACGCTGCCGGCAAGGATGTAACCGTTACAGGAACAGAAAAAACGGATTATACTTATACCGGTAACGGAACCTACATTCCTACCTTTACGAAGACTGTGAATGTGAAGGATGAAGAGGTTGAATGGAAGCATACAGATAAAAAGACGGATTATGGTGTAAGAACAGAGGAAGAAGCAGTAGCAAAGGTTACGAAAGAGCAGGAGAAGGCGTTAAGCAATAAGATTAACGATGATGACGACTTATACCTGATCGGTGTAAGCAGTGATCTTAAGGTAACCGGCTATACAGAAGATCACTGGTATGATGATTCCGACTTCCTCGTATCCGGCACTGTATCCGCAACTTATGCAAAGGTCACTAAGAAGACAGTAGACCAGAGTACCTTCGGCTCCCTCTGGAATGACATCAAGGCTCTGTTTGGTAATGGAGAAACTACGAACAAGAAACTGGAAGATGCAGCCAGAAAGGCAGTCGAGGCAGATGGCGGTATTTTCGTCAGCGCTAACTGGGATGACTGGAAGCTTGGCAAGGCAACCATCCGCTATGTAGCAGGTGTCAGTGTCAAGACCGATGAGAAGACCACCGCAGCGGAGGCACAGAATGCGGTACAGGATGCAGCACTGGCACAGGCAAAAGCAAGCGGCGCAACCGGTGTGTACAATGTGAAGACCACAGATACCGATACCATTGCGCATACCAGCTATTCCTATGAGATTGATTATCTGGAGAAAACCGGAGAGACCACAACCAATACTGCTGTCAGAACTGAGACTTATGCAAATGCAGAGGTGCTGACTGGTCAGATCATCCAGAACCTGAACTATATTCAGGGCAACATTAAGCTCACCCAAAAGGATGAAGCCTATCGTAAATTCGTAGATGATGCCAAGGCACTGACTGAAAAGTATCAGAAGCTGTTACAGGATGCAAAGGCAGCACAGGGTGAGGTGGAAGCAGCACAGGGCAAGGTAGATGTGCTGAAGGCAGAGATCGAAGCTCTGAAGAGTAACAGAACCAGTAACCTTGGAGCTCTGAAGGAACTGGAAGGAAAGCTGGCCGTGGCTGAACAGAACAAAAAGGATGCAGAAGATACTCTGAAGGAGATTCTGGACAGCCTGGATAAGGCAGGCGGAGAGCTGGATAAGGTGATCGAGCGTCTGACTCCCGCACCCACACCGGCAGCTCCTGCGGGCGGCGATAGCGCAGGCGGCAGCAGCGATACCGGAGAGACTGTTGTTAACCCGATTGTTCTGGCACCCGCACCGGTGGCACAGGCAACAGTAGTGACCCAGAATCAGGCAGCGGCACAGGGCGTGACGCAGATTGCTGATGAAGCAGCACCTCTTGCAGCCAATGTTGAGGAAGACACCCAGAAAACAGCAGAGGAAGCACCTAAGGCAGAAGAAGCAGTGAATATTGCAGACGAAGCAGTTCCCCTGGCAGATGTTGCCGTAGAAAGCGAACATGCAAAGATGTCCTGGTGGTGGTGGCTGATCATTCTGATCCTCGGTGCAACCGGATATGAAATGTACAAGAAGCACAATGAGAAGAAGCTGAAGGCTCAGGCAGAAAATGCAGGAGATATCGAAGAATAAAAGATAACAAAAACGACATCCATCGGGATTTCCCCGGTGGATGTCGTTTTTTAGACCTTGGAAAGCGGATTACTCGAAGAGCTCTTCGACTTTTTCCAGATCACCGTCTCCGGTCAGCAGAAGAGTCACTGTGGTCTGGGCACTGCTGATATCGGTTGTCCCCTCAACGCATAATTCACCGTCAGTATTGTAGAGAGCCCATTGGAACTCATTGACAGAGGAGGGCCAGTCTGCTTCCATAGAGATCGATTCCTGATCCGACAGGGAATCCAGATTTACCTGTTCCCCGGTCACGGGATCAATGACCGCAACCATACCGACTTCGATGCCACACATATTGACTACCGACAGGGTGAGTGCCCTGGTATCCTCCGAAGTGGATTCTATGGCAGACGTATCGGAATCCGGGGAAACATCGGCGGGCAGGGCTGTAACAGTTTCAGACGGGGAGGTGGAAGCAGTCGTGGCGGAGGATGTATCATCTCCGGCAGAATTCTGACTGCATCCTCCGAATAACAGACAACAGGACAATATACTTACAGTAAAAATATGTCGTATGAAGCTTTTTTGCATAACAGTCTCCTTTGTGTGAAAATCTATATCACTATTATAGCGAATTTCCCATAAAAAGTAAATTTTCGCGATGAAAATTTCCGGAAGCAGACCGGTAGGAATTCCTGAAAAAAATATCGAAAAATGTGAGCCATTTTTCATGGATAAGTAGTCTTTATAGATAGAGACTAAGAAATAACGGAGGCGGTCGAGATGAGCGGCATGTTATATTCCATACCTGTGATTTTGACAGGTTATCGAATCGTACAAATTGAAGATGAAGCGACACCGCTTGCACAGGCAGTAAAGAGTGGATATTACGGTGACACAGTAGCCGGAATGCTGGGTATTGGTGTTTTATTACTCTTGGTGATTTATTTTATATTATGCAGAAAATACCAGAAAAGAATCATAGAATTGCAGGAAAATGCACATCCCGGCTGGAACTGGTGGAAGCTTAGAAAGCAGGCAACCGAATTGGAGGATAAAAAGGCAGAAGGAATTGTTGAGGATATCCGGCGGGCAGCGCAAAGCTATATGACTGTTTAAATTGAAACAAATGAAATAGAGCTGATATAAAAAATCCGGGGAGTGTTCCCCGGATTTTTTGCGATACAATACAAAAATGAAGTATTTCGTTGCTGATGTCTGACGGTAATGTTATAATTATGTATGTGGTGGTTCCGGAGACCGGTGCCATAAGCATTAAGAAAGAAAAGGAAGGCATTCTATGAAAGTATTGGTAACAGGCGTAAAGGGTCAGTTGGGATATGATGTGGTAAATGAACTTACAAAGCGCGGCATTGAGGCGGTCGGTGTGGATATTCAGGACATGGATATCACGGATGCAGCCAGTGTGGAAAAAGTGATCGGTGAGGTAGCACCGGATGCTGTGATCCACTGTGCAGCCTATACTGCAGTGGATGCAGCGGAAGACAACGTGGAGCTCTGCCGCAGGGTCAACGCGGACGGCACACAGAATATTGCCAATGTCTGCAAAAAGTTAGACTGCAAGATGATCTATATCAGCACGGACTATGTATTTGACGGCGAAGGTACCAGAGCCTGGGAGCCCGACGATGAGCGCCATCCTCTGAACGTATACGGACAGACCAAATACGAGGGCGAGTTGGCAGTGCAGAATACACTGGAGAAGTATTTTATCGTAAGAATCTCCTGGGTATTCGGTGTGAACGGTAAGAATTTCATCAAGACCATGCTGAATCTGGGTAAGACCCATGATCATCTCACGGTGGTGAATGACCAGTTTGGTTCGCCTACTTATACTTATGATCTGGCAAGGCTTCTGGTGGACATGGTGCTGACCGACAAATACGGCATTTATCATGCGACCAATGAAGGCATCTGTAACTGGTATGAATTTGCCTGCGAAATCTTCCGCAAGGCAGGCATGAACGTGGATGTGGCTCCCGTACCGGCGTCCGAGTATCCCACGAAGGCGAAGAGCCCGGAGCACAGCCGCATGCGCAAGGAAAAGCTCACAGAGAACGGTTTTGAGAGACTTCCTTCCTGGCAGGATGCACTGGAACGCTATCTGCCACAGATACAGTAGCGGTTCCTTATATAAGCAGCCCCTGTATAGGGGGAAATTTATGGGAAATACTTCATGGAGCGGTATCGGAAACGGTACTGCTCCTCTTTTGGTTATAATAATATGAAAAAGTCGTGAAAAACCCTGTAAATTTCACGAAAAACCAGTTGACAACGGAAGTTGGAACAAGTATACTATTAAAGCGTGCCAGCAAAGGTGCGTCTATTATACTATTAAGAAAGAGGTGAAACAGAATGCCAACATTTAACCAGTTAGTAAGAAAAGGACGTCAGACCTCTGTTAAGAAGTCTACTGCACCTGCTCTCCAGAAGGGTTACAACTCTCTTCACAAGAAAGCAACAGACGTTTCTGCTCCCCAGAAGCGTGGTGTATGTACTGCTGTTAAGACAGCAACTCCTAAAAAGCCTAACTCTGCTCTTAGAAAGATCGCCAGAGTACGTCTTTCCAACGGAATCGAAGTTACCAGCTACATTCCCGGTGAAGGTCACAATCTGCAGGAGCACAGCGTTGTTTTGATCCGTGGTGGTCGTGTTAAGGACCTGCCCGGTACCAGATACCACATCATCCGTGGTACCCTTGATACCGCCGGTGTCGCTAACAGAAAACAGGCTCGTTCCAAGTACGGCGCTAAGAGACCTAAGGATGCTAAGAAATAAGTAGTATCCGGGGCGTTTTGAACGTCGGACCGAGAGTTCGATGAAAATCCGTAAGGATTTTTGGAGACGATGCGGACATCGTCTTTGTACCACAAAAACGAAACTAAGAAAAGTGTTGGAATTCTGTGATACAGATATAACAGCGCGAACACTTGGGGAAACACATGTGAGTACCTATGATCTAACGTAAACAATTTGTTAAGGAGGGAAGAACCGTGCCACGTAAAGGACATATTCAGAAAAGAGATGTATTAGCAGATCCTTTATACAACAACAAAGTGGTTACCAAGCTTGTCAACAACATCATGTTAGATGGCAAGAAGGGTGTAGCCCAGAAGATCGTATACGGAGCATTTGCTAAGGTTGAAGAGAAGAGCGGCAAGCCTGCTCTGGAAGTATTCGAAGAGGCTATGAACAACATCATGCCTGTTCTGGAAGTAAAAGCAAGACGTATCGGTGGTGCTACCTATCAGGTACCTATCGAAGTTAGACCTGAGAGACGTCAGGCTCTGGGCCTTCGTTGGTTGACCATGTTCTCTCGTAAGAGAAGTGAGAAGACCATGGAAGACAGACTTGCTAACGAAATTCTTGACGCAGCCAACAATACCGGATCTGCAGTTAAGAGAAAAGAAGACATGCACAAGATGGCAGAGGCAAACAAGGCTTTTGCTCATTACAGATTCTAGTAGGAGGGAAAAAACTTGGCTGGAAGAGAATATCCGTTAGAGAGAACCAGAAATATCGGAATTATGGCTCATATCGATGCCGGTAAGACCACTACTACCGAGCGTATCCTGTATTACACAGGTGTTAACTATAAGATCGGTGATACTCACGAAGGTACTGCTACCATGGACTGGATGGCTCAGGAGCAGGAGAGAGGTATTACCATTACATCTGCAGCTACTACCTGTCACTGGACTCTTGAAAAAGAGACCAAACCCATGCCCGGTGCTCTGGAGCATCGTATCAATATTATTGATACCCCGGGTCACGTAGACTTCACCGTTGAGGTTGAGCGTTCCCTTCGTGTACTGGATGGCGCTGTCGGCGTCTTCTGTGCAAAGGGTGGTGTAGAGCCTCAGTCCGAGAACGTATGGCGTCAGGCTGACACCTACAATGTACCTCGTATGGCATTCATCAACAAGATGGATATCCTGGGTGCTAATTTCTACGCAGCAGTAGATCAGATCCGTACCAGACTTGGTAAGAACGCTATCTGCCTTCAGTTGCCTATCGGTAAGGAAGATGAGTTCAAGGGAATCATTGATCTGTTCGAGATGAAGGCTTACATCTACAACGATGAGAAGGGTGATGACATCACTGTTACCGATGATCTTGGAGATATGGCTGATGAGGCTGCTTTATATCATGATGAGCTCATTGAAAAGGTTTGTGAGCTGGATGATGATCTGACAATGATGTATCTGGAAGGTGAAATTCCTTCTGTTGAAGAGATGAAGGCTGCTTTGAGAAAAGCTACTTGTGAGTGCAGAGCCGTTCCTGTATGCTGCGGTACTGCTTACAGAAATAAGGGCGTTCAGAAGCTCCTGGATGCTATTATTGAGTATATGCCTTCTCCTCTGGATGTGCCGGCTATTAAGGGTGTTGACCTTGACGGTAATGAAGTAGAGAGAAAGTCCTCTGATGAAGAGCCTTTCGCTGCACTTGCATTCAAGATCATGACTGACCCGTTCGTAGGTAAGCTCGCTTACTTCCGTGTATATTCCGGTACGCTGAATTCCGGTTCTTATGTACTCAATGCTACTAAGGACAAGAAGGAACGTGTAGGACGTATCCTGCAGATGCATGCGAACAAGCGTGCAGAGCTGGAAAAGGTTTACTCCGGTGATATCGCTGCAGCAGTTGGATTCAAGTTCACCACTACCGGTGATACCATCTGTGATGAGCAGCACCCTGTAATCCTGGAGTCCATGGAGTTCCCTGAGCCCGTTATCGAGCTGGCTATCGAGCCTAAGACCAAAGCTGGTCAGGGCAAGATGGGTGAAGCTCTTGCAAAACTGGCAGAAGAAGATCCTACTTTCCGTGCTCATACCAATCAGGAGACCGGTCAGACCATCATCGCCGGTATGGGTGAATTGCATCTGGAGATCATCGTTGACCGTCTGCTTCGTGAGTTCCACGTTGAAGCTAACGTAGGTGCTCCTCAGGTTGCTTATAAGGAAGCGATCACCAAGGCTGTGGA
>ERZ1023666.292-NODE-292-length-22702-cov-8.393518_pt1 | contig 22702 bp, 16 predicted proteins | sample MGYA00380341_ERZ1023666 | MGnify/ENA primary metagenome ERZ1023666 (study PRJEB33179, sample SAMN07448983) | human gut metagenome | biome: Human-gut; feature: Human associated habitat; material: Faeces | host: Homo sapiens | place: India: Bhopal | collected...
CTTCAAAAGTTCCTGGTTGACATATACGCGGCTGCCGTCGGTCATGCAGAAAGCGGCGGCCTGAAAATCAGCGGCATGTTCTAAATTGACAATCGTACCGCGGCCGCAGACAAAAAAGCGTGGATCTTTTTTCAGCGGCTCGGTAAATGCCTTAAAGCTTTGCCGCGTGGCAAGCGTTTTTCCGGCAGTTGTGCGAATGTTGATCATATGAGCAAAATGCTCGGCAAAGATAATGTCCCTATAGCGAAGGCGAACGTCGCTGCCACTGACTTTCACCGTCAGAATCGGCTCCGGACGCGGAAGTTTAGTGAGCATTTCAGCAAGCAGAGCGGCAAGTTCTCCCTCGGAAAAGGGCTTCACGAGGTAGTGAAATGCCCGCACCTGAAAGCCCTCCAGTGCATGATCGGTAGATGTTGTGGTGAAGATCAGAAAGCAGTCTGCATCCGTCTTCCGAAGTTCCTTTGCGGCATCCATGCCGCTTAATCCTTTCATGTAAATGTCCAGAAATGCCACAGTAAAGTGCCGTTCTTTTTCTGCTGCGAGAAAGCTCTCGCTGCTATCAAATTCTAAGATCTCCGTCTCTACACCGTACAAGCTCAGCTGTCGCTCAAGCCGCATTTTCAACAGCGCACGTTCGGTCTCGATATCATCCACTATTGCTATCCTCATATCGGACTGACTCCTTTGTAAAAAATTCCAGTAACTAAATTATATCATACCTGTCCAACACCGGCACAGTGAAAAACTCAGATTTCGTGACGGAATTAAGGGTTTCGTGCCAAACGGCTTGAAAAGCGTTTGCATATCCGTATACTGACAAGCAGAAAGCATCAATGACGGCAGAAAGGAGGGAGTGCTGTGTACCACATTGCCGTGCTGACAAATAGTGAAACACAGGAAGCCTTTTATATAGAGCAGCTTTCACGGTTCTGCTTTGAACGCGGTCTGTTTCCCAAAATGGACTGTTACCGTGGGCAGGAGTTGTTCTTTGATGTGGCGCGTGTAAATGCGCCAACCTGCACTGTGATCGCACTTCCGGGAGTAGAAGGGTTGAATGCGGTGGAGCATCTGCGAACGCTTTTTCCCGAAACACGCATCATCTGGTGCAGCGATCTGGATTTTTCCCTGCATGCATTTCGGCTGCGTGTAGACTATTTTCTGTTAGAGCCAATAACAGAAGAAGCGTTTCAGCAAGGACTTTCTACATGGTTAGATGGGAAAAAACGTCTGCCTTATTCCGAACGGCTCACAACAAACATAACAATGAGGAGGATTATTGATGAAAAAGAGAAAAAAGATTTATTCTGTATTTAGCTTTCTTCTGGCGGGAACACTGTGCCTGTCTATGGCGGCCTGTGGTGGAACGCCCACACCGGCAGAGGACGAAACAACATCTTCTGCACCGTTATCCGGTGCACTGCCCGTGAAGGCTTTACAACCCAAACACGTGGATGAAAACCCTTATATGGCAAAAAGTGATGCAAACATCCATCACGACGGCTACAACACCGACTCAACGGATGAAATTCTGCCGCTCGGCATCTATCCGGAAATCAATGTTTCCTTTGAGACAACGAACCCGAACGCCTCACCCGCGATTTACTTTGACAACTACGGTCACGCGGTCGTGCCACTGCTCGGCGGCATCGCCATCCGTGATCTGAATGCAACAGAGACGAAGACGCTCGGCTATTTTTCACCGATGCAACATGATGGCGGCGGTTACGTCATCCAGAGTTCCTACACATTCCTTGACTCTAAAAACCGTGTCGTCTGCCCGACGAGCAACAACCATGTACTGATACTGCGTACGACAGAGGAAGATGGCAGCGTCATTCCGGAATTTGAAAAGGTTCTGGATATCGATATCAAGGCAGCTGCTGAGACCGCGCTCGGCAAAGAGCTGACACAGAATCTTCTGTCCGTGGTCTTTGACTACGACGGAAACCTTTGGTTCGCCACCGGCGGCTTCCGAATCTATCCCGAGCGGCAGCAGCAGGGTGTTCTCGGCTACATTGCCCACACAGCGATAGAATCGATTCTGAATGGCGAACAAACCGATCTTTCAAAGGCTGTCTTTGTTTACGGGCTGCCCCTTGGCGAGGGCGCAGAAAACGGCATTGCTGCCTCCAAAGACGGTGCGGTCATTCTGACGAACCAGAACTGCTATCTGTTGCGCGCGGAAGAAGGTGTGAACGTTGTGTGGTGCACGCCATATGAGAGTGTCGGTGCGAAGGTCAGTCATGATGGCGATAAGACTACCGGCGGCGGCCTTGCCTGGGGTGGCGGTTGCTCGCCCACACTGACACCAAACCTTGTACTGTTCACCGACAACGCAGACCCCGTTAAGCTTCTCGCGCTCGACATGAAGACCGGAGAGGTCGTAGCCAGCATGCCTGTTTTGGATGATCTGCCCGATGGGTATCAGGTGGCGGTTGAGAACTCTGCAATCGTTTATGACGACGGCGAAGGCACCGTCAGTACGATCGTCTGCAACTGGTTCGGTGCCGGTAATGCAGGGCTGGCCGACCCTGACAATGACTCTTCGATTCAGAGCTACGCCAACATTTATGACCAGAACTGGCTGATGAAGGGTAATGTTATGATCGCCCCGGGCGTTGAGCGGGTGGACACCCTAAAAACCGCCGATGGCTATGAAATGAAGAGCGTCTGGAGCCGGAACGATTTGCGCGACACGGCGATCATGAAGCTCTCCACTGCAACAGGCTATATCTACGGTTACGTACAGGATTTGGATACCGGCATGTGGCAGTACATTATTTTGGACTTTGCAACAGGCGAAACCGTCTTCACGATGGATGTGTCCAACAAATACGGCTACAATAATATGGCCATCGGCATGTACACCGGCAGCAACGGAAATACGCTCTACTGCCCGACAGGCTATCTGGAACTGCTGCGTTTGCAGGATCGCTTTGTGTACCTGCCCGAGCTTCCGTACCGTGAGGTTGATCTTGATCAGGCGGCAAGAAATGTTCTTTCGCAGGATCAGTTTGAGCAGGATGGCGGTGAAGGTACGGTTGCAAGCTGGCACAACACTGCGACCATCTGCAACGTGCATCCCAACACCATGGTAGCCTTCCGCATGAACAACCTGTCCGGCAGTGCCTCCGATCTGACGCTCTACGCCTATGGTGCAGACGGCAAGCTGGAAAAGGTTGGCTCTGAACTGTGGTCGCTCACAGACGAGACCGGAGCAAATGTGACGGAGCTGACAGACGGCGTGCTCTATGAGCTGCGCGTGACCGTCTCCGACGGCGGTGATCTCGACCTGAGCGAAACAGAAAAAGAAATCAAGCTATCTGTTGTACTTGGAAAATAAATCAGTTTGAAGATAAATCAGTTTTGAAGACAGCTATTATCATTTACCGGATTTTTATCTGCTGTAAACTTAGATCGTAGATGCGATGATCTGCATCCTGCCCTGTAACTCTACCTTACCGTAGCCGTCGGGCAGGATCAGGTGATCGCCCTTCTTTAAATGAGTACCATTCAGGATGCCTTCTCCCTTTACCACGCTCATCAGGATGAAAGGCTTATCCTGCCAGGTCTCCACACGGTGTTCCACATCAATGCGGTATACGGTGTAGTAAGGGCACTGGATCAGCTGCTGAATGGCATCGTCCTTCTTCTCGGTATGCACCACACTGTTCTCTGCGGATTTTGCCGGAACGGTGATCACATCGATACTCTGTGCGATGTGCAACTGTCGGGGCTTGCCGTTGCTCAATCTGTCGTAATCATACACCCGGTAGGTAATATCGCTGCTCTGCTGGGTCTCAAGAAGCAGTGTACCGCCCTTAATGGCATGTACGGTACCGGGATCGATCTGGATGAAGTCACCGGGCTTAATAGGAATCTCACGGATGAACTCTTTCCACTTTCCTTCCTGGATCATCTGCTCCAGTTCTTCCCTGGTCTTCGCGTTGTGTCCAACCACCAGCGTAGCATTTTCCTTACAGTCTAAGATGAACCAGCACTCTGTTTTGCCCAGGGATCCGTTCTCATGTACCTTCGCATAAGCGTCATCCGGATGTACCTGGATGCTTAAGTCGTCCTTTGCATCAATGATCTTGATCAGCAGCGGGAAACGATCCATTCCCGTGTCTCCGAACAACTCGGGGTGCTTCTCCCACAGCTCGGACAGCTTCATTCCCTTATAAGCGCCGCTTGCCACGGTGCCGTCTCCGTTGGGATGGGCGCTGATACCCCAGCACTCACCGATGTCGTCGCCCTCGATGGGGTACCCGAATTCTCTGTTTAACCGGGTACCGCCCCAGATATTGTGGGTACACACCGGTGTTAAAAAAATAATATCTTTATTCATGATCATCTATCCTTTCACATGATACTTACTATGTATTGCACTGCATCTTTCCCGTTATTCCGCTACTTAGCTTTGCAACGTCCGTTTCTGGAAAAATATTCTATCTGATATGTAACACATTTCTTCCGATCTGTCTACCTGCCTTCCGTACTATGCCTATTCCGCTTCTGTTTCTGTTCTTACCCCGGATACAATCAATGACACCAGATAAAATCCAGCCTTATCGTTCTCGTGTGTCTCCGTGATCTCGATTCTCACCCGGTGTTCCCCATAGGGCAGATGCTCCGCAATCGTTGCCAGTTCCATCTTATCTCCCCAGGTCTCATCGAAGGTTCCGTCCAACACGCACGCCGTCTCAGGGTTCTCATCCACCACTGCCGTGGCAATGGGTGCAGGTCCGTCCTTCACTCGGCGGTATTGCACGGCGGCACCGGTCCCCCGGAAAGTGAACTCCAGATAAGCTCCTTTTTCTCCGGCGCTCCATCCGTTTCGGAAAATATCCGTGATGTCTCTCTGCGGTGTCATATCTTCTTCAAAACCGCTCTTCTCCGGTGTGGAATTAAAATATTGTAGTCTCACGCAATGCTCATAGGCATTTTCTGTCAGCGGAGCCGGGAAAATTTCCTGCGGCTCTTGCGTTTTATCATGGATCACCTTTTCCAGGAAATTCGTGATCACAGATGCCATGAATTCATGACCAAGATCATTGGGATGAAGGAAATCTGCCGTAATCTTCTCTGCCGGCAGTCTTCCGGCCGCCACAGCGGGATAGATGCTGTTCTGCATACTGATGCAGGGCAGATCATAATGTCTCCCGATCTGCGCATGATAGTATGCCGCACTTTTACCAGTATCATAATAGACATTATGGATCAGCACCATTGCCGGTGCGCTCGCACTGCCATAAATCTGCCTCACCAGGCCTTCGTAGGTCTCGCAGAAATGCGGCGTACTGTGATCGTTCACGGAAAATTCTACAAATACCAAATCCGGCAGTCTGCGCAGCAGGTCTTCCTGTACTCTCGCCGCGCCGAACTGGGAATCGGTAGCTCCGATTCCGGCGTTCACATAATCAAATTCCGTATTGGGAAATACCTTTTTCAGCCAACCAAACGTCCTTGCCGCATAACATTTTTCCGGATCCGTAGCGGAAAATCCCTGGGTAATGGAACCGCCGATAAATCCTACTGTAAGCCGCTCTCCTTTGGCTGCACGATTCATAAAACCTTTCAGTCTGGTCAGGTTGCCCCGGTTCAGGATTCCGGCTTCTTTTTCAATGATGTTCCCCGCACTCTTGCGGTTCTCATAGATGCTGTTTTCCAGAGTGCAATAACGTTTCGCCTTGTTTTTCAGAGTCTTACCGATCCGGAAGATTTCCTCCGGCCGGTATCCCCTGGATTCCAGATAATAAATACCACTGTAAAGTTTGATGGGAACATCCGGATATTTATCCCCGATCATGGCTTCAAACATGATCATAATGTGACCGATCTTCTCCGGTGCTGCTTCCACGTGATTGTCTAATAGCAATAGGAACTCATCCTTTTTCAAATGACACACCATTTCCTGTCCTTTCAGGTGCTTTCGAATGTGCGTCCCCAGATGGTACAGGAGGCTGTTTTTCACTTCCTCACTCATCTTCGCGGAAATCTCATCGTAATCCCGGATGCCCAGAAATACCTCTGCATACTGACCGTCCTGCCAAGGCAGGATCTGTTCCAGTTTTATCGAAAAGCTTTCCGTTGTCTCCATTCCGGCAATGTCCGGTTCCGGCTTTTCTGTATCCTTTTCCCGCTCCCTGACATTCCCTGTATATTCTTCATGGTTCAGATAACTTTCCATCATCCGCGTCATAGTAGACAGAATTTCACTTTCCGTTTCTGTCCACTGACGTCCTTTATAATATTTCTCCAGCTCCTGCCAGAGACCGGTCTCCCGGTCTGTTCCTTTCCGTTCTGAGGTATAATCGACATAATTATAGTTCTTGTCGTACACGCTGAATGCATTTTTGCCGCTTCGTTTTACCCGGTACAGCGCCTGATCCGCTTTTTGATACAGTTCCTCATAAGAGGAAGCATCCTCCGGATACCGGGAGATTCCCATACTTAAAGTCACTCGTCTGCCTGACAGCTGGATCTGATCCGCCATACGGGATATTCTCTCTGCTGTCTCCACAGCATGCTGTCCCACATTTTTCCCACGGCAGAATACACAAAACTCGTCTCCACCGATGCGGCCCGCATAATCCTCCATGCCTGCACTGATCAAAATCGTATTGGCAATTTTGATCAATACTTCATCACCGTATAAATGTCCGCAAGTGTCATTGATCGTTTTAAAGTCGTCAATATCAATGATGAGAAAAGCTCCTTCTGTGTCATCGGCCTGCTGGATATGCTTTTCCACCAGTTTATGCATTTTCGCCTTATTGTACAGATCTGTCAGGGAGTCCCTCTCTGCCTTCTGTTCCAACAGCTCCTGATTCTTTTTTTCTCCCGTAATATCAAGCGTCTTCCCCATGATCTTATATGGCTTATGATCCTTATCATAGACCGGAATCCCTACATAACGGAACCAGACAAATACCGATTCATCACTGACTTGTCTGACTTCATAGGAAATATGCTCGTCGCCCCGGTCCATTGCCTCGCAGAAGGCATCAAAAACAGACCAGTCATCCGGATGTACAAATCCCCATTTGTGCATCTGCTCCTGATAATTTTCGATGACCATATTTGTTGTGCTCCATTTTCCCCCGAGTTTTCTCGAAAGCACATATCTTTTTGTTGCAATTTCATACTCCCACAGCGCACAGTCGGAATTGTCCTCGGTAATTTTCCTCCTGATACGTTCTTCTGCCAGTTCTCTTTCCAGTTCTTCGATTCTGGCATATAATTCCTTTTTTTCCATCATACGCTGTCTCCATCACTTAAAAAGGACCCGCTCATCGCGGGTCCCTCGATTCTATCTTCTGCCTTCTTCTGTATCGCTTGTTGTGACCACGCTGTGTTCTTTGATATAGTCAACCACTTCATCGATGGTCGTAAACGCCAGCCCTACGTAGCTGTCTGCTGCGCCATAGTAAATGGCGATCCTACCGCTCTCGGAATCATGGATGGTAGCGCAGGGGAAGCATACATTCGGTACGAATCCTCTCTCCTCATACCACTCTTCCGGTGTCAGCAGGAAGTTCTCACAACGATATTTTACGATGGACGGGTTGTCAATATCCAGGATCGCTCCACCGATGGAATAGACATAACCGTTACAGGTTCCGCTCACACCATGATAGAACAGCAGCCACCCTTCAGAGGTCTCAATGGGAGCTGCACCGCCACCGATCTTCAAGGACTCCCACCATTCGGAAGACTTGCCCATCACATGTCTGTGTTTGCCCCAAAATACCATATCGGGGCTCTCACTGACGAAAATATCACCGAAGGGCGTATGTCCGCTGTCGGAAGGGCGGGACAGCATCATGAAATTACCGTGTACTTTTCTGGGGAACAGTACGGCGTTACGGTTAAAGGGGAGGAACGGATTCTCGATTCTGGTGAATGTCTTGAAATCCGTGGTTTTCGCAATACCGATGGCTGCGCCATAGAAATCCTGACACCAGATGATATAGTAGGTATCTTCTACCTTTACCAGTCTGGGATCGTAAGCGTAGATCGGCATAAAGGGCTTGCCTTCTTCATCTACGAACTGAATCTTATCTTTATCAAAATCCCAATGAATTGCATCTTTGCTGCGTCCCATGTAGATATAAGGAATACCGTTGACCTGTTCCCCACGGAACACGCCGATGAATTCATCACCGTAAGGCATTACGGCACTGTTGAAGATTCTGGCTACTCCTTCTACGGGATTTCTGCCAATGATAGGGTTCTCACTATATCTCCATACCGGAGCACCGGTATGTCCTTCGGGTTTATCCTGCCAGGGTACATTAGGTACTGCAGGGCTGATCATCTTAACCTTGCTCATTCAGGTTACCTCATTTCTGTATTATTTATCTTGCTTCCTGTTTTAAGAACTCTTCATTTTTGTGAATGAGTTCACATCTCTGTGCCACACATTCCACGCTTCTTCCGGGATCGGAAGGGGTGTTGAATACATAATCCACAAGCTTATCTATGGTAGTAGTTGCCACATGCATGCGGGTATCGCTGGATGCATAGTAGATAAAGACTTCCCCCTTCTCATTCGCGATAGCACCGTTGGTAAATACTACGTTTGAAACATCTCCCACTCTCTCTTCCCCTCTGGGACCGATCAGCAGACCCGAAGGCTCTGCGATCACTTTTGCCGGATCTTTTAAGTCCGTGGCAAAGGCATAAATGACGTAACGTAAACCGGCTGCGGTATTACGTACTCCATGTGCGATATGTATCCAACCTCTGTCTGTTTTGATGGGGGTAGCGCCCGCACCGTTTTTGGCCTCGGTAATGGTGTGATATTTACGCAGACTGGTCATCCGCTCTTCGTCGATCACTGCATGAGTGATATCGTCACACAGTCCGAAACCGATTCCTCCGCCACTTCCGGTCTCGATGAAATCATCCATCGGTCTGGTGTAGAAGGCATATTTGCCATCCACGAATTCCGGATGCAGCACTACATTTCTCTGTTGGGGAGAACGAAGGGTCTTTAAATTCTCCAGTCTCTCCCAGTGCTTTAAGTCTTTGGTTCTTACAATGCCTGCAGCCGCTACTGCTGCGGACAGATCATTTACGGAGGTATCTTTGCTTTCGGAACAGAACACACCATAGATGTAACCATCTTCATGTTTGGTGAGACGCATGTCATAGACATTGGTCTCTTCCGGGCAGGTGTCATCTAACAGAATGGGATAATCCCAGAAACGGAATCCATCGACACCGTTGTCACTCTCCGCCACACCAAAGAAAGACTTTCTGTCGTTGCCTTCGATACGGGCTACCAGATAATACTTGCCGTTTAATTCAATGGCTCCGGAATTCATGACCGCATTGATTCCCAGACGCTCCATGAAATAGGGATTGGTCTTGGGATTGAGATCATATCTCCAGGTCAGGGGAATATGTTCTCTGGTCAGAACCGGATATTCATAACGGTCGTAAATACCGTTGTAGAAATCGGACTTTACATTTTTACGGGAAAGCATTTTCTCCTGCTTCTCTTTCTCTATGTAATAACGCTCTAACATCTCTTCATAACCTCCATGCACATTCTGCCGTTATGGTAAGGGCACTTCCAAGGCTCCACGATAGGACGGCCGGGATAGGGATTTCCTTCCGGATCCACTTCCCAGAACCATTCGGAACCGGCTCTCTTATCGATCACATGATCCCGGATAAATGCCCATTCCTTCTCGGCTGCTTCCAGATATTCCTTCTTCTCCGGCTCTTTCTCATAGCCGTTTAAGAAACCGATCACAGTCTCTGCCTGTACCCACCAGACTCTGTGCACATTCACGACACCTCTGTCACATTCGTTTGCCAGAGAGTGTCCGTCGAATGCCACCTTATAGATCTGCGCAGTCAGATCTTTGGTGATGACATACATCTTCTGTGTCAGTTCCGGATCATCCAGCACCTGACAGCCTCTGTCGATCAGCCAGGCGGTCTCGATGTCGTGACCGTAGGAATGCAGATCCAGAATACTGTTATAATGCTTGTCAAAAAATACTTCCTGTCTGTGAAGCTTCGGATTATATATCTTCTCCGCGAAGAGATCCATGATCCACAAAAGGCGTCTTTTCACCTTCAGGTCACCGGATACCCGGTACAGCTCCGTATAAGCTTCAAATACATGAAGCAGGGTGTTCATGGTCTTGTCTGCCAGGACACCGTTCTCCGACAATTTCTCATTGGATTCCGGTTTAAAGTCTCTGGTGAATGCTTCCAGATATCCCACCTCATCCATACACGTAGTCTCAATCAAAGTAAACAGCTTTTTCGCCAGCTCCAGGGCTTCTGCGTCACCGCTTGCCTCATAATAGGAGGACAATGCATAAATGCAGAATGCCTGATTGTACGTATGCTTTGTAGTATCCTTCGGTGTTCCGTCGTAATTTAAGGACCAGTAGATTCCGCCGTATTCTTTGTCCAGACAATAGTCTTTCAGGAAAGCGTATCCATGCTTTGCCTCATCAAGCAGACTTTCGTCTTTTAACAGTGTATATGCATTGGAAAAAAACCAGGTGATCCTGCTGTTCAGGATACAGCCTTTTTCTGCTTTTTTATCCAGCTTCAGATCATAATCCAGATAGCCGTAATAGCCACCGAATTCGTCATCTCTCATGCCTTTCCAGAAGGGAATGATCCCCTCTGTCAGGTGGTTTTTAATTTCTTCCCGCATTTTCATTGTTTCTGTGTTCATTATGTTCCGCACTCTCCTTTGTATTAACCCTTGACAGCACCGGAGGTGATTCCACTGTAGATCTGTTTCTGACAGAGCAGGAATACGATCAGGGCAGGCAGCAGAGACATCAGTACACCTGCACAGATCAGATTGTATTTGCTTCCAAGAGGTCCGGTGAAAGTATACAGGGAGGTTGCAACCACACCGAGAGTCCTCTTGTCCTGCAGATACAGACTGGCGCAATAATACTCGTTATATACGCCTACTCCCTTAAGCACCATCGAAGTTACGATAGCGGGCTTCAGAAGCGGAAGAATGATCTTCCAGTAAATGGTAAAATAGGAGGCTCCGTCGATAAATGCGGATTCATCCAACGATACCGAAATGTTTTCCATGAACTGGATGAAGATGTAGATGGAGATAACATCCGTACCCATACTCATAATGATATAACCATACAGATGATTGATAAATCCAAGGTTACTCATGATCTGGTATACAGAGACCTGCATGGCAATTCCGGGAAGGAGAGTTGCAAACAGGAACAGACTGCGGACCAGTCCGTTGCCTGGGAACTTGAATCGGTTCAGTACATAAGCAAGCTGTGTTCCCACCAGGATGGATCCTAACAGTACAAATACCAGGATGATCGCTGAGTTCAGATATGCTCTGCCCATGTTGGCACGGTTAAAAGCGTCAATAAAGTTCTGGAAGTTCAGCCAGCTTTCCGGCAGGGTCATTACGTTAGTGCTCTGATATTCTGCGTCGGTCTTGAATGCTGTGATGACACAGGATACAATGGGCAAAAGTGCCACGAAGGAGAAGAATACCAGGCTGAAATACTTAATAACGATCCAGATGACAGCGCCTGCGCTGTAATGTTTGTGGTTGGTTTTCATCTTTGCCATCTTACACTGCCTCCTTCTTCCATCTTCTCTCTCTTCTGAGACGTTTTCTTCTGGTATATTCTTCATTGTCCGCATCAGAGCTTCTAAATACCAGTTTGAAGAAGAGCTTCTGCAAAATTGTTGCTGCAAAAATGATCAGTAACAATACCACAGCCATGGCAGATGCCAGACCTACCTGCTGGTTGGTATGTGCGATCTTATCCATCAATACGAAATACGTTGCGGTTCCGCCGCCACCCTTGGTGATAACGTAAGGAGGATCGAAAGCACTCAGGGAACCTGTGATAGACAGGATCACGTTCAGCGTAACGATGGTCTTAATGCTGGGTAAGATAATATGTATAAACTGTTGGAATTTATTGGCACCGTCCAGCTCTGCTGCCTCGTACATCTCGGAGTCCACGGACATGATGGCACCGATGAAGAGTACCATGTTGTTGCCGTAATAACGCCATACCGAGGAAGCCACCAGAGAGATATTGTTAACACTCTTGTCCTTCAGCCAGAACGGAAGACTTTCTAAGTTAAATCCACACCACTGTAATACCGTATCAAATACAAATCCTCTGGTGTAGAAAAATTTGAAGATAAATCCAATGGCAATACCACTGATCAGATAGGGGAAAAACATGAATCCCTTGAACATATTGCCAAACTTGGTCTTAAAGCTAAGGATCGTTGCCAGGTACAATGCAAGTGCCAGCTGCACCATTGCTCCTGCCATGTAATAAAGGCTCAGCTTCAAAGCGCTGAAGCATTCATCTTTCTTAAATACATCAATGTAGTTCCGAAATCCTACAAACTGTCTTTTGTCTACCGGGGTAGCATATTTCATTTTATAAAAACTGAATTTTACCATTTCTCCAAAAGGGAGATAGGTGAACACGAACAGCAAAAGCAGGGGAATGATCATGAAGGACAGTATGACGATGGTCTGTTGTCCGTTCCTGCTCTTTACCCATTTTTTCATGCTGAAGGGTTTTTTTGTTTTCTTCATTGTCTCTGCACTCATCGAAATACCTCCATACCCTTCTCTCTTAGATAAGAGGGAACCGGATAAAAGGTTCCCTCTTACTTCAGAAGATTAAGTTAGTCGCTTAATGTTTACTGCTTGATGAAATTACTGGATCTCGACGCCACAGCTCTCCTGTGCGGAAGTCCACTCTGCATTCCACTCGTCGATGATCTCATCATAGGTCTTGGAGCCATCTGCTGCACACTCTACCAGCTCCTGCAGCTTGGTCTCACCGTTATTGTTGATGTTAAGACCAGACTCAGCGTTCAGCTCATTTAACAGATCCTCTTCACCTTCGATCGCAGGATCATCCACTACGAAGTCGATACCCTTGAATGCTGCATAGAAGTCCGGTAATCTGGTATCCTTGATAGCAACGGGAAGTCCGCCACAATCATAGGAGAAACCTGATTCTTCTGCCATGAACTTTACGAAGCACAGAGCTGCTGCCTGATTATCTTCGGTGGTATTAGCATTGATACCAAAGCTGTAGTCAGGGCCTACGGAAGCTGCCTGCTTACCACTGGTCAGGGTAATGGGGAACGGCATATAAGCGATATCATCGCCGTGATCGCCGGCTTCCTTCATCTGAGGAACTGCCCAGGAGCCAAGAACCATGCATGCGATCTGACCATTGTTGATCATACCCTTACAGCCTTCCCAGTCGGTGGTGGAGTAGTCTTCCTCGGTAAGTCCTTCAGCAACTGCATCGTACATTACCTTGTATACATTGTAAGCGCCTGTTCCGTCGCCGGGATCAGCAAAAGGATTAGCAGTATGTAATAACTTCTGGTTCATGTAAGCGCTGTCGCCGGTAGCACTGCCACTGATAGCAGGATCCCACTGGCCGCCCATTGCCCAGCCAGCTGCGTAGTTGGTGTACAGAGGAATGATGGAGCTGTCATACTCTTTGATCTGCTTTAATGCTGCGATGAAATCTTCAGGAGTCTTAGGCATCTCAGTGATTCCTGCTGCTTCGAATACTGCCTTGTTATATACGATACCACCGTTAACACCTGCAGTGTAAGGAACACCGTATACAGTGCCTTCGTACATCTGATTGTAGTAGTTCAGCTGTCCGTCCATCTCGGTAGTAGTTCCAAGAGGAAGGAAGTATGTACTCAAGTCAGCCTTGTCAACTGCGGGGATCATCATAACATCGCCCCAGTCGCCGCCCTGCAGACGAAGCAGCGTATCACTTGCATAGTCGGTGATACCTTCAATATCAACAGTGATGTTGGGATACATCTCGTTGAATGCATCAATGTAAGTCTGGTAAGGAACTGCTGCGCCGTCCTCTAACAGGTCGGTACGGTTAGTCAGGACCTTAATGGTCGTGGTAATGTCGGTGTAATCCTCACCCAAAGTAAGCTCTGCGTAATTCAGACCGGTTGTCTCGTCTGCTTCCGTAGCAGCCACGGTGGAAGCCTCTGCTGTTGCAGGTGTGTTGCTTGCGGTGCTCTCAGCTGCACCGTTGTCTGTGCTTCCACATGCTACCATAGACAATGCCATGACAGATGCTGTGGAAAGAGCTAAAAACTTTTTCATCTTCATAATGAAATCCTCCTTAATATTGTTTGTTACATTTGATAGCGTTTACTGTTTTGTAACTTAATTTAATTATACATAATCATATTAATTAATCATCAACTATTCTTGTTTTTAATCTCTTATTCTTGCTATTTTCGTTATTATCTTCTATTTTCACAAGTTTTATTCCTATGTTTTGTATATATTATACAATTAAAACAATTGATTTGAGTTAAATTAGCTTATTTAATTAACTAATTTTTCTTTCTTTACATCCTTTGACATTGAAATAGCTTAAATAATGGTTTATAATGTATTTAAGCTTACTTCATTTTTTCAAAAAAGCATGTTTCTAATGTGAAAAACAAATTTTTCACATGAAGTTTTGTTCCTGCACAAGCTGCTAAAGCAGCCAAAGTTTGAAGCTTGCGGAAAGGCAAGGTTTTTGTATGAACATTTCCACCACTTTTCTTAACGCATTGAAGCACACTTCCTCCGATGTGGAGGGACAACGTTCCCCAGAGATCCTACTGGGACAGATCTACAAAGTATCCCTGGAAGACAAAGGCTTTTTACTGCCTCTGGCCGGTGGGGAATTCCGCCTGTTAAATCCCTTTTATTATGAATGGAACCCCTTTCCTTCTTATCTGCTGCTCTACACCTTAGAGGGTAGTGCTCTCCTTACCACCCGGGACAATGAGGTGATCCTGGATCACGAGCATCTGTTGTTCTTAGATTGCAGTCAGGGTTTCTCCCTCCGGCTGTTGCAGGGAAAGTGGCGCTTTCAGATGTTTTTCTTAAGTGGAAGGGAACTTTCTTCTTATTATAGCATATTTGAAGCTTATTTTACCTGTTGTTATCCGATTCCCATCGGTTCCTGTGTCTCACAGCGCATGCAGCAGCTAACAAAATTTCCCTTTACCCCGACCCCCGCAGAGCAGCTGCAGATTCATAGGGAGCTGACCGGCATGTTCACGGAGCTGGCATTGTCTGCCCTGTCCGTTTCCCGGGATGCGAAGCCCATTCCTGCTTATCTGCTGTCCATGAAAGCGGATTTTGAGGAAAACTATGCAGAAAATCACTCTTTGGAATACTTTGAGCAGGCTTTAGGCATCAGCCGCTACCGCCTGTGCCGGGAATTCTCCTCTGTTTTCCATATTTCTCCGCTCCAGTATCTTCAGGAGAAAAAAATAGAAGCAGCCATATCGCTGCTCCTATCTACGGATGATCCGATCCACGAGGTGGGGTCTATGGTAGGCATCGACAATACCAATCATTTCATCCACCTGTTCAAAAAGCACACTGGTGTCACACCCTTTGTCTACCGGCAGAACGCGCCGCAGTCTATACGTGAGACACACTGTCCTTCAGCACCAGGCGGCCTTCCACCACGGTGACTCCCCCTTTGAAATTATCACTGGTGATCTTCTTGATCATATTATGAATAGCTCTTCTCGCCATCTCCCCCATATCTACTTCATAAGTAGTAATACGGATATCACTGAGTCCGGGATACAGGTAGTTATCAAAACCTACCACGGAAATATCCTCCGGCACACGGTATCCGTTCTCTCTCAGCTTCTTGATGAGTAAGCTGGCGGTCAGATCGCAGTTGCATACGAATGCGGTAGGCATATCCTTCGGAAGCTGCAACATATTCACCGTATCGATCTTGCCGGTCTCAATATGACGGTCATCCAGCACCCATTCCTTCTTCTGTTCCAGTCCCAGCTCTAAAAGAGCCTTTTGATAACCGAAATATCGGTCCGTAATGCTCTCGGTGGCCAGCAGGGTTCCCACATAAGCGATCTTGCGGTGTCCCATCCGGTACAGATAATATGTCAGCTCATAGGTTCCGTAGTAGCTGTTGGAGATCACGGAATCACTGGCTTCTCTGCCGTTATAATAATCCAGATAGATCACAGGGGTCCCAGCTTCTGTATTCAAATGCTGCAGGTACTCATCCATCATTTTACCAATGACGATAATGCCATCCACCTTGCGTTCCTGTACCAGCTTCGGCAATCTGCCATTCTCTTCCTCTGCCATTCCGATGACCTCCAGCATGGTAAAGCATTCCTTTGCTGTGGCTCTGGTAGCTACCGACTGATACATCTGCCAGTAAAAGGACTCATATTTATCCAAAAATCTCTCAGAGATCAAAATGCCGATATTGTAGCTCTTCTGGTTCTGACTTTTTCTTGCCGCTGACGGCTGCTGATAACCCAGTTCTTCCGCAATACTGTGAATTTTTTCCCTTACTTCCTCACTGACGCCTTTTTGTCCGGACAGTGCTTTTGACACTGTTACCGTGCTGACCCCTACCCGTTCTGCGATATCTGCTAATTTTACTGCTTTTGCCATAATTTCGTACTCCTTATCGCTATTTTCACTTTCATCTCCGGTAAATCATCAACCCTACCTAAATCTTAGTAATCTGAAAATCTTATGTCAAGGCATGCTCCTGCCCAGTTTTACGCCTCAGTCAAATGGATCAGCCTGCTGCGGTAGTCACCCCACAAAGGTGCTATTAACATGCCGGCCTGCATCAGCACATCACCGCCGAGTACTTCTCCGGTCTCCTCTATGCGGTAGCGGTTTTCCGGTGACAACCCTTTCAGACGCACTCTTCTGCTGTGAAAATTCGGTCTTGATAATACCTGTACATAAGTTATCAGCGCTTCCTTTTTATCCTTGGAAGCTACCATGTAGCAGTCGTAGCTGCCGTTTTCTAAATATGACGCGATCCGCCAGTAATCTCCCCTGCGGATCAGATCGTTGTATTTGTGATACATAGCGGTCTGTGCAGGGATCTGCTGCCTGTCCTCCTCAGGAATCTTCGTGATATCAAGCTCGTAGCCGAAGGTACCCGCCAGTGCCACATGCCCCCTGGTCTCAAAAGGTGTCACTCTTCCCAAGGCGTGGTTGGGGCAATCCGATACATGGGCTCCCATAGTGGATAACGGATATAGCAACATCGTGCCTTCCTGAATCTTCAACCGTTCAATGGCATCCGTATCATCCGAGCACCAGATCTGCGGACTATAATACAGCATGCCCGGATCGAATCTCGCTCCACCACCGGAACAATTCTCTAAGAGCAGATGAGGAAATTCCGCAAGCAGTCTCTCCTGCAGTTCGTATACCCCCAACACATATCTGTGGTACAACTCTCCCTGACGATCCACAGGCAGTTCCACGCTGCCCAGATCCGACAGCTGACGGTTCATGTCCCATTTCACATATTCGATATTGGCGCTGTGCAGCACTGCCGCCACACTTTCAAAAGCATGATCTCTGACTTCCTTTCGGGACAGATCCAGTACATACTGATTCCGGCACAGGCTTCCTACACGGCCCGGAATGGAGATTACCCAGTCGGGATGCTCTCTGTACAGATCCGAATCCGGCGAGATCATCTCCGGTTCGAACCAGATACCGAACTTAAGTCCCATGGCATTTACCTGATCCACCAAAAGTTTCAGACCTCCCGGCAGCTTCTGCTCATTGACCTTCCAGTCACCCAGGCTCGTGCTGTCATCATTACGGTGTCCGAACCAACCATCGTCCATGACCAACATTTCGATCCCAAGCTTTGATGCCTGCTTTGCAATCTTTAATAATTTATCGGTGTTAAAATCAAAGTACGTAGCTTCCCAGTTATTGATCAGGATCGGACGCTTTTTATCCCGGTATTCTCCACGGATCAGATGCTCGCGGTACATATCATGATAATGATGTGTCATACCGCTAAGCCCCTCTGAAGAATAAGTCATTACTACTTCGGGTGCAGCAAAGCTTTCTCCCTGCTCCAGTTTCCATACAAAATTCTCCGGATGGATCCCCATAGTCATACGGATGGAGTCGAACTGTGACAGCTCTGCCTGTGCCAGGAAATTACCGGAATATACAAAATGCATGCCGTAGACTTCACCGGTATCCTGCGTTGCATTTTCTGACAGCAATGCAATAAACGGATGCTCCTGGTGGGAGGATTCTCCTCTGACAGACCCAACGCTCTGCTTACCATGCATCAGGCTTCTCCTTTCCATCTGACGTTCTCTCCCCCAGGAACCGTGCAAGGTAAGGATGTCATACTTTTCATCCGTGCAATCCAGATCCAGGCAGGCAGACATAACTTTTGTCAGATAAATCGGCTGTTCTGCTGTATTTTTCAGGATTACACTGCGGGTGATCACATCTACTTTTTCAAATGTAGTATAGATCAGTTCTGCCGTCAAACCGGTCGTCTGGTCCTCCAGGTGCAGGATCAGGGTGTCGCAATCCTCCTCTCCCGGAAAAGTAGAAGGCAGCCCGGGAAGCGCGGGCTTCCCCTTTACGATCTCATGGGAGACGTAATTTAGCTGCACTCCCACATGTCCTCCCACGGTCCGGATGGAGACAGCACTCTCTCTGTAGTCTCCTAACCCGTTCCCCGGATACTCCATAGGGAAAGAGTCCAGGAATGCCACACGCTCTCTGTTGTTCTGTGACGGGACGAAGGGTGCCTCCCCCGTACGCATTAAATATAACGGAGCCGGTGCATTTTCGGTATACTGCAATTTCTGCCCGTAATATACATGCCCCACAAAATTCTCCTCATCCACAACAGCCATGATGTAGCTGGTGTGTTCTGTATCCAGCCAGAAGGTTCTGTCCTGTTCTATGTATCTGATTGCCATACTTTTACCTCTTTCTTTCCGGAATAAAAATCTATCTAAAAATCAGCATCCGCTTTCCAAAAATCGTCATTTCCAAACTTCTCCGAGCGGCAAGTGCGCCCCTGTCTTTTATGCTTTCTGTTGATATATCTGTCACAAATGTAAAAAATCAAACGGTGCTTCCGCTTCTGCCTTCAAAAACTGCATCAGCATCAGTCCGCAGCGCATGGATACCCGCTCTTGTCTCAGGATCCGGAGTACCTCCTGTCTGTCCGCCAGGATCACCTGAATATCCTCAGTGTTCTCCATCTGCTGTCCCACCTGCTCTGTCACCGTGCCGAAGATCATACTGCCGCTCTCGTCCGTCAGCCCCTGCGCCAGGAAAAAGCCTCTGCGGAATGCCGGCTCCCCGCCTTCATATACCTTCAGTTCCCAACCGGTCTCCTCGATCATCTCCCGGCAGGCAGCCTCCGAAGCCGTCTCTCCCGGCTCGATCAATCCTGCTGGCAGTTCATAAAGATAATCGTCCATGGGGTAACGGTACTGCCGCACCAGTACCAGATGTTGTCCATCCTCCGTTACCGCATAGACCGCCATACCTTCGGGGCGCAGGCTATGAGTCTTATGTTTGATATTATCCTCACCATTGCGGGAAGCAAAATAATAGTGAAACGGCATGCCGTCCCGCCCCAGTGCATCGATATGATACAGATTTAAAAACGGATTGTCCGTCAGCTTTTCTATGCCCCGGTAATGTTTTTCATCCTTATTCCGCATTCAATATTTCCTCCAACAGCGCCACCGCCAGTTCCGGGTTTTTCATGCCATCCGCCAGTCCTACCGCTGCCGTGTGCTCATACCAGCCGGTCTTTTGCACCCAGGCATTATCTTCCAGCCAGATCCCTGCCACGATCGTCTCTCCCGTCATGGTATTTAACACTTTGATCTGCTGATCTTCATATCTGTCCAATAGCTCCTGAGGCAGATAATCCCTTAAATCCACCAGATAATCCGTGCCGCCCATGAGCTTCAAAAACTCTTCGTCAGAAAAAAACACATCCACCGACCGGGTCATGAACAATACCTGGATCGTGCTGAGATTCGTGGAATCCACGTCGGAATCCGAGTTCGGATCGATCCAGATCGTATAATTCAGGTTCACCACATCCCGTTTGGACATCACACCGTGTTCCCGCAGGAAATCCGTAAAATAATCCGGACCGGTGGCTTCGATGTGCTCTCCGTCCGTATTCACTGCCATGACTCCCATGACGAAACTTGTCTTGGTGGCAAAATGCACGATCAGGAAGATCAGAATGACGATTCCCGTTGTCACGCCTATGGTAACCCACAGATAATAGTCTATAAAATACTGCCATTTTTCAGAAGGAGACAGTTGTTTCCATTGTTCTTTCTGCCGGATACGGTCTTCCTTTTCCAAATTGCTGTCTCCCTTCTGTTTCTCAAATCTTCCATCTGATAACATCCTGCTTTTAGTACTATATCAATCTTTAGTATATCAAACTAATTTAATCTTGTATAGCAGACTTTTTAATATATTTTAGGCTTATTATTGTTAAAAATAAACAGAAAAGCCCTGCCATGCACTTAAATTGACATGACAGAGCTTTGTCTTTTCTATTTGTTCGATCAGATAAGAAGGGGAAATGCTTTAGCGATCCATCTCCGCAATGCGTCCGGTGGACTTATGCTCCTTGATGATCCCCTGGATCTCCTTCAGGTCAGTGCACAGCAGGTCACCGGGGATAGTGTTCTTAAGTGCACTGATGGCATTACCGTATTCCAGTGCCCGCTGGTATTCGCCGGGATGTGCCAACAGTCCGTACAGGACACCGGAGATATAGGCATCACCGCTTCCAATACGGTCTACGACTTCGATATCGGTGTAAGGCGCTTCTTCATAATAAGTATCGTCCTTGGCACTGTAAATGATAGAACCGAAGGTATGGCGCTTCGGGCTATGTACGATACGCTGTGTGGATGCCACGATGGAGATCGGATACTCCTCCGTGAAGCTCTTCATAATGCTCTTGGCATCGCCTTCCTTCAGGAAAGTCAGGCGTGCGGTGTCCTCGGAGCAGAAGAAGATATCTACATAAGGCAGAATGGATTCGATGCATTCCTTCGCCTCAGCACCGGTCCACAGATTGCCGCGGAAGTTCACATCGAAGGAGATGATGGCTCCCTGCGCCTTGAAACGCTTGATCATCTCAATGGCGGTTGCTCTCAGCTCGGGGCTCAGCGCCAGTGTAATACCACTGGTATGGAAGCAACGGGTATCGCTATACAGGCTGTCATCATAATCCGCAACACTCAGTTTATTGATAGAAGTATTCTTACGGTCATAGACGATACGGGGTTTTCTCGGATAAGCACCATTCTCATAATAGTACACGCCCAGTCTCGCATCCTTATCATCGTCGTATACCAGGTAGTCATCGCTGACGCCGCAGAGACGTACACGGTTCTTAATATATACACCCAGGTCATTGGCCGGGAGCTTGGAGATAATACCGCAGCGCAATCCGAGCATTGCCGCACCGGTGATGGCATTCAGTTCTGCACCTCCGGCCTGCTTGCTGAAGCTGTCGCCTCTGGTGATACGTTCGTTATCGGGCGGTGATAATCTCAGCATGATCTCTCCCAGGGAGAGCAGGTCAAATTCCTTTTTCTCAGTCAGTTCCATAATATAAACTCCCATCTGCATTTTTGCCAAATGTTGTATCGGAATCTCTCCGGTATTCCTCACAGTGCGCCGTTGAAACCCCTTACATTTTCTCTTTACATTTGTACTATAACACAAATATATGGCGTCGGTAAAGGTGCCAGACATAAATTAAAAATTTAACGAAAATACTGAATTTGCCGTCAATATCTGCTATAATCAATCTGTATTATCATTCTAAGAATTGAGGTATTTTTATGCATTCAAAATTCCTTTCCGATAGTAACACTTTTTACAGACGTTATTGTCCGGTTCTGATTCTGTTACTGGGAGCACTTCTGCGTCTGTTATACCTGTCCCGGGTGCCCGGTGGCCTACATCAGGATGAGGCTTTTGTCCTGCTGAACTCCTATGACCTTTTACACGAAGGCCGGGATTCCGCAGGCTATGCATTCCCCATCTATATGTCCAGCTGGGGAGACGGGCAGAGTGCCATGTACTCCTGGCTTCTCACTCCTCTCCTACTGTTGAACAAAGGGATTCCCACTACTTTTCTCGGAAGGCTTCCTCAGGCACTGGTAGGTATTCTAACGCTTTGGTGCGTCTATTGTCTGGTAAAGGAAATGTTCGGCCACACTGCGGGTCTCTGGGCCTTATTCGCCTTAAGCGTCTGTCCCTGGCACATCATGGCCTGTCGTTGGGCATTGGATGCCAATATGGCCCCCGGCTTTCTCATGTTCGGTCTGTACTTTTTCGTACGGGGCATGAATGACAACCGTTATCTGTTGCTCTCGGCACTTTTTTACGGTCTCTCCCTCTATTGCTACGCAGTGATCTGGCCGATGCTTCCCATCCTGCTGGCTCTGCAGGTATGTTACGGGATCCGCTATCATAAAATCCATTGCAACCGTTACAGCGTTCTGTCTGTTCTGCTCCTGTTTGTCCTGGCATTACCGTTGCTTTTATTTGTTCTGGTCAATCAGGGACTGTTGCCGGAGATTGCCTTACCCTGGATCACCATTCCCAAAACACAGGGGTATCGCGGCGGAGAGATTGCTTTTTCCCTAAGTTCTGTTTATGCGAATTTCAAAAACACAGCGCATTTATTGTTATTGCAGGATACCGGAAGTCCCTATGACTTTCTACTGCCCTGGGGATTATTTTACGATATCGGCCGCGTCTTTATCCTGATCGGAATCGGCTGTATGC
>ERZ1023666.293-NODE-293-length-22623-cov-24.924761_pt1 | contig 22623 bp, 16 predicted proteins | sample MGYA00380341_ERZ1023666 | MGnify/ENA primary metagenome ERZ1023666 (study PRJEB33179, sample SAMN07448983) | human gut metagenome | biome: Human-gut; feature: Human associated habitat; material: Faeces | host: Homo sapiens | place: India: Bhopal | collected...
CACAAGTGATAAATTTTTTCTCTTTAGCCATTTTACTTTTAGATAAAATATTAAATATGTTTTGTATAAATTCTCGTTTCTTTATTTCTTTGAGTACAGGAATTCTACCCATAGTACAAGAATCCTATTCTTTAGTATAGGAATCCCAGCAGCCACAAAGGAATCTTGTTGTCCTTTCCCACCTCCGTATTATAGCGGGCATAGATGGTGTCTGGATTGCTTCGAATCTTGTTGGTGGCTTGGGCGTCGCAGATTCTGAACTTCCTGTTGCCGTCTACCGTGTAGAAGTGATCCTTACCTCCCTGGTGCACCTTGTGGTCTTTCCAGAGCGAGTTGACGAAGAATGTTTCCATCACCTCCTGTGTATCTATCTGGATAGGATAGATGGCGTACATGAGGTTCGGGTTGTGCATCATCACTTTGGATGGCTTTTTCGGGAAATCCTGACCTTCTGGATAAATCATGTTGATGAGTCGGGCGTCTGCCAGATACTTGATGTAGTTCATTACCGTGGCACGACTGGTATTGATACTGTCTGCAAGCTGGCTCACATTTGGCGCCTTGGCTCCTTCCACTGCCAGCTGATAGAAGAGTGACTTGATCTTCGGCAGGTACTTCAGTTCAATCTGCTTGATGAGGAGGATATCAACCTCGGTCATCATATTCATCGTCTTTAGTAGATTCTCTGTAAAGTTACGCTGTTCCAGGAAGAATGGATAGAAACCATGGTGCAGATAGTCCTGGAAATATTTCATCGGACTTACCTTTGGCAGAATCTGCTTGATGATGTGCTCATGATTGCGCAGGATGTCGTCAAGTTCGTATGCCTTGAAGTTGTTGCCCGTCTGCAAGTTGATAAACTCGCGGAACGAGAAGCCGCGCAGGTTGTAGCTTTTCACGATGCCGTTCAGCTCAGGGTTCTCTTCCTTCAGTCGCATCACGCTTGAACCGGTGAATACGATTTTCAGTTCCGGATACAGGTCGTAGCACTTACGGAGCTCCTTGCTCCAGTCCTGCTGCTTGAACACCTGGTCGATGAGCAATGTTCTGCCACCTTGTTTCACGAAGTCGCCGGCAAAGTCGGCGATTCCTCTACTCTGGAAATAGAAGTTGTTCATATTCACAAACAGGCACTTTCGATCGTGAGGTCCAAAGTGCTCCTTGGCATACTGCAATAGGAATGTCGACTTGCCGACACCTCGTGTGCCCTTGATTCCAATCAATCGGTCGTTCCAATCGATTTCATCCATCAAGGTGCGTCTCACTGGGGCATCTGTATGCTCTACGAGATATGTATGTGTTCTGAAGAATGCTTCTTCCATGCGTTTAATATTGATTCAATTTTGTTTTTACGATGCAAAGGTAATAATATATTTTAAATTTGCAAACTCTAGATAGCAAAAACTAACTTTTTTTTCATTATTTAGCACTTTTCTACGTAAAACCGCCCTTATTTTGCCATTTTTCCCTCTTTATTTTGTAACTTTGCAGCATGAAACTACATATCTTCAATCCGGAACACGATTTGGCCTTGGCCGCAAATTTGCAGCAGTTCACCGCACCTCATGCAGGAAGACAGTTGCGAAGCGACCTGGCGTTTATTCCTGCCTTGTGGGCAGATCAGGGTGATTGGGTGCTTGTTGATGACATCGACAATGCACTCGACAAGGTGCGCCATTTGGGGGAGCATCTTGCAGAAAAAGTTGAGTTTATAACCAAAGTTCAGTTGGAACATGCGCTTAAGACGGAGTTTCTTGACAGCATTCATCCCTGGGGATGGAACTTGAGTCTGAAACATGAGCTGGAGCGAATGGGCGTGCCCGACATCATGTTGCCTACCGACGATACATTAAATAAGGTACGCACGATAAGCAGCAGGCAATGGGCTGCCCAGCATCTGCAGCAGGGCGTAGTATATGCTGATTCTTATGAGAAGGTGAAGGCGTTGGTGCTGCAGCAGGGCAAGGCTGTGGTCAAGGCTCCCTGGAGCAGCAGCGGCAGGGGCGTGAAGTATGTGGCTGCCGATGAATTCAGAACAGCTGGCGAATATCCTGCCTTTGAACGCTGGACCCGCAACATCATTGCGCAACAGGGTGGCGTTACCGTGGAGCCTTATTATAATAAGGTGAAAGACTTCGGCATGGAGTTCGAAATGCGTGACGGCAAGGTGAACTATCTGGGACTCTCGTTGTTTGATACCATCAAGAATGCTTATTCCGGTAATCTGCTCTGCTCGGAAGAGGAAAAACTGAATATCTTGAAGCAATACGTGAGTGAGGAGACTCTTTCTGCTGCACGTCAAAGAATTATGGATGTTATGGAGCCTGCACTGAAGGATGTCTATAGCGGACCTTTTGGCGTGGATATGATGATAGCTTCAAAGGATGGTCAGCTGGAACTGGTTTCATGCATAGAACTGAATCTTCGCAGAACGATGGGTCATGTGGCTCTTGATTTGGCAAAGATAGCCAATCCGCAGAGTCTGATGCGTGTGGAGTTTGACGGCAACAGATATCATCTGCGTGTGATGCCAGGCAAGCAGGCTGTTTATGGGACTTCGGACAAGCAGGCTGTTAATGAGTCTTAAATTAGAACTATCTGATGCAAGAAATCGTCGAAACTTGCATTTCATAGACAGATTATCAACAAATATGAATGATTATGAAGAAGAGTAATTTTAGCAAAATGGCCTCTGCTGCCCTCATGATGACGGCTGCAATGGCAATGACTTCCTGCGCTAGCAGCAAGAAGATAAATGGCGATTCTAATGCAAGCAAGAGTAACGATATGGGCAAGAATGAAGAGGACTTGGACAATAGTTATCTGGTTCTTTCTGATTCCCAGCGAGAGATTATCCATAAGAACAATGCTTTCGCCCTTCGTCTTTTCGATAAAATCTCTGGCCATTCTTCACAGGTGGTTTCTCCTATGAGTGTGGCTTATCTGATGGGTATGTTGGCGAACGGTGCTGACGGAAACACTCAGCAGGAGATATTGAAAGCCATTGGATGCGAAGGTGTTGGCGTGGATGAGTTAAATGAAACCTATAAGGCTATTCTTCAAACGGCAGGTAGTCTTGATAAGCAGACCAAGGTGGAGATTGCCAATTTCATCGCTGTCAACAAGAGCTTCTCTGTGAACAGTGCATTCAGCAAGAAGGTAGGCGACAATTATCAGGCTGCCATCGAGAGCCTTGACTTCACATCGGGTAAAACCACCAATCGTATCAATGGCTGGTGCAAGGAGAAGACCCATGGCATGATTCCGCAGCTTATCAGCCAGGTGGATCCTCAGGCTGTTTCTTATCTGATGAATGCCATCTTCTTCAACGGCACATGGCAGTCGAAGTTTGATGCACGCAATACAAAGGAGGTCAACTTCCGTGGTTACACCCGTGATATTCAGAAAGTGCAGATGATGCATCAGGTCAAGAAGTTCTTTTATTCAGAGAATGATACCTTCAAGGCCATCGACCTTCCTTACGGCAACGGTACCTATCGCATGATGGTGCTTCTTCCTAACGAGGGCAAGAGCATCCAGGACATGATGAAGGGATTGGATGCTGATAAGATTACGAATCTGGGAAACAACATGGAGGAATGCATGGTGAGCCTGAAGCTGCCAAAGTTCACCATCGAGCAGGAGTTGTCGCTTAATGATATCATCAGCGGCTTGGGTGCGCCTTCCATGTTCAATCCCAACGAGGCAAACTTCACCCATTTTGCCAATGGTCCTTTCTTTGTAAGCAAGATGCTGCAGAAGGCTAAGATTGAAGTAAGCGAGCGTGGAACCAAGGCGGCTGCCGTAACTGCTGCCGTTATGCTCACATCGATGGCTCCTATGGAGATACGCAATGTAGAGTTTCATGCCGACCATCCGTTCGTCTATATGATTCAGGACACACAGAGTGGTGGTATCCTCTTTATGGGCCAATATTGCGGAACACACTAATTTCCTGGATTAACTATACAAAAAGAAATCCCTTAGACTTGATATGAAGCCTAAGGGATTTCTTGTTTTTAACCGAATTTCTCGATTTTTTTTATCCGAATTTCTCGACGAACTCATCTTCTGTAATGATAGGGATGTTGAGCTCATGCGCTTTCTTGTTCTTGGAACTTTGAGAGGCAGCATCGTTGTTAATCAGGAAATTAGTACTCTTGCTCACGCTTCCCGTCACCTTGCCGCCTTGGCTCTCTATGTAAGCCTTCAGCTCGTTGCGGTTCTTATAATGATGTACATCGCCGGTTATAACGAAGGTCAGACCGTCGCAGGCGCTTCCTTTCTCTACCGGTTCCTGTTCTACGATTTCCAGCTCTTTCATCAATTTCTGTACATGGGAGAAGTTGGTGTCGTCCTTGAACCAGCCAATGAACTTGGCGCTCTTTTCTGGTCCGATGCCGTCGATGCTGGCAAACTCATCGTCAAACATACAGAGGCGGGCAGTCTCTATCAGTTCTTTTACCGGATAACGCTCGATGAGCTTCTTGGCCACATCGCCTCCGCAGAGAGGAATGTTGAGGGCATAGAGCAGATGGCGACCATCTGTCTGGCGACTCTTTCTTACGCTTTCCAGCATGTTGGTAACGCTCTTCTTTCCAAAACCATCCCAGGCTGCTATCTCGTAGGCATAGTTGTTGAGGTGATAGAAGTCAGCGTATTCGCTGATCAGTCCTTCGTTTACCAGCTTCCAGATGGTCTGTTCTGAGATTCCTTCTATATTGAGACCTTCCTTGCTCACGAATCTGGCAAACTTCTTAATCTGCTTGGCTGCACAGTGAGGATTGCTGCAATGCAGGGTCTTTGTTCCGCTCTCGCTTTCCTTGACGGTAGCCTCGGCATGGCAGACAGGGCATTTGGTTGGAATCTCGAAGATGCCCATCGGTTCCGTTACATTGATAACCTTCGGGATAATCTTGTTTGCCTTGATAACCTGCAGTTTGCTTCCCTTGCCGCCGATGCCCAGTCGTTCGCATTCGCTTACGTTGCAGAGTGAGGCACGCTTAACGGTGGTTCCTTCCAGTTCTACCGGTTTGAATACTGCCACCGGAGTGATGGTGTTGGCTGCGCACGACCATTCTATGTGGTCCAGTTCTGTATCTGCATGTTCATCCTGCCATTTGAAGGCGTATCCAGCTCTTGTGGCATGGTGCCCGGTTACGGAACCGGTTGCTGCGTAAGCTGTATCATCGTAGCAGATAACGAGTCCATCCACAGGATAAGGGTTGGTCTTGTCGGTCACCTTTTGGGTGAAGCGGTCGATTTCTGCCTGGATGCTTGCTTCGTCAGGATGTTCGATTCGGGTTCTTTCCACCGGTTTGAAGCCTAAATCCTGCAGCATCTGCATGCGTTCTCCCCACGAATTGATTTCCTGCTCGGTGTAAACCAGGGTGAAGGGAATCCATTGGATATGGCGCTGCTTTACTTCCTCGGCGTCCTTCAGTGAAAGCGAACCGGAAGCAAGGTTTCTCGGATTGGCATAATCGCCTTCGCTCTCGATGATAAACTGCTCGAAGTCAGTATACGAGATAACGGCTTCGCCACGAATCACGAGATGGCCTTTCTCCTTGATGGTTTTAGGAATACCGCTGATGGCAGATGCCAGATGAGTGATGTTGGTTCCGATATGTCCGTTGCCACGGGTTACAATCTTCGAAAGCTTTCCGTTGTCGTAGGTTACTACAAGGGTAAGACCATCCAGTTTCCAGGAAATCCAGATAGGGCGGTCTTCAGCCCATTTCACCAGGTCGCTCACCAGTTTGGTCTTGGCAAGTGATAGGGCGGCAAATTCGTGTTCTTCCTTCTTGCCCACGATGGTGTCTTCTGAAACCTTGTTGGTAGGAGAGTCGGGCAGCACTTCACCGGTTTCCTCCTCCAGTTTCTTGAGTTGGTCGAACTTGGCGTCCCACTCATAGTCGGTCATCAGTTCCCCTTTGCCGTTATAATAAACGTCAGAAGCCTGGTTGAGTTGTTCAACCAAGCTTCTCATCAATATCATTTTATCTTCCATTGAGTCTTAATAAATTTGCGGTTGTATGGTAAGCTTCTCAAAAGCGAAGCGCATGCCGCGGTTGCCATAGTTGATTCTGCCGCAGATGCTGAATCCCATGCTTGAAAGCAGGCCAATCATCGGCAGGTTGTCGAAATTGGTATCCACCTTGATGCTTGGCACCTTTTCTACTTCGCAGAGACTGTTCACCTTATTAATAAATATACGTGCGAATCCTTCTCGTTGGTATTTAGGGAGAGTGGCGAAGCGATGAATTACATAGTAGTCGCCAGTGGTAAGCCATTTGCCGTCGATGAAATCGTACTGAGGTTCTCCATTGAGAATGACTGCTCCATAGACGGCTATTTCGCCATCCACAGTGAGTACGTAGGCATTGCCATTGTTGATATCTTCTTTTATGTCGTGTTCGGCAGGATAGTCGCTGGTCCATTGGTGGCGGCCAGAGGCAATCATGGAGCGACGAGCTTGGTCGATGATATTCCAGCAAGCCTCAAAGTCCTTGATATATGCAGGTCGAAAATCGGTCTTCATTTCTTTATACATTCGCTAATTATTATTAATCGGGTGCAAATTTAACAAAAAAAAACGAATTAAAAGTATAAACGGAGAAAAAACTGCAAAAATACTGCAATTTTTCCTCCGTTTTCTATCTTAAGTCAAGAAAAAGTCTCATTTTATAGACTTTTTTCTGCATTTTCATTCATCTTTCTTCAAGGTCATATCTTCCCTTCAAGTACATTAGAGTGCCAGACATTTGTCGAGTTCTGCAATGATGGCATCCTTCTGTTCCTTGATGTGCTGACCGATGAAGACGAGTTTGATCATGCGGTCGCCATACTCCTCATCCCATTCCTTTTCAAGCTGAGGATTGTTCTTGCGGAGTTCGGCAAGCTGGTCGGCTGGCATGGTGGCAAGCCACTGTCCTGCCTGCTTCACGGTCTTCTGCTGTCCTGCCTGCTCAAATACGTAGCACATGTCGCGTTCGTCTGCGAAATAGCAGATACCCTTGGCGCGAACCACGTCGCGAGGCCACTTTCTTGCTACGAACTCATCGAAGAGTGACAGGTCGAATGGCTTGCGGCGATAATAAACGAATGTTCCGATGCCGTATTCCTCCACCTCGCCGCCTTCGTGGTCGTGGTCATGGTCGTGATGGTGGTGGTGATGTCCATGTTCATCATGTTCATCATGCTCATGATGGTGATGATGCTCGTGCTCGTCTTCATCGTGATGATGGTGCTCGTGCTCATCCTCTTCTTCTTCGTTTTCGCCGTTTCTTTCGGCCTCAATCTCCTGAATCCAGCCGGCAGAGGTTGCTACGGTCTGCCAATCAAACTTATGGGTATTGACGATGAGGTCGAGGTCTACATCTCCGTAGTTGCACTCAAAGATTTCTGCCTTAGGCTGGATGGCGCGGATAATCTGCTTCAGATGCTCCAACTCCTTAGGCTCTACTTCTGCCGCCTTGTTCAGCAGGATGATGTTGCAGAACTCCATCTGCTGGATAACGAGTGACGCCAGATCTTCCTCGTCGATATCCTGCTTCATCAGGTCGGAACCATTGGCAAATTCATCCTTCATGCGGAGGGCATCTACCACGGTAACGATGCTGTCGAGGCGCAGGATCCCGTTCTTGATGTATTGAGGACCGAGGGATGGGATGGAGCAGATGGTCTGCGCGATTGGAGCAGGTTCGCAGATACCGCTTGCCTCAATCACGATATAGTCGAAGCGCTTCATGTCTACGATTTCCTTCAACTGCTCTACGAGGTCCATCTTCAGGGTGCAGCAGATGCAACCGTTCTGCAGGGAAACGAGCGAATCGTCTTTCTGACCTACCACGCCACCTTTCTCTATCAGTGCCGCATCAATGTTCACCTCGCCGATATCATTTACGATGACAGCGAACTTGATACCTTTCTTATTTGCCAAAATCTTGTTGAGCAGGGTTGTCTTGCCGCTGCCCAGATAGCCTGTCAAAAGCAGGACTGGAACTTCTTTTGTGTTCATACTTATATTATTTGTTGATATTTTCAATGCAGTTTATTTACTCCATGCATGTCATTGTCTCCATGCATGTCATTTTCTGATTAAAATGACGAAAGCGAGGTAGCAAATAATATGCCATCCTCGCTTCCGATATGTTTGTTTTAATATTATTTACGATACTGATCCAAACCCTTGTTCAGGAAATCGAGATAAGCACTTACGTCTTCCTTGAAGCCGAACGAACCGGTAAGAGGGTTTCCCTCGTTGTCTACAGCTACGTAGAAAGGCTGGGCATTGGCGCCAAACTTGCTTGCCTGCAAGTAGCTCCACTTGTCACCGATGGTGCGAAGGGTGCGCTTCTCGCCGTTAAACTCTACTTCCATTGGCTGTGGCAATGGAGTCTTGTCGTCTACATAGAGTGAAATGAGCACGTAGTCTTTTGTCAGTTTGTCAGCCACAGATGGGTCTGTCCATACGGAAGCCTCCATCTTGCGGCAGTTCACGCAACCGAAACCGGTGAAGTCGATGAGCACAGGCTTGCCTGCTGCTTTGGCTGCGGCCATACCCGTCTCGTAGTCCTTGTACTCAGATTCCACGGTCTTGTTGTTGAGGTTGAAGTCCTGGGTATTAATAGGTGGAGCGAAAGCGCTGACAGCCTTGCATGGTGCACCCCAGAGACCTGGAATCATATATACTGAGAATGCCAGAGAGCAGAGACCCAGCATGATGCAAGCCACTGGCATTGGCTTGTTGATGTCACCACCGATGGCGTCTACCTGGAACTTGAGCTTACCGATGAGATAGAGACCCAAGAGACCGAAGATGACAATCCAGAGTGAGAGGAACACCTCGCGGTCCATAATGTGCCAGCCGTAAGCCAGGTCGGCAACGCTCAGGAACTTCAGAGAGAAGGCGAGCTCAATGAAGCCAAGCACAATCTTGATGGTCTCCATCCATGAACCTGACTTTGGAGCCGACTTCAACCAGGATGGGAAGAGGGCGAAGAGGGTAAATGGAAGGGCGAGAGCCAGGGCGAAACCAAACATGCCCACGGTAGGAGCGAGCCAGTCGCCGGATGTTACCGTCTGAACCAGCAGCAATCCGATGATAGGAGCGGTGCAGGAGAAGCTGACCAGTACGAGGGTGAATGCCATCAGGAAGATGGAAATCAGACCTGTGGTGCTGGAAGCCTTGCTGTCTACGGCATTTCCCCAACTGTCTGGCAACTTGATTTCGAACCATCCGAAGAAGGAGAATGCAAATATAGCCAGGAGCAGGAAGAGAATGATGTTGAAAACAGCACTTGTACTCAAGGCATTCAGGGTGCTAGGGCCTGCAATGGCTGTTACCGCAAGACCGAGAACCAGATAGATGATCACGATGCTCAATCCGTAGGTAATAGCATCACGGATACCCTTCTTCTTGTCGTTCTTGGCACGTTTCAGGAAGAAGCTTACGGTCATTGGGATGATAGGCCAGATGCAAGGCATCACGAGGGCGAGCAAACCGCCTACGAATCCGATGATGAAGATATATAGGATGCCGTGGCTTGCGATATCGTTGTTGCCGCCGAATGCCTGCAACTCCTTCACCACAGGTTTCCACCATGCCTTTGCATCATCGCTATCTACGGCTACAGAAAAGGCAGGGTCGATAGTGGCTGTACTGTCCACTTTCTCTGCATTGGCAAGATTTGCCAGGGAGTCGGCCTGTGCCTTAGCCAGTGCTGCTGCGTCAACCTTGTTGCCGTCTACAGCATTTTCTTTTGCAGCCTCCTTGCCATCTACGGCAGGAGAAGTGCCGCTCTTCTTGATGCTAGCCTCGCTTGGTGGCAGACAGTTCTGCTCGCTGCAGGCACCATATTCCAAGTATGCATCAATGACATACGTTGGCTTGGTGAACTTGATCTTCTGAACAAAGGTAGCACTTCCTTCGAAGTAGCGCAACTTCATCTCGAAGAGCGGGTCGAAGGTGGAAATCTCTTTTCCCTTTGCCTTTAACTTGCCAACCGGTTCAGCACCTTCCATCTTGTTGACGTTGAAACTAGCGGAGATTGGACCATCTGCACCAAGGCCAGTAGAATAGACATGCCATCCTGGATGAATCTTACAACTAAATACGATTTCTGCCTCCGCTGACCCGTTGGTCTTCAAAGTGCTGGTCACCTTCACGGGGTTCAGCATTTGAGCGTTGGCCAATACTACTGCCAGGAGTAGTTGGAAAATTAATAATACTTTTTTCATGTTATCATAATGTAATTTTGATGCAAAGTTACGAAAATTTAAAGTAATAACGTTCGTCTTCGTGCTTTTGGGTACTACCTTTTATTTTTTTTAAGAAATTATATGGCGTTTTACGATAATTTCTTTGGAATTTCACAGTAAAACTCGTAACTTTGCAGGCGGAATGAACAAGAGAACCTTATACATATTCAGTCTTTGGATTGCCACCATCACGGTGTTGCTATCCACGGTGGTGAGCCATCATCACCACATGGACCGTATCTGTATGGTTCAGGAAGAATGCCAGGAAGATGGCAACATCAACGATGAGCATACTGAGCATCATGACCAGGATTCGAATACCGACCGTGGCAACTGCCGTGTGCATCAGATGCACCATTTTGTCACCAATGCCAAGGTGGTGAAGGGCATCCGCAAGTTGCTGGTAGATGAGAGCCATCAGTTTGTAGTCCTGTCTTGTTCTTCTCTTTTAATCCTCCCTCGTCTCTCACTCATTTCTGTGAGATGGCAGCATGTGGCAGCTTCTCCTCTTGCTGAGGAACTGTCGGCTGGCTATAGCAGGCGGGGACCTCCTTCTATTTTATGATTTTATTCAAGTTTGCCACTTGGTTGCAAAAATCGGTTTGAAGATTCGAATGCAACTGAGTTGCAAGGATTTTTGTGTACTTTTGCCAGCGGATTCATGATAAGATCCGTTGTGTGAAATTGTAGTGTAGAATTATAAAATAGAAGGAAAAAACAAACATGAAAAGAATTATTTTAATAGTCGCCGTTACGGCGATTGCCTGGGCTGGCTTCGCTTTCTTTGCGAAACAGACCGGTTCTGAGGCTCATGCGCATGAGGAACATGAGCATGAAGAAGTTGATTTTGATCATATTCCGTTGACAGCCAAGCAGGTCAGCACCGTGGATTTGAAGATGGGCGAGGCTGTGGAGCGTGAGATGGATGCCACCATTGATGCGAAGGGTTCGCTCGTACTGCGTGCACAGGCAATGGGCGATGTGGCTTCGCTCATGGGAGGCATCGTGAAAAGCATTTCCGTAAAGGAAGGACAGTATGTTCACAGGGGACAGGTGGTTGCCACTGTTGAGAATACAGATGTGGTGAGTCTGCAGCGTGAGTATTATTCTGCAGCCAAGGAGTGTGAACTTGCCCGAATTGATATGGAGCGTCAGAAGCTGCTTGCTCATAATGGCGCCGGCATCAAGCGCACCCTGCAGCAGGCTCAGAAAGATTACCATGTGGCTCATGCCAACATGTTGGGCATTGGTCGCCAGTTGGCGCAGATGGGCATTTCTATTGCCGCTGTAGCCAAAGGCAAGTTTACCACAGCGTTCCCTTTGCGTGCGCCTATCTCTGGCGTCGTGAGCGAGATGACTGCCAGTCTGGGCAGTTATGCTGATATGCAGACTCCTCTGATGAAGATTAGAAACACCCAGGCGGTGGAATGCGACCTCAATGTCTTCGAGAAGGATTTGGCGAAGATCAAGGTGGGCAATCGTGTGATCCTGAACCTGACCAATCAGCCTGGCGTAAAACTTTCAGGAACCGTTTATGGCATGAACCAATACTTTAACGATAACTCGAAAGCCGTTGCAGTTCACGTAAAGTTGGATGCTGCAAGTGTGAAGAGTTATCTGCATTCTTCATCAGGCAACACCCATGGCGGAAAGCTTTTCGCAGGTATGTATGTAAGCGGAAAGATAGCCACTGGCAGCCAGCAGTGTCTCGCTTTGCCATCCCAGGCTATCGTGAACAGCGATGGAAAGCAGTATGTCTTCGCCCTCAATGGAGCTCCCAGCAAGGGTAACTACAGCTTCTCCCGCCATGAGGTAACTACGGGTTCATCTGATGGTAAATATACAGAGGTGAAGCTATGCGACCATCTACTCAAAGGCAAGGATGGGGCTGCCGGCAAGAAAATAGTAACCGAGAACGCTTATTATCTGGCTTCGCTTACAGGCGAACATGGTGAACATGCGCATTAAGAAAGGGTAGCTTATGTTTCAGAAACTTATTACTTATTCCATTCGCCATAAACTGGTGATTGGAGTACTTTCTATAGCCCTGGCGATATGGGGTGTCTGGTCGCTGGTGCATCTTCCATTCGATTCCACTCCAGATATTACCGATAATCAGGTGCAGGTCATCACGCAGGCTCCTTCGCTGGGAGCCCAGGAGGTGGAGCAATACGTAACCACTCCTGTAGAGATGGCGCTTGCCAATATCCCCCGCATTCAGGAACGCCGAAGCATTTCAAGAAGCGGACTCTCGGTTATTACGCTTGTCTTCGACGATGCCGCCGATATCTATTGGGCACGTTCGCAGGTGAGTCAGGTAGTGGAACAGTTGGAGAAAGAACTGCCAAAGAACACCGAAACCGAGATGGGACCTATCGCCACCGGATTGGGCGAAATCTACCACTATACCATTCGTGCCAAGGAGGGATACGAGCATAAATACTCGCTCACCCAGCTCAGAACCATGCAGGACTGGATTGTGCGCAAACAGCTTTCCGGAACCCCGGGCGTTGCTGAGGTAAGCGGTTGGGGCGGCTATGTCAAGCAGTATGAGGTGGCTATCAATACCGACCAGCTGAACGCCAGCGGGGTTTCCGTAAGCGAGGTATTTGATGCCTTGCAGCGCAACAATGCCAATACGGGCGGCAGCTACATTGAGCAGAATTCCAATCAGTATTACATCCGTGGCATCGGTGTGGTGAAGAATCTGGAGGATGTTGCCAACATCACGGTGAAGACGGTGGATGGAACGCCAGTCAAGGTGGGCGACGTGGCAAAGGTTCAGTTGGGGCATGCCACCCGTTTCGGAGCCGTTACCCGCAATGGTGAAGGCGAGGTGGTGGCAGGTATCGCCATCATGCTCAAGGGCGAGAACTTCCAGAAGGTAATCAAAAACGTGAAGGAGCGAATCAGTCAGATTCAGAAATCATTGCCCGAAGGTGTGGTCATCGAACCGTTTATCGACCGTACCAACCTGGTGGATAGAGTAGAGGGCACCATCGCCCGCAACCTCATCGAAGGTGGACTCATCGTTATCTTCGTGCTTGTCATCTTTCTGGGCAACTGGCGTGCAGGACTGGTGGTGGCGAGTGTCATTCCGCTCAGTATGCTCTTTGCCTTTGGCATGATGAAGACCTTCGGCATCGATGGCAATCTGATGTCATTGGGAGCCATCGACTTCGGTATGATTGTCGATTCCGCCGTCATCATCGTCGAGGCGGTGGTTACACATATTAATACAGGTCATTTCTCGCAGCCCGAGGTGCGTGCGGCCTATCTTGCCCAATGCCAGAAGGAAGGAAATGCGGTTCCTTTCGCCCTGACCCAGAAGCAGATGGACGAGGAGGTTCACTTCTCGGCTTCCCGCATCCGCCAGAGTGCAGCCTTCGGCGAAATCATCATCATGATTGTATACATTCCGCTGATGACCCTGGTGGGCATCGAAGGCAAGATGTTCCGTCCGATGGCACTCACCGTGTTCTTCGCCATCCTCGGTGCCTTCATCCTGTCGCTCACCTATGTGCCGATGACAAGTTCGCTCCTGTTGAGCCGCAAGGTGCACCACAGAAAGACTTTCTCTGATAAGATGATAGAGAAGTTGCAGGGCTGGTATCGTCCTATCCTCGATTGGGTGCTTGCCCGCAACAGGGATGTCATCACGGGTGCCGTAGCTCTGTTCTGTGTCAGCGTGGTGGGCTTCAAGTATCTCGGAGGCGAGTTTATCCCGAGTCTGGAAGAAGGCGATTTCGCTGTGGAAATGAGTATGTCGCAGGGAACGTCGCTCTCGCAGATGGTGGAGAGCTGCAGCAAGGCTGAAAAACTGCTCAAGAAGGAATATCCGGAAATCAAGCAGGTGGTGAGCCGCATCGGAAGCGCCGAGATTCCTACCGACCCGATGCCTGTGGAACGTGCCGACATCATGATAGCCCTGAAGCCGAAGGCAGAATGGACCTCTGCCAAGACGACTCCCGAACTGATGGAGAAGATGGAGGAAACCCTCAGCGCCATTCCTGGTCTGGAGGCAGAGATTTCCCAGCCTATTCAGATGCGCAACAACGAGTTGCTTACGGGTATCAAGCAGGATGTGGCTATCAAGATTTTTGGTGACGACCTCGATGTGCTTACCCAGCAGGCAGGAAAGGTGAAGAAGATGATAGAAGGCGTGCCGGGCGTGAGTGGCATCTTTGTAGAAGAAGTTGCCGGCTTGCCTCAAATCCAGGTAAGATACAACCACGAGAAGATGGCGGCTTACGGTATCAGCGTGGATGATATCAGCAGTATTCTGGAGACTACCTTTGCCGGTGCCGTGGCTGGTTCCGTCTACGAGGGCGACAAGAAGTTTGACATCGTGCTCCGCATGGATCCTTCGCAGCGCAATGTAGAGCAGCTTGAACAGTTGAGTATTCCGCTGAAGGATGGCACGAATATTCCGCTTTCGCAAGTAGCGGATATCGATAATTCGCCTGCTCCGGCACAGGTGTCGCATGAGAATGGTGCCCGGCGCATCTACGTGGGCTTCAATGTGAAGGGGCGTGATGTGCAAAGCACGGTGGAGGATATCCAGAAGATTCTCGACGAAAAGCTGAAACTTCCAGAAGGCTACTATTATAATTATGGTGGTGAGTTTGAGAATCTGCAGAGTGCCAGCAGCCGACTGATGGTGGTGATTCCGATAGCGCTGGTCATCATCCTGCTGCTGCTCTATGCCACGGTGAAGAATGTAAAAGAGTCGCTCTTCGTGTTCTCGGCGATTCCTCTGGCTGCCATCGGCGGTGTGTGGGCACTTTGGCTCCGCGGAATGCCTTTCAGTATTTCGGCAGGTGTGGGCTTCATCGCCCTCTTCGGTGTGGCGGTGCTCAACGGAATCGTGCTCATCGGTCAGATGAACCAGATGCAGAAGGAACAGCTCCAGTTGCCGTTAGTAGCGGGAACCAGTGCGGGTGAGATGATTCATCGTCGCATCATCGATAGCTGCATGCTCCGTCTGCGTCCTGTCCTGATGACGGCTTTGGTGGCTTCCATGGGATTCCTCCCGATGGCGCTCTCGCAGGGCGATGGTGCCGAGGTGCAGCGACCACTTGCCACAGTGGTGATTGGCGGACTCATCACGAGTACCCTGCTCACCCTGCTGGTGCTCCCTGCCATCTACAAGACATTTACCAAGCGTTAGAATTTTCAGATACTGAACTTGTTTGAATATCAAGCATTAGAATTGAATAATATGAAGAAGTTTTTTAAGAAGAATCATATATGGCTTGCATCCTGGATGCTGCTGATGCCTTTGGCGACGGATGCACATCTTTCAGTAAAGATGGAAGAAGCACATCTTTCTGCCTCGGATGCATCACGCTTTGATGCAAGTATTCCGGGTCAGAAGATGACCTTGCTGCAGTGTTTCGAACTGGCTGATAAGCAAAACATCGCCTTGCAGACCGGCAGAAAAGCCATAGAAAAGGCTCAGGTGATGCAGGCAACGGCATGGAATCTGGACAAGACGGAAATCGCCTTCTCGCAGAACCCGGCATCCAGCGGCGATACAGACAACGGACTCACCTTCTCGCAGAGCATCGAGTTTCCTACGGTCTATACAGCCCGTCGCAATCAGTTGAAGGCAGAGACCCAGGCAGAGAAAAGCCGGTTGAACGTCACCTCCCAGCAGCTCAGACTCGAAATAGCTAGTGCCTACTATGCGATGCTCTATCAGACCCATCGCCTTCAGATTCTGCAGCAGCAGGATTCCGTCATCCAGCGCTATTGCGATGTAGCCGGGAAGAGATATAAGGCGGGCGAGGCGAGACAGCTGGAGTTCCTCTCTGCCGATCGCATGAGAAACGACAACCGCCTGGAGATGACGAAGGTGAAGAATGAGGCAGAGAATCTGCAGACTGTCCTGATGGCTCTGCTCAACACCACTACGCCTGTGGTGCCTGATGGGAATCTTCTCATCTCGCAGCGTTCGCCAGTGAATGCAGCCTTCAACTATCAGCAGACTGCCGATGCGCAATATCAGAAAGATCTCATCACAGCACTCGACAAAGAAGTGAAGTGTGCCAAGACGGGCTATGCGCCATCGCTCTCGCTCGCCCTGCGTTCGCAGCTCCTCATCGATAGTTGGGACCCTTATCACATCAACCGCCAACGCTTCACCGAGGGCAATTTCTTCGGTTTCGAGGTAACCGTGGGCGTTCCTATCTTCTTCGGAGCCACCAAGGCGAAGGTGAAGGCCGCACAGAAAGATCGCGAGATGGCGCAGATGGCGATGCAGCAGGAGCAGCGTGAGAAGGAGCGCGACTACCAGCAGGGATATCGCCGACTGCAGAATGCCAGCCAGCGCATGGAGTATTACAGCGGCGAGAATCTGGTGAAGGCAAAAGACATCGAACGGCTCAGCACGCTGGAGTATGAGAATGGTGAAATCAGTTATGTGGAATACGCCAGTGCCTTGCAGGAGGCGATAGATATGCGGTTGAAGCAGGCTGAGGTCATCAACGAATATAATGAGGCACTTCTTGCCTTAATGGCACTCAATAATAGCCTATAAAAATAGTCAATAAAGGAATAAATAGTATGCATCGGTGCTTTTTTTGGTGTTTTTTCCAAAAAATGTACCGATGCTTTCGTTTTTTTTTGTATCTTTGCAAAAAATATAGCTATAATTATGGGATTATTCGGATTATTCAGCAACAAAAAGAAAGAAACTCTCGATAAAGGACTTGAAAAAACCAAAGAGAGTGTGTTTAGCAAATTAGCTCGTGCGGTGGCTGGTAAGTCAACCGTAGATGACGATGTGCTCGACGACCTCGAAGAGGTGCTCATCACATCGGATGTGGGCGTAGAGACTACGGTGAAGATCATTCATCGCATCGAGGAGCGCGTGGCTCGCGACAAGTATGTTTCTACCTCAGAGCTCGACAGAATCTTAAGAGAGGAAATCGCCAGTCTCCTGGAAGAGAACCATAGCGATGACAATGAGAATTGGGACTTGCCTTCCGACCACAAGCCATACGTTATTCTGGTGGTGGGTGTTAATGGAGTAGGCAAGACTACTACCATCGGTAAGCTTGCCTACCAGTTTAAGAAGGCTGGCAAGAAGGTTTATCTGGGTGCTGCCGATACCTTCCGTGCCGCAGCCGTGGAGCAGATTTCCATCTGGGGCGACCGCGTGGGTGTACCGGTGGTGAAGCAGCAGATGGGTTCCGACCCTGCAAGCGTGGCTTTCGACACCCTGCAGAGTGCCAAGGCAAATGGTGCCGACGTGGTGCTCATCGATACTGCAGGAAGATTGCATAACAAGGTGAACCTGATGAACGAGCTGAAGAAGATTAAGGAGGTGATGAAGAAGGTGATGCCTGAGGCGCCAGACGAGGTGATGCTCGTATTGGATGGCAGTACGGGTCAGAACGCCTTCGAGCAGGCCAAGCAGTTTGCTGCCGTTACCAATATCACTTCTCTTGCCATCACCAAGCTCGACGGCACAGCCAAGGGCGGCGTGGTCATCGGAATCTCCGACCAGCTCAAGGTGCCGGTGAAATACATCGGATTGGGTGAGGGCATGGAAGACATGCAGCTCTTCAACAAGAAGGAATTCGTGGATTCCCTGTTCAAGAAATCAAAGTAGATTTTGGATGCAATTTATGTGAAAAGAAACGGGAATCAGATTAGTATATATAATAAGGTATAGGTGAATGAAAAAGAACCAGATAGATATCATAACTTTGGGCTGTTCCAAAAACTTGGTCGACAGCGAGCTGTTGATGAAGCAGTTTGAGGCGAACGGCTACCATTGTGTACACGATTCAAAGCGCCCTCAGGGCGAGATAGCCGTCATCAACACATGCGGCTTCATCGAGGATGCCAAGCAGGAAAGCATCGACACCATCCTCGAATTTATCCAGGCTAAGGAAGAGGGCCGCTTGCGCAAGCTTTATGTGATGGGATGCCTCTCACAACGTTATCAGAAGGAATTGGAGGCTGAGATGCCTGAGGTGGATAAGTTCTACGGCAAATTCAACTACAAGGAACTGCTCAAGGAGCTGGGTAAGGCCGAAGTGCCTGCCTGCAACGAGCGCCGCCATCTTACCACTCCTCACCACTATGCATACATCAAGATTTCAGAGGGATGCGACCGCCGCTGCGCCTATTGCGCCATTCCGCTCATCACGGGCAAGCATATTTCCCGTCCTAAGGAAGACATCCTGAACGAGGTGCGCGAACTGGTGGCTGATGGCGTGAAGGAATTCCAGATCATCGCTCAGGAACTTACCTACTACGGCATGGATATCGATGGCAAGCATCATATCACCGAACTCATTAGCGAGATGGCCGATATCCCTGGCGTTAAGTGGATTCGTCTGCATTACGCCTATCCAAACCAGTTCCCGCTCGATCTGCTCGATGTGATGCGCGAGAAACCAAACGTATGCAAGTATCTCGATATCGCCCTGCAGCACATCAGCGACCACATGCTCACTCGCATGCATCGCCACGTAACCAAGCAGGAGACGCTCGACCTGCTCACCATCATCCGCAACCGCGTGCCGGGCATCCATATCCGCACCACGCTGATGGTAGGTTTCCCAGGCGAGACCGAGGAGGATTTCCACGAGCTGCTCGACTTTGTGCGTGAACAGCGTTTCGAGCGCATGGGTGCCTTCGCCTATTCTGAGGAGGAGGGAACCTACAGTGCCAAGAACTACGAGGATGATGTTCCTGCCGATGTGAAGCAGCGCCGTCTTGACGAACTGATGATTCTGCAGCAGGACATCAGTGCAGAGATTGAGGCAGGCAAGGTGGGACTCACGATGCCGGTGGTTGTCGACCGCAAGGAAGGAGATTACTATATCGGCAGAACGGAGTTCTGTTCGCCAGAGGTTGACCCAGAGGTGCTTATCAAGGCAGACCAGCGCTTGCGTGTAGGCAGTTTCTACAAGGTAAAGATGACCAGCAGCGAGGAGTTCGACCTGTATGGCGAAGTAGTGAGATAGAATTATATTTAAAGAATCAGAAGATGAACAATAAGGACTATATAGCAGAACTGGCTCAGCAGACGGGTTATTCGCAAGACGACACCCAGAAGATGGTGCGCAAGGTGATAGACGCCATGATTGCTGAATTTGAGGACGGGGAAATGGTCTCCATCCCCAACTTTGGTACGTTCGAGGTGAAGAAGCGCCTAGAGCGCGTGGTGGTGAATCCTACCACCAGGAAGCGACAGCTGGTTCCGCCTAAACTGGTGCTCGGCTTTCGTCCTGTTGCTGCCGTCAAGGAAAAGCTAAAGAATGGAGGAGAAGCTTATGAGTAAGAACAGTTTGACTGTATTGGCACAGAAGCTGGCTGAGAAAACTGGTATTAGTCAGCAGGATGCCGAGTTGTTCATCAGAAAGATGTTTGATGTAGCTAATGAAGGGCTCCAGGCTGACAAGCAGGTAAAGATGAAATGGCTTGGAACCTTCAAGGTTACTTCGGTGAAGGATCGGGAGAGCGTGGATGTCAACACTGGCGAACGCATCGTCATCGAGGGAAGAGATAAAATCTCCTTTACCCCGGATACGATTCTCAAGGAAATCATCAACAAGCCGTTTGCCCAGTTTGAGACGGTGGTGGTGAACGACGGGGTAGAGTTTGATGAAATCGACAGGAAGTTTGAGGCAGAAGAACTGCTGGCTGAGAACCGGCAGATGAATGAGGCTGAGGAGATTCCTGAACCTTTGGATGGTTCTGAAGCATCAGATGATACTTCTGAAGCAACTGATATTTCTGAAATATCTGATACTTCAGAAACTTCAGATGTGATTGATTTCCTGGAGGAAACAGACACTCCATCCGTAAGCGATGAAGTAGTTGTAATAGGCGAATCTGAATCTCACTATGATACTTCTCCTGAAATCATAACAGAAACCATTGTAGAAAAGTCGGTTAAGGAAATGAAGGATGAGGCTGGTGAGCAGGAAGAAGTTCAGAATGAATCGGAAAATCAGGAAGAACTGGCAGATTTGAGAGAATCAGAACCTGAACAAGAGCCTGTATCTGATTCTTTATCTGAATCTGAGTTTGAACCAGATCCAGAGTCAGAGCTTGAACCTGAGCCTACACCTGAACTTGAACCTGAGCCTACACCTGAACTTGAACCTGAGCCTACACCTGAACTTGAACCTGAGTCAAAGCTAAAATCAGCATCTGATTCTGAACCTTTAGTTGAAGCTGCTTCTACTTCAGATTCAGAAACATCAGAAGACTCAGAGTCTTACGATACTTTTGAATCCACCAAAAAGGGTGTAGTGATTCCTCGTTATTTGGTAGTAGTTGCTTGTTTCATCATCGTAGCTTTGATTGGCGGCATCGGTTGGTTTGCCTTTAATTATGGTAAGATGGCAGCGCAACGCGACCATCTAGCCCTTCAACTGGATAACTTCCATCAGGACAACAAGGCTGCTAAATCAACTCCGGCTTCTCTTTCGCAGGAAGAAATTTTGCGAAAGAAGGCGATAGAAGACAGTATCCGAATGGTGCAGGCAAGCGAAGCTGTGAAAATGGCTGAGACTGATGGTAAGCAGGTAGATAAGAAGGACTCTCTTCTTGCTGCTAAGCAGCAGAAAGAAGCTGAGGCTAAAAAACAGGCAGAACTAAATAAGCAGACTGAAGCCAAGAAGTTAGCAGAGGCAAAGAAGCATCAAACCGAAAATGCTACTGCTCACGCATCTGCCAAGTATGACCAGGATGTCCGTGTCCGCACAGGTGCTTATCGCATCGTGGGTGTAGCCGAGGTGGTTACAGCCCGAGAGGGTCAGACCATAGAAGCTATCAGCAAGCGTTATTTCGGTCCGGGCATGGAGTGTTATGTTGAGGCTCTCAATGGTTCCGGCAAGTTGAAAGCTGGTCAGAAAGTAAAGATTCCGAAATTGGAATTGAAAAAGAAGTCAAGTAAAACAAAATAAAGAAGTTGATTTTGAAGGAAAAGATTTCCCTTAAGGCAAAAAATATTTAGCCTTAAGGGAAAATATTTTTTGCCTTAAGACTAAATAAAAAAAGCCCCCAGCCTGCTTTTTCAAGCGGGATGGGGGCTTTGGCTATATTCAGTTCAACACAATTACTGCTGAACAGGAATCTTCTTAACGCGACGCTCATGACGACCACCCTCGAAAGTAGTGGTAAAGAACTCGTCGAGGATAGCCTCGGCAGTCTTGTTGTCAATGAAACGGCCAGGAAGTACCAATACGTTGGCATCGTTGTGCTGACGAACGAGATGAGCAATCTCCTTGCACCATGCCAAACCGGCACGTACACCCTGATGCTTGTTCAATGTCATGGCGATACCTTCGCCGCTTCCGCAAATGCCGATACCTGGATAAACCTCGCCGCTCTCAATGCCTTCGCCAAGAGCATGACCGAAGTCTGGATAGTCAACGCTTGCATCGCTGTATGTACCGTAATCCTTTACAGGATAACCCTTCTTCTCCAAATATTCCAATACGAACTGCTTCAATGGAAAACCTGCATGGTCACATGCAATACCAACTGTCTTTACTTCCATAATACTTAAGTTTTTTAAGTGAATCCTAACGAATTATTCTAATTAAGCCTCAGCCAAGAAATCCTTTACCTGCTTGTAAACGTTCTCGCCTGTGTAGCCGAGCTTCTCATCGAGCACCTTGTAAGGAGCAGAGAAACCGAAGCTCTCCATACCCCAAACCTTACCATTAGCGCCTACAAGACCCTGGAGTGTTACAGGAAGACCGGCAGTCATACCGAAGATCTTGGCGTTCTTTGGCAATACGCTCTCCTGATACTCCTTAGTCTGACCACGGAACAAGCCCTCTGATGGAGCACTTACCACGCGAACCTTGATGCCATCAGCACGCAATGCTTCGCAACCAGCCTCCAATGTAGAAACCTCTGAACCGCTAGCTACCAGGATAACATCTGGATTCTCGTCGCTGCCTGCTACGATGTAAGCACCCTTAGCTGCCTGCTCGTAATCTGTTCCCTCTGGCAACTTAGCGATGCCCTGACGAGAGAAAATCAAAGCTGTTGGAGTCTCAACGTTCTCCATAGCGAGCTTCCAGCAAACTGTAGTCTCATCAGCATCAGCTGGACGGAATACGCGAACGCTGTCCTTACCTGCATGGTTCTTCAACTTCTCCATCAAGCGGATCTGTGCCTCCTGCTCAACTGGCTCGTGAGTAGGTCCGTCCTCACCAACGCGGAATGCATCGTGAGTCCAGATGAACTTAACAGGAACCTGCATCAGGGCAGCGAGACGAACAGCTGGCTTCATATAATCAGAGAATACGAAGAATGTACCCATTGCTGCAACCACACCACCGTGGAGCATCATACCGATACACATATCAGCCATTGTCA